>ENA-OPZZ01001062-OPZZ01001062.1-human-gut-metagenome-genome-assembly--contig:-NODE-1062-length-18794-cov-3.125462_pt1 | contig 18794 bp, 17 predicted proteins | sample MGYA00242487_ERZ504511 | MGnify/ENA primary metagenome ERZ504511 (study PRJEB26092, sample SAMD00036241) | human gut metagenome | host: Homo sapiens | study: EMG produced TPA metagenomics assembly of... | reverse complement strand
GCGGCTTGGCGGCGCCGGCGCCGGTGTATACGGTCTTCTTCGGCGCATTGAAGGACACGGTCTCAACGGTCTTGCCCTTTTCGTCGCCCTTGGATCGGTACGGGAACACGGATTCGATGCCGCCCTCCCAAGCGTCCTGCAGTTCGGCCAGATCCAGCGTCTCACCGGCTGCCACGAACTGGTAGGCCTCGGTGGTCTCGCCGACCTCACTGACCTCAACCAGGTTGGATACGGCCGGAACCTTCGCGGTGTCGGCAAGTTCGATGATGAAGGAACCATAGGCCGGGGCGAACAGGTCGTCCACGCTGATGCCATCGGCCAGCTTCACGCCGATCTGGTTGCCGACAGTCATCTTGAAGATAGCCTCGGCGGTGGCACCGTAGCCAGGCGTGGACACGGCCAGCGCATCGCCGAAATCGGTGAGCTCCTCGACTGCGGAGAACACCTCCAGCAGCGAATCCTTGTCCGGTGTGAGGCCGTCGGCCTGGTAACGCGGCGCGATGCGGATCACACGGTGACCAGCGCCCTTGAACTCTGGGGAAGTGGCACGCTTCATGTTGCCCACAGCCACGGCGAAGGAGATCAGGGTCGGCGGAACGTCCAGCTGTTCGAACGTGCCGGACATGGAGTCCTTACCGCCGATTGCGCCAGCGCCTAGATCGACCTGCGCCATCAGAGCGCCCAGTACGGCGGCCATCGGCTTGCCCCAACGCTCCGGCTCGTCGCGTAGCTTCTCGAAGTATTCCTGGAAGCTCAGATACGCTTTCTCATGTTCGAAACCGGCGGCCACCAGCTTCGAGAGCGACTCGACCACAGACAGATAAGCGCCTGTGAACTGGTTCTGCTCCATGATGTACGGGTTGAAGCCCCAAGCCATCGCGGAGGCGGTGGTGGTCTCGCCGAACACCGGCAGCTTGGCGACCATGGCCATGTTCGGGGTCAGCTGCTTCCTGCCGCCGAACGGCATGAGCACGGTGCCTGCGCCGATGGTGGAGTCGAAACGCTCGGAAAGACCCTTGTTGGAAGCCACGTTCAGATCGGTGAGCATGGCATGCATGCGGTCAGACAAGGAACCGGAAGCCCACGGGGTGGCGTAGCCGTGCTGCGCCTCGACATGCACCACCTGATGCTTCGGAGCGCCGTTGGAGGCGAGGAACTCGCGGGACAGATCCACGATCGTGTCGCCGTTCCATACCATCGTCATGCGCGGCTCTTCGGTCACGGTCGCGATGACTTCAGCCTCGAGATTCTCTTCCTTGGCGTAGCCGAGGAACTCGTCGACGTCTTCGGCTGCCACGTCCACGGCCATGCGCTCCTGAGATTCGGAAATCGCAAGTTCTGTGCCGTCCAGGCCTTCGTACTTCTTCGAAACCTTGTTGAGATCAACATACAGGCCGTCAGCCAGCTCGCCGACTGCCACGGATACGCCACCGGCGCCGAAATCGTTGCAGCGCTTGATCAGGCGGCATGCGTCACCGCGGCGGAACAGACGCTGCAGCTTACGTTCGACGGGAGCATTGCCCTTCTGCACCTCGGCGCCGTCAAGCTCCAGGGATTCGACGTTATGCGCCTTGGACGCGCCGGTGGCGCCGCCGATACCGTCACGGCCGGTACGCCCGCCGAGCAGGATGACCTTGTCGCCCGGAGCCGGGGTTTCGCGGCGTACATGATCGGCCGGAGTCGCGGCCACAACCGCACCGACCTCCATGCGCTTGGCCACATATCCGGGGTGGTAGATTTCGTCCACCTGACCGGTGGCCAGGCCGATCTGGTTGCCGTAGGAGGAATAACCGGCGGCGGCGGTGGTGACGAGCTTGCGCTGAGGGAGCTTGCCTTCAAGCGTCTCGGACACCGGCACGGTCGGATCGGCGGCACCGGTCACGCGCATGGCCTGATACACGTAGGAACGGCCGGAAAGCGGGTCGCGGATGCAGCCGCCGATGCAGGTTGCCGCACCACCGAACGGTTCGATTTCCGTCGGGTGGTTGTGGGTTTCGTTCTTGAACAGGAACAGCCAATCCTCATCATGGCCATTCACATCAACCTTCACCTTGACGGTGCAGGCGTTGATTTCTTCGGATTCGTCAAGATTCTTCAGAATACCGTTCTTCTTGAGCCACTTCGCGCCGATGGTGCCCATATCCATAAGGCATACGGGCTTTTCGTCGCGGCCAAGCTCGTGACGCATCTCAAGATACTTATCGAACGCGGCCTGCACGGTCGCGTCGTCAATCTGCACATCATCAAGTTGCGTGCCGAACGTGGTGTGACGGCAGTGGTCGGACCAGTAGGTGTCGATCACCTTGATTTCCGTGATTGTCGGATCACGCTGTTCCTCGGTGAAGTGAGCACGGCAGAACTGCAGATCAGCCAAATCCATGGCCAGGCCACGGTCGGCGATGAACTGCTCAAGATCGGCGTCGCTCATGGTGCGGAAACCTTCGATGACCTCCACCTTGCCCGGTACCGGCACCTGCGTCTTCAACGTGATCTTGGTATCCAGCGAAGCTTCGCGAGCCTCGACCGGGTTGATCACATAATGCTTGATGGCGGCGATGTCGGCGTCGCCCAGCTCGCCTTCAAGTGCATACACCTTGGCGGAACGAACAGTCGGGCGCTCGCCCTGGGAGATCAGCTGAATGCATTCGCTGGCGGAATCCGCACGCTGGTCGAACTGACCGGGCAGATACTCCACAGCAAACACATTATCAGAACCGAAATCAGGCAAATCGGCGGAAACATTATCGACCTGCGGCTCACTGAACACGGTAGGGGTGGCCTGTGCGAACAGTTCCTCGCTAATGCCTTCCACATCATAACGATTGACGAGACGCACATTCTTCAGCGATGCGATGCCAAGAATGGTCTTTAGCTCGTTGGCGAGCTGCTTGGCCTCGACATCAAAACCCTGCTTCTTTTCCACGTACACGCGAAAAACCATGGTTGACTCCTTGAAAGAGGGGCTTGGTGAGATTGATAAAAATAAGATTTTCAAAAACGATGAAGCCCGCATCCGAGTTTGTACTGCAGATGCGGGCTATCGCAAGTATTATTCGGCTACTTCAATGCCTTCGGACTTGGCGAGTTCAGCCAAGCGGCTTTCGACCTCTTCGTAAGCCGGAATGATGTCGCCCAGATCGCGGCGGAACAGATCCTTGTCGAGATGCTCAACCTTGCCGGAGCCGTCACGCTGATCCCACAGACGGCAGGAATCCGGGGTGATTTCGTCGGCCAGCAGCAGCGTGCCGTCGGAAGTGCGACCCATTTCGATTTTGAAATCAACAAGCTTGATGCCGATCTTGGCGAAGATCTCGATCAGGGCTTCGTTGATACGGCGTGCGAGAGGTGCGATCTCAGCCAGATCCTCACGGGTGCAGACGCCCAACGCAACCAGATCGTCGTCGTTCACGAACGGATCGTGCAGATCATCGTTCTTCAGGAAGTACTCCAGCACCGGCTCCTTGAGCTCGATGCCCTCTTCCACGCCCAAGCGAGAGCAGAAGTGGCCGGCGGCGGTGTTACGCAGCACGATCTCGAGCGGGAACATGGTGACCTTCTTGACCAGCTGGGAGGTTTCGCCCACGCGGGCTACCAGATGGCTGTCGATACCACGCTTCTTGAGCAGATCGAAGATCAGCGTGGTGATGAGGTTGTTCAGCCTGCCCTTGCCGGCGAAGTCTTCCTTCTTTTCGCCGTCACCTGCGGTAGCGGAGTTCTTGTATTCGACCCAGAGCACCTCCGGATCGTCAGTTGCGTACAGTTGCTTGGCTTTGCCCTCGTAGAGCTTTTCCAACTTCTCCATTACTCGCCTTTCCTGGTGTTTGGGAGGTAGATAGTTTGGTGAACTTGACGGTTAACAAGATACCAACGGGAGGCTACAATCGAATGGTTTTTGGGCGCGTTCCGGCAGTCTTCCGTCAGTATCCGGCAATAGTGCGTCAGGCGATGTCGATTTCGAGCGATTCGGCCACATTCTCGGCTTTAGCACGCGCGTCGGCCTCATCTGTTCCGATGGCCAGCGCGACCGCCATGCGACGATGGCCGTGCACTTCCGGCTTCGCGAAGATACGCAGGTCGGTGCCCGGCTGAGACAAAGCGTCGGCGACGTTACGGAATTCGGCCTCACCATCGCCCTGAATGACGATCGCATGGCTTGCCGCGACGGCACCGTCCGGGATCGACAAGGCGACATGTTCCTGCGTAATCGGCAAACCGAGAATCGCACGCGCATGCAACGCGAATTCGCTTAACCGTTGCGACGCCATCGTGACCATGCCAGTGTCATGCGGACGTGGGGAGACTTCATTGAACAGCACGGAACCGTCGGTCAGCACGAACAATTCCACGCCAAACACACCCCAACCCTTCTCGCCGGAAGCCTTGGCCTTCGCCACCAGACCTTCCACTGCGGTGCACGCTATGCGTTGCGCCTGCATAAGCACATCCTGTGTGAAGAAGGCCGGTTGCCAGGATTCGCGATAGTCGCCGCTTTCCTGACGCTGTCCGATTGGAGCACAGGTCACGATGCCGGCGCTGGAGCTGACGGTCAACACCGTCAGCTCGTAATCAAGCGGAGCCAACGCTTCTACAATCACTCGGGAAACGTCTCCCTCGTCGTGCGCGCGACGACCTTCCTGTGCCTCAACCCAAGCCGCGTCAATCGCATCGGCGGAACGCACCACGGACTGGCCGTGACCGGAAGAACTCATAATCGGCTTGACCACGCACGGGTAGCCAACCGTTTTTGCCCCAGCGCGAAGCTCTTCCAGCGAGCCTGCGAAGCGGTACGGCGTGGTCGGCAATCCCAATTCCTCATGCGCAAGTACGCGCAAACGTTCACGATCCATGCAAATGGATGCGATTTCGGCACTTGGCACCACCTGTGCGCCACGCTCGGCCGCGGCAGCCAATTCGCTGGTGGCGATCGCTTCGACTTCCGGCACGATAATATCCGGCTGGATTTCGTCAAACAATACGCGCAATTGTTCGGCATTGGCCATATCGAGCGCACGGTATTCATGCGCCACCTGCTGCGCGGGGGCACCCTCATAGGAATCGGCCGCGCACACCCATGCGCCAAGCCTCATCAGTTCGAGAGTGACTTCCTTGCCCAGCTCTCCGGAGCCAAGAAACAGAACACGAGTCGGATGCTTACCAAGCGGAGTGCCCAAGGCACGATTCTCTTCAGTCATGCCTTCCATTGTGCCATCGGCGTAGGATGGAGTGCATGTCTGAGACGGAACAGGAAGAAACACAGCGCCCCCTGACCATCGCCATGGTGGTCGATACGTCGGGAAACCGAGGTAACGGCACGTCGAATTCGGCGTTGCAGTGGGCGGAGGAATTGAAGCGGCAAGGCCATACGGTCAGGCTTGTGGGCATTGGTGCGCCTGAATACCCGGCACGAGTCAACCATGTGCCTCTGGTCAGTTGGGTGGCGAAAAAGCAGCAGATGCAGTTCGCCGAACCGAGCGACACGCTGTTCAGAACCGCGTTCCGAGGCGTGGACGTGGTGCACATCTACACGCCGTTCCGTTTTGGCCAGCATGCGTGCAAAGTCGCCAAACAGATGGGAATCGCGGTTACTGCGGGCTATCATGTGCAGCCGGAGAACATCACGTATTCGGCAGGTCCGCTGAAATATATTCCGGGCATCGACAAGTTCATCTACTGGCTGTTCAATTTGTGGCTGTACCGCAAATCGACCATGTGCATGTGCCGACCGAGCTTGGCGCAAGTTTGCTGCGTTCTCACGGGTACAAATCGAAACTGCATGTGATTTCCAACGGATATGAATCACGATTCACTGCGAAAACGCAGCGCGATGCGGGGAAGTCTGCTCCGGTTCCGTTCCACATTGTCGCTTCCGGACGATTGACGAACGAAAAGAATCATGTCGCATTAATTCATGCGATCGCCCGTTGCAGGCATGCGCAAGATATTGAACTGACGATTGCCGGCACCGGTCCTTTGAAAAAGAAATTGCAGCGATTCGCCGCACGTTTGCTTTCCCGACCGGCATCGATCGGATTTCATAAGAACACCGAAATGCCCGCGTTGCTGCGTTCCGGCGATTTGCTGGTGCATCCTTCGATTGCCGATCTCGAATCGGTGAGCGTCATTGAAGGTATGGCCGCCGGTTTGGTGCCGGTCATCGCATCGTCTCCGTTGAGCGCCGCAGGCCAGTTCGCGTTACGTGACGAATCGCTATTCCCTGTCGACGATGTGGAAGCGTTGGCAAGGCGCATCGATTGGTGGGTCGATCACCCCGATGAACTGTCGAAATGGGGCGAAATCTATGCCGAACACACTAAAGAGCATTATTCGGTGGCTGCTTCCGTGCGTAAATTCGTGGCTATGGAACGCGAGGCGATCGCCGATAATGCCAATAAGCAAATCAATGCGTAACAATCAGCATAAATGGAACCACATGCGTGATAAATGATCGTAACGTAAGCAAAAAGGCGCGGGATGTAATTCCTGCGCCTTTTTGTTGTTTGTCGTAATGATTATTTTTCCGATTGACAGCGACGATGCGCGCTACAGCAATGCGATCAGCTGCTCCACCTGCTCATCGGTGGTGGCCCAGCTGGTGCAGATGCGCATCACCGTGTGCGTGTCGTCGGCCTTTTCCATGAAGCCGAGGCGCACATTGCGCTGCAAACGCTCGGATGTCGCGTTGTCGAGCGTGATGAAGATCTGATTGGTCGGCGCGTCGAAGGTGAGCGTATAGCCACGTTCCACCAGCACTTCGCGAATACGGTCGGCCGCATCGTTGGCGTGGCGGGCGATCCTGCAATACAGATCGTCGGTGAACAGCGTGTCGAACTGCACGCCCAGCAGCCATCCCTTGGCGAGCAGCGCGCCATGTTGCTTGACGAGCGTCACGAAGTTTTTCGGCATATTGCCGTGCGTGAACACCACGGCTTCACCGAACATGGCTCCGACCTTGGTGCCGCCGATATAGAATACGTCCGCGATACGCGCGATGTCTTCAAGCGTCACGTCGTTGCCGGTTGCGGTCAGCGCGTAGCCAAGTCGTGCGCCGTCGATGAACAACGGCATGTCGTACTTCGTGCAGACCTTGCGGATCGCCTCAAGTTCGGCGAGCGTGTAGAGCGTGCCGTATTCGGTGGCCTGCGAAATGTAGACGCATCCGGGGAACACCATGTGCGTGTAGTTGCCGTCCGCGTAGAACGTGGCGCAGTACTCGTCGAGTTCGGTCGCATCGATTTTGCCGTCATGGTGGGGGAGCGTCAGCACCTTGTGTCCGGTGAATTCGATGGCGCCCGCCTCATGCACGTTCACATGGCCTGTGCTTGCCGCGATTACGCCGGCATACTGCGGTGTGATGGAGTCGATGATGGTCTGGTTGGTCTGCGTGCCACCTACCAGGAAGAAAATCTGCGCGTCAGGGCAGGCGCATGCTTCGCGGATTTTGGCTTTCGCGCTTTCGCAGATGCTGTCGTTGCCGTAACCCGGATATTGGTTTTGTGCGATTTCGCTGATGCGTTCGATGATTTCCGGTGTTGCCGTGCAGGAATAGTCGTTTTCAAAAGACAGCATGATGCGCTCCTTGTATCTGACCTATGCTGATGACTTGCGACCGGCTGTTTGCTGTATTCAAGCCGTCCGGATAGCAAAAAACCTCGGAATTTCTTCCGAGGTCTCTACCGGGGTGGCTAACGCGGCTCGAACGCGCGACCTTCTGAACCACAATCAGATGCTCTACCAACTGAGCTATAGCCACCATGTTTTCGCTTCATACAGAAGCGCAACAGATGAAAACTATACACGATTTTCCAGCTATGTCTACATCGGCGTGTTGCGTGTGCCTGTCGTCGGCTTGCGCTGTGGACTGTTCATTATGTGAACGGCATATTACGCAAGGCCGAAACTCATGCGTACCTTGTAGTCGCTGCATGCGTAAGGGTGTGCTGTAATGACGGTGTGGGCCGTCTCGGAGTGTTTTCGGCGTATGCGGATCATCGGCCGAAAAGCTGTGAAATGTGAAGGAAGAGAGATTCATGCAGAAGGTCAAAGCGTTTGGTGATTGGCTCACCAAGTGGTTCACCGCGATCGTGATCGTGTGGGCCGTGTTCAACTATTTCGTGCCGCAGGCAAGCTTGTGGGGCAAATCCTATACCGGTTATTTCCTGGGTATCGTGCTGTTCGGCATGGGTCTTACCTTGACCCTTGACGATTTCAGGCGCATTCTCACCCAGCCTCTGATGGTCATCGTCGGTACCGTGGCCCACTTCGTCATCATGCCGTTGGTGGCTGTGCTGCTGTGCTGGATTTTCCGTCTTGATGGTGCGCTCGCCGTCGGTGTGATTCTGGTCGGCTGCTGCCCGTCCGGAACCTCGTCCAACGTGATGAGCTATCTGAGCCGTGGCGATGTGGCGCTGGACGTGTCCATCGGCATTTTGTCCACGTTGTGCGCGCCGTTCATGATTCCGCTGTTGATGCAGTGGCTGGCTTCCCAGTATGTGTCGGTCCCGGTGGAATCCCTGTTCCTCAATGCGGTCAAGGTGGTGCTGTTCCCGATCGCTCTTGGCGTGATCTGCCATGCTATTTTCGGCGAGAAGATCGAGAAGATTACGGTCGCTCTGCCGATCGTGTCCCAGGTGGCCATCCTGCTTATCATCGGCGTGGTCGTCGCAGCCAACGGTCCGAAGCTGTTCGTGGCTTCCTCGCTGCTTGCCATCCCGGTGGTCATTCTGCACAACCTGTGCGGATACGCGTTGGGCTTCGGTTTCTCCAAACTTATGTACAAGGTATATCCGAAGGGCTTCCGTTATGCACAGCAGAAAGCCATCACCTTCGAGGTCGGCATGCAGGATTCCGCTTTGGGAGCGACTTTGGCGCTGACGTCGTTCGCTTCCAATCCGTTGGCCGCGGTGCCGTCCACGTTCTTCAGCGTTTGGCACAACATTTCCGGTTCCGTGCTGTCCAGCTGGTGGCGTGAGCATGATGACAGGCATCAGATCCATCCTGATTCCGACAATGGCGAGAAGGGCTCGGCTGCGAAGGCCCGCGAAGACGCTGCCGAAACAGCTAACAGCTGACATTCGTCAGTAGATTCCGTCGTCATATTGCGCATTCCCTGAATCTTTCAAAACGATTCAGGGAATGTTTTGTTTTGAGTGGTGCAAACGTGTCATTGTGATGTTTTGTTGCTTTGCGCTGATGTAGGCAAAATGATTGAAATTATTGGGATTTAAGGGTGTCTTCACCCGTGTTTTTTGTTCGTTTTGGGGTATACTGTAACTGAAGGCCGGAGTTGTGGATCAGTCGAGAATTCGTCAGGTCGCAACGAAGCGCCGATGGCCGTGAGGTTCATGCGCAACGCCTTTAAGATATAACTGAACAATAGCGATTCGAAACAGCGGCAATGGGGTAGTACGGCGCAGGCGCCGGGCCGCAAATGCAAAACAGACAACGAGACTGAAGAGTGCGCGTAAGGTAGCGCGTAGCAAAGAAGTGGGAACCTCCTTCCCGAGTGGATGGCCCCGGATTCGAAAGGATCCGGGGCCATTCCTTTTGCGATTTGCGACACGGCATGTTGGAATGTCTTGGGAATCCGTATACTGATAATTCGTGTGTGCCAACGGCATGCCTTATGTGACAGGCGTGCGGGTTGGGATATCCCGGAACTCGATTGCATCACGCGCAGCAATGCGACGGTGAGAGAGGGATGGGCCATCGGGCCGGTGGACTGTGGCTATCTTCACGATTCAGATGCGTGGAGTGTGGGTGCAGTGCGGCGGTCACACAAAAGCAAGAGAAACCACTGAATCGGAGAATTCAAGTTGCCTACTATTGAACAGCTCGTCCGTAAGGGACGTCAGGCAAAGCCGAAGAAGTCCAAGACTTTGGCCCTGAAGGGCAGCCCGCTGCGTCGCGGCGTGTGCACCCGTGTTTACACCACCACCCCGAAGAAGCCGAACTCGGCTCTGCGTAAGGTTGCTCGTGTGCGCCTGTCCTCGGGCATCGAAGTCACCGCCTACATTCCGGGCGAAGGCCACAATCTGCAGGAGCACTCCATCGTGCTCGTGCGCGGCGGCCGTGTGAAGGATCTCCCGGGTGTGCGTTACCACATCGTGCGTGGCGCGCTCGATACCCAGGGTGTCAAGGACCGTAAGCAGGGTCGTTCCCTGTATGGAGCAAAGAAGGCGAAGTAAGAGATATGTCACGTAAGGGACCTTCCAAGAAGCACGTCGTGCTGCCCGATCCGATCTACGGTTCCACCGTGGTGGCGCAGCTCATCAACAAGATTCTGCTTGACGGCAAGAAGTCGATCGCCGAAGACATCGTCTACTCCGCGCTCGATATGGTCAAGGAGAAGTCCGACCAGGAGCCGGTGGCTGTGCTCAAGCGCGCCCTGGACAACATCCGTCCGTCCCTCGAGGTTCGCTCCCGCCGTGTCGGTGGCGCCACCTACCAGGTGCCGGTCGAGGTCAAGCCGAACCGCGCCAACACCCTGTCGCTGCGCTGGCTGACCGACTTCTCCCGCGCCCGTCGTGAGAAGACCATGGCTGAGCGTCTCGCCAATGAGATCCTGGATGCCTCCAACGGCCTCGGTGCTTCTGTCAAGCGCCGCGAGGATACTCATAAGATGGCAGAGGCTAACAAGGCCTTCGCTCATTACCGCTGGTAATCACTCGCCCTGAGTAAAACTAAGGAAAAAGATGGCTGAAGAGATTTCGGACCTCCACGACGTCCGCAATATCGGCATCATGGCCCACATTGATGCCGGCAAGACCACCACTACCGAGCGTATTCTGTTCTACACCGGTAAGAACTACAAGATCGGCGAGACCCACGACGGCGCCTCCACCATGGACTTCATGGCGCAGGAGCAGGAACGTGGTATCACCATCCAGTCCGCTGCTACCACCTGCTTCTGGAGCCGTCAGTCCCACGACACCAAGGACAAGTTCCAGATCAACATCATCGATACCCCTGGCCACGTGGACTTCACGGCCGAGGTGGAGCGCTCCCTGCGTGTGCTCGATGGTGCCGTTGCCGTGTTCGACGGCAAGGAAGGCGTGGAGCCGCAGTCCGAAACCGTGTGGCGTCAGGCTGACAAGTACGGCGTTCCGCGTATCTGCTTCATCAACAAGATGGACAAGCTGGGCGCGAACTTCTACTACTCCGTCGACACCATCAAGGAGAAGCTGGGTGCTACTCCGATCGTGATGCAGTTGCCGATTGGTCCGAGACGACTTCACTGGCGTTGTCGACCTGGTTGAGATGCAGGCTTACGTGTGGAACGGCACCGAGGAGCTCGGCGCCAAGTACGACACCACTGAAATCCCGGACGACCTCAAGGACAAGGCTCAGGAGTACCACGAGAAGCTCGTGGAGCCGCTGCCGAAGCCGACGACGACCTCATGAACAAGTTCTTCGAGGACGGCGACCTGTCCAAGGAAGACATCCGCGCTGGCGTGCGTAAGCTCACCATCGCCAAGGAAGCCTTCCCGATCTTCTGCGGTTCCGCCTTCAAGGACAAGGGCGTTCAGCCGATGCTGGACGGCGTTGTCGATTACCTGCCGTCTCCTGAAGACGTGCCGGCCATCAAGGGCTACAAGCCTGGCGATGAGTCCGTCGAGATCGACCGTCACCCGGTCAAGTCCGATCCGTTCGCGGCTCTGGTCTTCAAGATCTCCACCCACCCGTTCTACGGCAAGCTCGTGTTCGTGCGCGTCTACTCCGGCTCCGTTGTGCCGGGCGACTCCGTGCTCGACTCCACCCGCGAGAAGAAGGAACGTATCGGCAAGATCTTCCAGATGCACGCCGATAAGGAAAACCCGATGGACCGCGCTGACGCCGGTAACATCTACACCTTCGTGGGCCTGAAGAACGTGACCACCGGTGACACCCTGTGCGCCATCGACGATCCGATCACCCTCGACTCCATGACCTTCCCGGATCCTGTGATCCAGGTGGCCGTCGAACCGAAGACCAAGGCCGACCAGGAGAAGATGGGCATCGCCCTGTCCAAGCTGGCCGAAGAGGATCCGACCTTCCAGGTCACGACCGACGAAGAGTCCGGCCAGACCCTGATCGCCGGCATGGGCGAGCTCCAGCTCGACATCATCGTCGACCGTATGCGCCGCGAGTTCAAGGTTGAGTGCAACCAGGGCAAGCCGCAGGTCGCCTACCGCGAGACCATCCGCAAGGCCGTCATGGACCAGGGCTACACCCACAAGAAGCAGACCGGTGGTTCCGGCCAGTTCGCAAAGGTCCTGATGAACTTCGAGCCGCTCGACACCACCGAGGGCAAGACCTTCGAGTTCGAGAATAAGGTCACCGGCGGCCACATCTCCGCCGAATTCATCGGCCCCATCGAGGCCGGTGTCAAGGAGGCCATGGAGTCCGGTGTTCTCGCCGGCTTCCCGGTCGTGGGCGTCAAGGCCACCGTCACTGACGGCCAGATGCACCCGGTCGATTCCTCCGAAATGGCCTTCAAGATCGCAGGTTCCATGTGCTTCAAGGAAGCTGCTCCGAAGGCCAAGCCGGTCATTCTCGAACCGATCATGAAGGTCGAAGTCCGTACGCCGGAAGAGTACATGGGCGAAGTCATCGGCGATCTGAACCAGCGCCGTGGCAACATCCAGTCCATGACCGACGGTGTCGGCGTCAAGGTCATCGACGCCAAGGTCCCGCTGTCCGAGATGTTCGGCTACATCGGCGACCTGCGTTCCAAGACCCAGGGTCGTGCCATGTTCACCATGGAGATGGACTCCTACGACGAGGTGCCGAAGAGCGTCTCCGAGGAGATCATCAAGGCCCAGCGCGGCGAGTGACACGCGCCACTGCATGAAGTAGCCAGTGTCTTCAGTCAGCGGTAATATCGTATACCGCTGACTGGGTTCTGGCTCTTCAAAGTGGCACATAACCCAGAAACCCAGTAGAATAAGCGAGTTCCTGTGCGAAAGGGTGCAGGAAACTCACGAGACGTCCAGGAGGACAAAAGTAATGGCAAAGGAAAGTACGAGCGTACTAAGCCGCACGTTAACATCGGTACCATCGGCCACGTCGACCACGGTCAAGACTACCCTGACTGCCGCCATCTCCAAGGTGCTGCACGAGGAGTTCCCGGATGTCAACCCGGAGTACGACTTCAACCAGATCGATTCCGCTCCGGAAGAGGCCGCCCGCGGTATCACCATCAACATCGCCCACATCGAGTACCAGACCGAGAAGCGTCACTACGCTCACGTCGACTGCCCGGGCCACGCCGACTTCGTGAAGAACATGATCACCGGTGCTGCCCAGATGGATGGCGCTATCCTCGTTGTGGCCGCCACCGACGGCCCGATGGCCCAGACTCGCGAGCACGTGCTGCTCGCCCGTCAGGTTGGCGTTCCGAAGATCCTCGTCGCCCTGAACAAGTGCGACATGGTCGACGATGAAGAGCTCATCGAGCTCGTCGAAGAAGAGGTCCGCGACCTCCTCGACGAGAACGGCTTCGACCGTGACTGCCCGGTCATCCACACCTCCGCTTACGGTGCTCTGCACGACGACGCTCCGGACCACGAGAAGTGGGTCCAGTCCGTTAAGGACCTCATGGACGCTGTCGACGACTACATCCCGACCCCGGTTCACGACCTGGACAAGCCGTTCCTGATGCCGATCGAGGACGTCTTCACCATCTCCGGCCGTGGTACCGTTGTCACCGGTCGTGTCGAGCGTGGCCAGCTGGCCGTCAACACCCCGGTCGAGATCGTTGGTATCCGTCCGACCCAGCAGACCACCGTCACCTCCATCGAGACCTTCCACAAGACCATGGACGCCTGCGAGGCTGGCGACAACACCGGTCTGCTTCTGCGTGGTCTCGGCCGTGACGATGTCGAGCGTGGCCAGGTTGTGGCCAAGCCGGGCTCCGTCACCCCGCACACCAAGTTCGAGGGCGAAGTCTACGTGCTGACCAAGGACGAAGGCGGCCGTCACTCGCCGTTCTTCTCCAACTACCGTCCGCAGTTCTACTTCCGCACCACCGACGTCACCGGCGTCATCGAGCTGCCGGAAGGCGTCGAGATGGTTCAGCCGGGCGACCACGCTACCTTCACCGTTGAGCTGATTCAGCCCATCGCTATGGAGGAAGGCCTGACCTTCGCTGTGCGTGAAGGTGGCCACACCGTCGGCTCCGGTCGTGTGACCAAGATCCTCGCCTGATTTTCATCAGACAAGAATCTTCGCTTGAACTAGCGTTATAGGAAATCCCCTTCGAGGAAACTCGGAGGGGATTTTCTATAACCGCAGCAGGATATGGATATGTACCACGACTTCCGGCCTGGATGCGCTAGTGTTGCTTTTCAATAGATAAACGGACTGCTGCACTGCGAGGATATGACACTGATGGCAGGCCGGGAAAGAAGGTCGATGATGACTGGTGCACAGGCCGCTCACTGTGGTTCTGTATCCGCAATTTCGCTGGGACTGCCCGTTTCCACGGCGATTCCCGAAGCCAAAGGCACACTGCCGAAAGCCTTGTTCGTAGGCAAAGCGCCGATTTCCGGCAAACTCAAGCAGCGATTGGTGAACGAGATCGAATCCATCACCATGCTGGCGTTGGCCCGGTCGGCTAACACGGGGCTTGCGGACGGCAAACTGATCCCGGAAGTGCTGGTCATCGGACTGAAGCTTACGGCCAAAGCCACCGGCATACCGAACGAAGTCATCGACCTGATCGCCGGACAGCGCAAATCGGGCATCGTGTTCGTGTGCGTACGCGACGTGCCGTTCGAGGGCAGCACGCGTGAGGAATGCGCGTTCGCCGTGCGCCGCGCCATACCGGGGCGTGCCGGGCACACGCCGATCTATCAGGTATATGCCGGCGACTGGCAGCCGGCGGGGGAGCCCAGCTGGAGCTGGCCGGCTCTACTATTGATGAGCTGTGGGCATCGCTGTGCTCACAGACCATTTTGGGTACGCCGGAGGTCGAGAATCTGGATGCGCGCATCATTCGCCATACTGAAATTGCTCGGCTCGAATCCGAAGTGGACAAGCTCACTCGTGACCATCAGCGCGTCAAGAACCCGGCCCAGCGCAACGAGATCTATGCCAAACTCCACAAGGCCAAGGCGCAGCTCGCAAAACTGCGCGAGGCATAGTGATGTGAAAGCCATTGGGCTTCCGCTGGCGGGAGCTGGCTCGCGAAGCGAGACTGAGGGTGGTCCAGGTCCGTGGCCTAGGGCTACGCCCAAGCTAATTGAAATATTCGTGCATCATACAGCGTACAGTTAAACCATGTTCCCTCTGCTCGAAACCCTGGTCGCCGTATACGAGGTGGGTCAGTTCACGCTGGCCGCCGATGAGCTGAAGGTATCGCAGTCGACGGTGTCGTCGCGTATCGCCCAATTGGAGCAGATGGTCGGCGCGCCGCTGTTCGTGCGCAATGCGAAAAGTGACGTGACGCCCACACAGGCCGGGCGGATGCTGTACCAGACTGCCATCGGCATCGACGGATTATGGCGGGATACGCGTGAGCAGATCGCCCGCGTGCAGGAGGCGCGTGAGCCGCTGGCCGTGTCGTTCTCGCACACGACCGCGGCGATTCTGCTGCCGAAGGCGTTGCCGGTGATGGCTCGGGACATGGACGGTTTCGACTTCGCTGTACACGTGATGAACTCGGATGCGATTCTCGAACAGGCCAGCATGAAGGCCGTGCAGCTCGGCGTGGTGGAAAAGCCGATCGTGAACGATTCGGTGGACCGCGTCACCCTGTGCGAGGACCGGCTGGTGTTGGCGGGGGAGCCTGACGGCGTGTGGATGGTGCGCGAACACGGTTCCGGCGTGCGGTATTACACGGATCTGTATTTCAAGACCGCTCAGGTTGTGCCTGCACGCACGATGGAAGTGTCCAGTAATGCGGCGATTGTGGCGGCGCTGTCCGCCGGGTTCGGGCAGTCGTTGATTTCGGAAGCCGCCGTGCCGGCGGGCGTGCCGGTGCAGCGGGAGCTTGGCGATGAGTTTGTGCGGCGGTTCTATGCGCTGGTGCCGAGATCCGGTCTGACGCACGATCAGCGGGAGTTGGCGGAGACGATTATTGCTGCGCTGCGCGGGTAGTCAGATAGTCGACTGAGGGGAGGTTGCGAACGTTGTTTCTCTCCCTCCGTCCGCCTGCGGCGGCCACCTCTCTCATCAGAGGGAGATCAATTAGGTATCGACAAAATCGATGATATGTATTGGTTGCAATGATTTGACCGATGTAAACGCTTGAGCTTCAATAGACATCATGAGAGAGTTCTGTACAAAATGGTGGAAGCGCATTGCCACCGTTGACATGCTGTTCATTGGTGTTCTGACTCTGCTGGCCTCGCTGTTCGCCTCCTGGCTCAAGCAGTTCCCCGGATTCAGCCTGTTCGGCGCGCTCATCATCGCGCTGCTCATCGGTATGATCATCCAGTTCCCGATCCGCAGTGCCTACGTCGGTTCCAATGATGGCCGCAAGGCAGGCGTCAAGGACGCCGCTGGCCTGATTTCCAACAAGCTGCTGCGCCTCGGCATCATCCTGCTCGGTTTCAAGCTCAACCTCGCCGTGCTGTTCACGCAGGGCATCAAGTGTCTGCCGATCGCAGCTGTGGTCGTCACGCTGACCATCATCGTGTGCTATGCCATCGCCCGCAAGCTCGGTGTCGACCCGATGCTCGCCATCCTGACCGCCGGTGGCACCGGCATCTGCGGTGCGGCCGCCGTCATGGGCCTGGCCGGTTCCATCAAGGTGCCTGAGGACAAGCAGGACGAGAAGGACAACGACGTGACCATGGCCGTGGCCATCGTAGCCATTATGGGTACTGTGTTCGCGTTGCTGGAGATCGCGCTCGGCCCGCTGACCGGCATGACCAAGGACCAGCTGGGCATCACCGCCGGTGCTTCCCTGCACGAAATCGCCCACGCGGTCGCGGGCGGCGACGCGTTCGGCGCGGTGGACATCGCCACCATCATGAAGCTTTCCCGCGTGCTCATGCTTGTGTTCGCGGCCATCATCATCGCCATCTGGTGGGAGAAGAAGCATTCCGAGGTTCAGAGCACCGGCAAGAAGACCGTGGCCTTCCCGTGGTTCATGCTCGGCTTCATCGGCGCTTCGATTATCGGCACCTTCGTACCGTTCGTCACCTCCATCACCCCGCAGCTCGTGGACTTTGCGTACATCGTGCTCGGCATGGCCATGGCCGCGCTCGGCATCAACGTGAACTTCAAGGCCATCGCTTCCAAGGGCAAGAAGCCGATGCTCGCCAGCTTCCTGACCTCGATCCTGCTCATGTGCTTCGCGGCAGGCGTCGCGGTGCTGTTCTTCTGATCTGATAAGTGCTCTGAAATATGAATAGGAGGCATATGAATGAGTCATATGCCTCCTATTCGTTGTCATGATATGTCGGTGCAATCAGTCGGCGCGATGGTATCCGCGTTGACTGAGGATGTTGTCGTGATGATTGCCATGAGTGTTCTGCCTAGTCGTTGAGGACATCGCACGTTGCATGCCGATGATGGCGAAGGCGATTACCACCATGATTACGAACGCCACAGCGAACCAGCCCCATAGCAGCACGAACAGCGCCACGGAACGGGTGAAGTTGCTGGACGATTTGAATGTCACGTTGCGGTTCATCACGAAGTTGTAGGTCGCCGAACACACCACGGCGATGCCGTTGGCGATCTGTGAGGGTACGCCGATCAAGTGCAGAATGGCGAACGTCGCATACTCCACAATGGTCTGCGTGGCGGAAACACCCACATACTTGCCCAGCACGGCGAGTCCATTTTGCTTCGGGGTTGCGTGCCCACGGTCATTTTCCGCAGTTCATTCGTTGTGGTCGGAGGTATTTGTGGCTGCCCACCACCTTGATTCGGCTTCACATCCGCTCCATTGTTCGCCATGCCCATATACCTCCCGGATGTACCTGTGACGTTCGACCTCGCAATGATACCGCTGACCGCGTCGGGAATCGGCGTGGCGGTCAGACGAGAAAACCGCAGGCCGCAGCAACGACCGGCACACCCAGCGACAGCACCAGATAGGCCGCTGCGGTGGGGTAGCGGTGTTTGCGGAAGAGCGTCACCATTTCGTTGATCGCGGTCGAGAACGTGGAGAAGCCGCCGAGGAAACCGGTGGCCAGCACCAGCCGCCACGGTTCATCAAGTGTCCCGCCCAGTGCCAGCGCCGCAACCAGACCGGTCAGGAATCCGGCGATGAGATTGATGGTGAATGTGGACAGCGGGAATGCGCGCTGCCAGTACGTTTTGATGGTCACGTCAAGCAGATAGCGGCAGGAGGCGCCTACGCCGCCGCACAGGCAGACCAAGATTGGTAGGAATACGGTCATCACGCCTTACCTCCCTCGCTGGTCGTAGCGGCATTCGTATCAGCGGACGCTTCGGCGGATACGTTTCGAGGAGCCGGCCAGATGCGTTCCTGCCCACACGCCGGCAGACGCACAAACCAGACCCAGTGCGAACGTCACCAGTAGATAGGCAATGCCGGCCGCCACCTGACCGTCGCGAATCGCGGTGAAGCCTTCCAATGCCAACGTCGACATCGTAGACAAACCGCCGCATACGCCCATGCCGAGCCCACGGCTGGTGAGCTCCTTGGCACGCGTGTCGAACCGGGAAGAGCCGGCCAAATAGGCGGTCAGACCCGCATAGCAGAAGCAGGCCAGCATGTTGGCCACAAACGTGCCGGTATGGAAGCTGCCGGCTGCGGGAATCTGCGCGAACGCATAGCGAAATCGCGGTGCCGATGGCACCGCCGCAGAAGACGACCAACACAATATCAAGATGGA
>ENA-OPZZ01001061-OPZZ01001061.1-human-gut-metagenome-genome-assembly--contig:-NODE-1061-length-18811-cov-8.905374_pt1 | contig 18811 bp, 23 predicted proteins | sample MGYA00242487_ERZ504511 | MGnify/ENA primary metagenome ERZ504511 (study PRJEB26092, sample SAMD00036241) | human gut metagenome | host: Homo sapiens | study: EMG produced TPA metagenomics assembly of... | reverse complement strand
CGGGGGTACGCGGTGCTGCACTGGCAACTGTTATCTCACAGGCAATTTCCACACTCTGGGTAAGTTTTATTCCTCTGCGGGCCAAAAAAGACACAGCTTCACCTCAGGAAAAAGCATCTCCATCTGGAGGCAAAGGTTGTTCTTCCCTGTATCGCACTGGGACTTGCTGCATTTTATCATGCAGTCAAGCGAAAGTATTGTAACTGTCTGCTTCAATTCATCCCTGCTTCGGTACGGCGGTGATATTGCGGTGGGAGCCATGACCATCCTGACCAGTGTTATGCAGTTTGCCATGCTTCCTCTTCAGGGAATTGCGCAGGGAGCACAGCCAATTTCCAGTTATAATTACGGTGCCCAAAATGCAGACAGAGTAAAGAAAACTTTCCGTTTACTTCTGATCACCTGTCTGTCATATTCTGTACTTCTTTGGGCTGCTGTACAGTTTGTTCCCAGAGTATTTGTAAGCATTTTTACTGCTGATACAGATCTTATTGGATTTACTGCACCAATGCTGAAGATTTATCTGGGTGGTCTGTTCCTCTTCGGTATCCAGATTGCCTGCCAGATGACCTTTACCTCCCTTGGAAAGGCAGTAAACTCTATTATTGTTGCTGTTGTCCGTAAGTTTGTACTGCTGATCCCGCTGATCTATATTATGCCTCATATGATATCTGATCCAACAACAGGCGTATATATGGCAGAACCCATTGCAGATATTACTGCTGTGATCTTTACCTCTGTTTTATTTACATTTCAGTTTAAAAAGGCACTGGCAGAAATTCAGAATTAAATACTGTACAAATCCATAATAAGGGGTGAACATTACAAAACGTTCACCCCTTAAATCATGCATTTCTATAGTCAAACGGATATTCACAATCCGCTTCGCTGCTTGATTGATTAAAACAGGTCATTAATCACTTCCTGTACTGTCTGCAAATGCTCTGCTTTCCATGCTTTTGCACCACAGAAAAGAAGTCCCTCATCTACATTTCCTTTTACTGCATTAATCAGTCCGTCAGTAATACAGTAGGGTATTTCTTTTGGGCTGCATTTTACGAGACATCCATGACAGGGACTGTGTGGAATCTGTTCGCCGTTCATGACACGGGTCATGAATTTGTTCATAATGGCACGACCTGGCATTCCTACCGGACTTTTTACAATGGCAATATCAGATTCTTTTGCTTTTAAATGAGCTTCTTTATAGCGGATGTCTGCATCACATTCTTCCGTTGTGATAAAGCGGGTAGCTACCTGAATGCCATCAGCACCCAGATTATCCACTTTTTGGACATCCTCTCTGTTATAGATACCACCGGCTACGATCACTGGAATTTCTGTCCCATATTTCTCTGCGTAACTTTTTACTGTTGCGATGATTTTCTTTATTTCTTCACTGTAGGATTCTTCAGTATATTTCTCCAGCTCTTCTTTATGAAAGCCAAGGTGTCCGCCTGCCTGAGGACCTTCGATCACTACCAGATCTGCAGTTCTTTTGTATTTTCTGTCCCAGTATTTCAGGATTACTTTTGCGGATTTGTCTGTAGATACGATGGGCGCAATCTTTGTCAGACTTCCTTTTACCAGTTCCGGAAGCTCTGTGGGAAGTCCCGCACCGGAAATAATGATGTCTGCACCTGCTTTTACTGCAGCCTTTACGTGAGATGCATATTCTTTCAGTGCAACCATAATATTGTATCCTATGATTCCGTCTTCGGAAATCATACGGGCTTTTTTCATTTCACCGGCAATGGCGCGTTCGTTGGCTGCTGCCGGATTTCTGTCGAAATCTTCTTCCCTGTAGCCGATCTGTGCAGTAGAAATAATACCAACTCCTCCTGCTTTCGCAACAGAACCTGCAAGTCTGCCAAGACTGATCCCAACTCCCATTCCCCCCTGGATCAATGGAACTCTTGTGATTTTATCTCCTATTTTGAAATTCTTCATTGTGATTCTTCTCCTGTTATTTTGTTTGTATTTTAAATATTTTGATATTCAAAGTATATCATAATATTTGTTCTTGTCAAGAGGAACCAGTTTATATAGTTTTTAATACTATATACATAACCGATATCTGTCCTTTTTCCTATAGCAGTCCTAATAAATAATGCATTTAAGACAGTTCATCAGAGTGTGTGAAAGACAAGGAGGATATCTGCAGGCGTGCCGACACACGGCAAAGATATCTGACGCAGGATTTCTCTGCTTTTTTAACCGAAACAGGTAAGTCTCCTGCTTCAATTGCGAATACCCACATGACTCCTATCATTTTTCATGATGGATATCACACTTTTATTTCAGAATCCGAATTATTACAAACAGTTAATTCAAAATGATTTCTATTTGTTTTTATATAACCTTCTTTCTGTAACTTTGATATCTCCGTAGACATTGCCGCACGGTCAATGCACAGATAATCTGCCAGCTGCTGCCGGTCAAAGGGAATATCAAAGGATAACGACGAATGTCTGATAGACTCTGCCGACAGATAGGACAATAGTTTATCCCTTGTCGTTCGCTTTCCCACATGTGTGATTTTGTCGTTCAGGATCAGTATCTTATTTGCCAGGACACTGACCAGGTTGCGGATCAGCTTCTGATGGTGTTCGCATGCAGTCGGGCAGGAAATCAGAAGCCTTTGGACATTTAGCAGAATAATCTCACAATCCGTATCTGCCACCACACTGACATTCAGAACAGCTCCCGGGCTTGCTGCATATGGCTCACCAAAGAAATCACCGGTATTACATTTCGACAGAATATTCCGATGCCCCCAAAGGTCTTCCTGAATAACAAGAACACAGCCGGACACCACAAGTCCCATTACCTCGGTAGAATCTCCTGCTCTGAAAATATAAGAATCTCGTTTTTTGGAAACTGTTGTTGCTTTTACACAATGCAGTATAGATAATATCTCGTTATCAGTAAGGCCTGTAAAGAATGGACTGTTTTTTAGAATGGGTAAATATTTTTTCAAAATCATTCCTCCTTGTTGGAAATCAAACATACAAGTTGTATTTATCATACTATAATGCTGACAGAAACAAAAGTTAAATCTATTGACGGAGGTAATATGATAAGAAAGATTATTCGAATCGATAAAGAAAAATGCAATGGCTGCGGCGCCTGTGCAGATGCCTGCCACGAAGGTGCCATTGATATCATTAATGGAAAAGCAGAATTAGTGAGAGAACATTTCTGTGACGGACTGGGGGATTGCCTCCCGGAGTGTCCCACAGGTGCCATTTCCTTTGAGGAACGGGAAGCATCTGAATATGATGAAGCGGCTGTGAAAGAAGCACAGAAAAAAATATTTGCCAAAAATCAGGCAATAACTGTTCATGCCGGCTGTCCCGGGTCTAAAAGCATGCGAATTCAGCGATCAGAAATACCCAAATCAGAAAAACCATCTTCAACCACAGGTCAGGTATCCAATCTTCAGAACTGGCCGGTACAGATTAAGCTGGCACCTGTCAGTGCCCCATATTTTAACGGCGCAAAGCTTTTAATCGCAGCCGATTGTACTGCTTACGCTTACGCAGGCTTTCATCAGGATTTTATCCGAAATAAGGTAACATTAATCGGCTGTCCTAAATTGGATCAGGTGGATTATAGCGAGAAACTGACTGCAATAATCCAAAATAACGATATTCAAAGTGTGACGATTGTAAGAATGGAAGTTCCATGCTGTGGCGGACTTGAGATGGCAACCAGAAAAGCACTTCAGAATAGTGGAAAATTCATTCCCTGGCAGGTTATAACCATAGGTATTGATGGAAATATTATAGAATAAAGGAGGATACGACAATGGATAAAAAAATGTTTTGTTATCAGTGTGAACAGACAGTGGGATGTACCGGCTGCACAGGAAATGCAGGTGTCTGCGGAAAAAAGGCAGGCACTGCCAAATTACAGGATGAGCTGACAGGTGCGTTGATCGGTCTGGCAAGGGCTGTCGATAGCGCAGCAGCTATTTCCAAAAGTACCAGTCAGATCATAATTGAAGGACTGTTTACTACCGTTACAAATGTGAGTTTTGACGATGCAGCAATCGAAAATATGATACAAAAAGTCAGAGCAGAAAAAGAAAAACTGGTTCCTGGCTGCAGTAAATGTCAGTCACCTTGCGGTAAATCAGACGAATATGACATGCAACAGCTGTGGAATGCAGATGAAGATATCCGCTCCCTGAAGTCCCTTATTCTTTTCGGGATTCGCGGAATGGCAGCCTATGCTTATCATGCAAATGTTCTGAATTATGAAGATGCTGAAGTAAACCGTTTCTTCTGCGAAGCATTATTTAAGATTGGTTATGAAGAAAGTATGGATACACTGCTTCCTACTGTACTGAAAGTAGGGGAAATCAATCTGAAATGTATGGCACTTCTTGACAAGGCAAATACCAAAACCTATGGAACACCGGAACCGACTGCAGTTACACTTACCGTAGAAAAAGGACCATTTATTGTAGTAACCGGTCATGATCTGAAGGATCTGCAGCTTTTACTTGAACAGACAGAAGGAAAAGGAATCAACATCTATACCCACGGTGAAATGCTCCCTGCCCATGCCTATCCACTCTTAAAGAAATTCTCTCACTTAAAAGGAAATTTCGGAACTGCATGGCAGAATCAGCAGAAAGAGTTTGATCATCTTCCGGCTCCGATCCTTTACACCACCAACTGTCTGATGCCGCCAAAAAGCAGTTATGCTGACAGAGTATTTACAACAGAAGTGGTTGCTTTCCCAGGCGCTGTTCATATCGACGAGAAGAAAGATTTCACACCGGTTATTGAAAAAGCACTGGAACTGGGTGGTTACAAAGAAGATCAGACACGCACAGGCATCAACGGCGGTACGAAAGTAACAACCGGTTTCGGGCATGCAGCTATTCTTTCCCATGCGAATACTGTAGTAGAAGCAGTAAAATCAGGCGCTATCCGCCATTTCTTCCTGGTTGCCGGCTGTGATGGTGCCAAACCAGGTCGAAACTATTATACGGAATTCGTGAAGCAGACACCTTCTGACAGTATTGTTCTCACCCTGGCATGTGGAAAATTCCGTTTCAACGATCTGGATATGGGAGAAATCGGTGGTCTGCCAAGACTGATGGATATGGGCCAGTGTAATGATGCTTATGGTGCAATCCAGGTTGCTGTGGCACTTGCGGATGCATTTGGATGTTCTGTAAATGAGCTTCCGCTTTCCTTCGTTCTCTCCTGGTATGAACAGAAAGCAGTCTGTATCCTGCTGACACTTTTACACCTGGGTATCAAAAACATCCGTCTTGGTCCTTCTCTTCCGGCGTTCCTGTCTCCTAATATTCTGAACTATCTGGTGGAAAATTATGGTATTGCACCTATCACCACACCGGAAGAAGATATCAAAGCACTGATGAACCAGTAAAATAAATTTTTCAAAATCTTCGCAAATTAACAAAGCCGATACAGGATTCAAAAATCCCGCATCGGCTTTATTTATGGGTCTGAAGACTCGGATCTGCCGACAACAATTTTAAACATGTGCAACGATATTCTGATGGGGTTAAATGATAACGTTTTTTAAACAATCTGCAAAAATAATCAACGTTATGAAATCCACTTTCATAGGCGATCGTTTTTACTTTTTTATTCGTATTTTTCAATAACCAGGAAGCTGCCTGAAGTCGATATCCTATCAGATAATTAACCGGTGTAGTATGTAAGAACCGGTGGAACAAATTAAGTGCAGTACTTTTGCTGATTCCTATATGTGAAGCAATTTCATCCAGAGACAAATTGTGATTATAGTTTTCATGTATATATTGCATGATTAACTGCACTCTTTTCTGTGCAACTTCATCAACTGTCTGTACATCTCCTTTATCAGATAACTTTACATTTTCATAAAAAGTCAGCCATAAATCCTGCATCAATGCCAAAGTAGCAAGTTCTCTAATTTTCTCATTTCCCTGTATTTCCATTATTTTTATCATAGTTTGTATAATCTTTGTCTGCCATAGTTCATCAGTCTGAAAACGCTGGAAATATATATTCGATGAAATGATTGGCAAGATATATTTCTTATAGATCAGGCTGTTCTCCGGTGCAATAAATTCCGGCATACATACAAAGTTAGGAATGATACCACCTGATGATGCGTAAAAGCGGTGCAATATTTTAGAATTAATAAAAATTGCTTCTCCTTCTGACAATATAATCTGTTTTTCTCCTATTCCGCATGTAACTTGTCCGGACTCGACATATAAAAACTCAAATTCTCTGTGCCAGTGCCACTCAATACAATGAAAATCAAACAATTCCAGATTATCATAATAATACTGGAATGGATAATCACTGCTTCCATGCTGTTTAATTTCCATGAATTCCTCGTCTGTAAGTATTTTATTATAATCCATCCCATATCACGTTCTTTCTTTTTACGATATTATACAGTATTTCTACAATTTAATTCAATGTATATATCTGATATTTGCTATATAATCAAGTAAAAAAAGAAAAGAGGTATTCTTATGATTTTTAAATGGATGAATGAAAGTGAGATCAACATTGAGGGCGACAAAATTGAAATAACCGCACCACCCAGAACAGACTTTTTTGTGGAAGTATTGATGAATGTGAAGATTGAACATAAGACTGTTAAAAACATTCGGAGAGGAAAATAAAAAATGAATGCTGTAAAAAAAATCTAACTACCATAAGACAAAAATAGCCTGTTATATGGGCTTTATCACACAGGCTATTGCGGCAAACTTCGCACCGCTTCTTTTTTTGAAATTTCACAGTGACTACCATATTTCTCTCGGTAACATTGCTCTGATATCCACTTTCTTCTTTTTCACACAGCTTCTGGTTGACCTGTTCTGTGCCAAATTCGTAGATCATATCGGATATCGTGTGTGCATTGTTGCATCAGAAATATTTGCTGCACTGGGTCTGCTTGGACTGGCATTTTTACCTGATTTTTTACCTGATCCTTTTATTGGAATTATATGTAGTGTTATTGTTTATGCCATCGGAAGCGGTTTAATAGAAGTACTTTGCAGCCCTATTATCGAGGCCTGTCCGTTTGAAAACAAAGAAGCAACTATGAGTCTGCTCCATTCGTTTTACTGTTGGGGAGCTGTTGGGACAATTTTGATTTCCAGCTTATTTTTCCTGATATTTGGAATAGACAACTGGAAATGGCTCGCCGTAATATGGGCAATCATTCCTGCAGTTAATACTTATAACTTCATGACCTGTCCCATTGAACCTCTGGTTGACAATGGTTCCGGAATGGGAATTAAGAATCTGTTTTCCAGACCATTTTTCTGGGTTGCAATATGTCTGATGATCTGTTCCGGAGCTTCTGAGCTTGCAATGGCTCAATGGGCATCTGCTTATGCAGAAGCTGCACTGGGATTGTCAAAAGCCCTGGGAGATTTAGCAGGTCCATGTATGTTTGCAGTAACAATGGGAATCAGCCGTATAATTTTTGGGAAATATGGAGAACAATTAGATTTAATGAAGTTTATGGGTGGTTCAGGCATATTATGCGTTGTCTGTTATCTACTTGCCGCTTTGTCATCCAGCCCGATTATCGGACTTATCGGTTGTATTGCATGTGGATTTTCAGTTGGAATCATGTGGCCTGGAACAATCAGTATTTCCTCAAAAACTTTTCCAACAGGTGGAACGGCTATGTTTTCTCTTCTTGCCATGGCAGGAGATTTAGGTGGCAGCATTGGACCTGGAATTGTTGGTCGTATCACCCAGAATGCCGGAAATAATATTAGGATTGGCATGGGATTCGGACTTATTTTTCCGGTAATTCTATTGTTTATGTTATTCCTGCTGTATCGAAAAAAATCCATACAGCCCCAGATATCAAAGCATTGATGAACCACTAAAAATACCTCCAAAGTAACAGATTTTTATATTTAATCTGTCTGCTTTAGAGGTATCATATCATGCTATTTGCAAAGCATTGAAATCCGGAAGTTGATTAATAACCCCAATTGATTATTTCCCAACTCTTTTTATCTGCTGTTTTCACTAAATACCATTGCCAGTTGGCGTATGTATCATTAGGATTGAACCCACCATCTCCACCTTTTTCGTCTGTATCAAAGATTGATAATACCACAATAAGTTCTTGGTTATTCTCTTTGTGATACTTCTCAATTTCTTCTGCAAATCTGTTTTCAACATCCTCGTCATAGCGAAGTTCAGCAAGTGTGCAACCTTTAAAATCTTTTGCAAATTTTTTCTCTATGACATCAAACGCTTCATTGATTGAATTTTCACCATAGAGTGCAGAGTAACCAACAACACGATTAACATTTGATACATTTCCTCTATTTCCAGTTAATACAAGGACTGTTGCCACACCTGAAATTACTAATACAGCACATATCACACTTATGCTTTTCTTCTTCATACAATCACATCCCTTTGTCAAATCCCGAGTTGTATTATCACTTATCTTTATCTTTTTTTGAAAATCTTTTTTATATAACCATTGTCTTGTTTTGGCTTCCGGAGCAAAAATAACTGCTTGATTTTCACTGGAAAAAATCTCATTATAAGTACATGCTGAATGGTCTAAAACACACTTCCAATCCATATTCTCATCCTGAAAATATCGATTTAGTTGATTCAAAAATTTCTTTGCTTTTTGCATATAAATGACATTCATAATTGGATTATAATGTTCTCCCTCTATTACAGGAATTTCCCATACTAAACAACACGTTTTCATTTATAGATCCCTCCTTGCCAAATGCATGACTCCTCAATTTCCTGAGCAATAAAACTTGAAGTTACCTTTCAAACGCTAAGTATCTCGTTCCTTGAAAAGTCAATCTTCCTGTATCTCCTTCTGCAAGCATTCCATATTCTGTTCCTGACACCTGAAACTCCATTCTATCTCCGCTTTCTGTCTGAAATGTCACATAATACATTGTGTTTGTTGTAGTATGGAATCCGTGTGCTCCACTCGCATCCCCTGCATTTGCATGTTGATGATGTGTAATATTTTCTCTCTTTGCAATAATAACAGCTGACACGGTTGATCTAGGTGACTGATTATTCCTATTCCACGTAACAATTCCCTGCCCCAGAGAAAAAACAATAATACCAATCACAATAATAAAAATGATTGGAACTATAATACTCATCAGATCAAACATTTTCTAATTCACCTCCATAACTTCCGATTGAGATTTCACCTGTTTTAAGAGATTTAATAACTGTTATATTTTGTTATTAAATTCTCTGTAAACCCTTGAAAACACTGGATTTGTCGCAGGTGAGCTTTCCCTTATTGTTTCCCTTGTGTTATATCGTCCCGCCAGTGTTTACAAACTCTGATAAGGGAAAATACAAGGGCAAGAAAATCATATAAAACAGTATAACACAAAATAAAAGTGACATGGTGAACTGATTGAAATGCTTCTGATTTTTGTAACTGATGATTTATTGATCGATAAGGAGATAAGATACGATGAGAACAATATTTGCAGAATATAATCCACAATGCAACAGTATTGATGTTTATACCAGTGCCGGCTATATGCTTCGCATTGACTGCTGGGAAACTGAGAAGGACTTAAAAACCACGCCTGGATCAGACTGTGCATTAAATACACTTGCTATTGACGAACCACTGGAATATGCAAGATTATATCTTGATGGAAATTTACAGATGTGGGTTGATGCAGAAGATTCACTTGAACTTTAATATTTCCTGTTAAAAATTGAGTAGGAGGCGGTGACTAACCGCCGTCCTCTCAGTGGACAGCCCCCAATTGGTGAACTGTCCACTTTTTTAATAATATTCTCGTTCTTCCCACCATTCTTTCACTTAACATCGGATTCCAATATAAATCACATTCTCAGGCAGTAACAGTACAATAAGATTTATCGGATATTTCAACAGACGTTTATAACAATCCACTGTATATTTTTAAATCTTCATCCTTAAACACATTAAAGATTACCTTTTTTATTCTGCTGTCTTTGTTAAGATACTGCTTTACAGTGCTCGTTGCAATCTCGGCAGCTCGTTGCTGTGGAAAACGGAATACACCTGTAGACAAACAACAGAATGCAATAGATTCCACACCAGTATCCGCTGCAAGCTTTAGGCACTCTGTGTAGCAGCTTGCCAACAGGTCTTCATCTTCTTTTGTGACTTTCCATTGTATAATAGGTCCTACCGTATGAAGAATATATTTTGTCGGAAGATTGTATCCCGATGTTATCTTTGCTTTGCCGGTCTCTTCTTCATGCCCCTGCTTTGCCATAATTTCATGCATTTTCAGACGAAGTTCCATTCCAGCATAAGTATGAATAAAGTTATCAATACAGGCATGCATCGGTGAAAAACAACCAAGCATCTGTGAGTTACACGCATTCACGATCGCATCACATTTCAAAGTGGTAATATTCCCTTGCCAGATATATAATCTCGAATCGGATTTTACAGGTGCAAGCGTGTCAACATCTGTGATTCCACGCTCTATATTTCTTTCTGTAAGATACTCATCCTGTATTTTCAAAAAATCATTACTGATTGGTCTTGGCGGTCTGACATTCATAAGTGAGCGGAGCAGATTTTCCTGCCCCTGCTTATCCGTAGGAATGTTCTGTCTGCCAAACGGTATTTCTTCTTTTAAAAGATACTGAATCAGATATTCTCTTTGCTCATCCTGTGTCATAATACCAGCCCCCTTATATCAGTAATTGCCTTTGCCATATCACCGCCAATACCGATTGCACGTTCCCCGAAGCTTTCCGGAACTACCGCTTCATCCATATTCAGGCGTATCAAACTATAAGACGAGTTCTCCCTCACCATCTTTTCAAAAGGGAAACGTATAATAATCGGCGTATTAAATCCAACTCCAAGTTCCAAAAGAACAACCTTTTTATCTTTATGCTGTTCCAGAAACCCCGCATACCTGTCGGCTGCCTCATGCCACGCTTCATCTTCCACAAAATAATTATCACAACGGAGATTCATAGCCATATTGCCGCCACACACCGGACATTTTGGTACAAGTTCTGATGGAATCAGGCAGTCTCTTCTTGCTTTATCCATTTTACGAAACAGGTCTTTTGCATCGTAAGTCTTTGAATGACAGGCTTTCTGGCACTGGATTTTCCCATAATCTCCCTGTGTTGCAAATATTCTTTTTTCATCGAATCCCGCTTTATAAAACTGATGATCCACATTGGTTGTAAGTACAAAATATTCTTTATTCTTTACAAGATCATAAAGCTCTGTATAAAGCGGCAATGCCGGAGGATCAAAGCGGTTCATCAATGCATGTTTTGACCAGTATCCCCACTTTGCCTCCTCAGACGGATATGGATAAAATCCGGCTGCATACATATCTGTCATGTAGTACTCACCGTATTTTTTTATAAATTCTGCAAAATTGTCTGTAAACCTTTTACCACCATATTGGATTCCCGCAGCTGTCGATGCCCCGGCTCCTGCCCCGATTATAACACAGTCTGTATTTCTTATATTCTTTGCTGCCCTGTCAATCTGGTCTTCATATGCATCCTTTTGGAATACATAATCCCTTGCCGGAGTACTACATAAAAAGTTTCTCCAGTCAGCATACCCTTTTCTGATTTTCTTAAAAATCATAATGAACCTCTTTTCTCAATACACTGCTTCGGACAAATTTCTGCACATCTTCCGCAATGCAGACAATGATTCTGGTTGATAGTAACCGGAACTGAAGATATATCAATGCATTTTTGCGGACATACAGAGTAACACAGTTTGCATCCAATACATTCTTTTCCAATAAAATACCCTGTCTGAACTGCCTCGGTTTTTCCAATTGTTATAGTATCCCTCACAATATTTGATGGATTGCTGATATCAAAATACTCTCCCTGTGCCTCATACAGCCGAAACACTTCGATTGCGTCTTTCGTATCTCCCGGATAGATTTTCTTCATATATGGATTTTTTTCAAACTATAAATATCAAGATTCTTTTTTTCCGATTGTTCTTTATTTTTCCATCGCAGAGACACCGCAATTTTTGTCTTTTGCTGCGGATATTGCCACATACTGCTGCTCCATTAACTGGTCATAAAATGTTTTTCCCGTTGCTGTAAGGAAATACACACCTTCTTCATCATAGTACATCATATCTATGATTCTTGTCTGAGGATGTCCATCTGAACCTATCGTTGCAACTGTTGTTGAATGAATTTCATCCACCAGAAGTTCAAGATAATCCATTTTTGTCATTTCCAAGTCTCTCCTTTCAGTATCGGTGTAAGTTTTTTATATATCATCATGGTAATTGCTCCAATTACCAAGCCTTTTAAGATATTAAACGGCAATGCATTGAATAGCACAACGTCCAGCTTAGTCTTAATAAATGGCAGAAATTCGCCAAATGATGGACTCAAAGGAACCGGAAACTCTAAAAATGCCAACACATATGATATAGCTGCCAGTAGAGCTGTCATTGTTATCGTTCTTGTAGAAACTAAATTTTTTCTTGTTTTAATAGTTGCTGTATTGTTACTCATAAATCTCCTTTTTGTGAGATATGCCTGAATTTTAAAACAGCCCGCAGGACGGGATTCCCTGCGGGACTTGTTTTATCATATCTTCTCTCATCCGGACTTTACCGTCGGTTATGGAATTGCACCATATCAGCTTTTGCTCGCAGACTATACTGCCGGTCAGGAATTACACCTTGTCCCGAAGACTGTAATTTTTTCTGTTAATTATCTTTAAAATTCATAAGGTGGATTTCCAGAGAAATCTGCGATTAAACCATGCGGATTTTCAAGATAGAATACCTCAAAAATAGGATTATCTGCTGTCTGGTACTGTCCCTTAACGATAGGATTGTTCATGCATCCTTCCTTTACACTCTTGTTGTCCTCAAATACTGCTTTGCCATGAAGGCGAATCCATGCGTATTCAGGGGAAGATACTGATACTTCTACTTCAGGATTTGCTAACATATCCTTGTAAACATCCTTTGTGTTGTTAGTACAGAACCAAAGCTTTCCGTCCTGCTCAAAACAGAACATGAATGGACGGCATTTTGCCTTTCCATCTCTTCCGACTGTTGCTAAGTACTGAACTGAATTTTTCTGTAAAAATTCTACTACTTTCTGCATTTTAAATTACCTCCTCGATATGTTGTAACAATTATTATTACATCTTGTAGCTATACAATATCATCCGTTTAATGTAATGTCAATAGTTACATCAAACTTTTTGTAACTTTTTTTGTTACAACTCCTTTTGAAGATTTTACATTGATTATGAAAAACGAAAAGGCTCCGGAAATTGTGATGATATAATCACTCATCCGAAGCCTTCTGTAGGCTACTCTTCCTCTGTATACACTGCAATATCTTTTTTCACATCAGCAAGTGTCATTTCTGAAAGTTTTTCCTCCATTGCCTTCTGTACTTCTAACAGTCTCTTATCAAGAACATGGTGAATATTCTTTCCTACCGGACATTTCTGATTGGGATTCTCATGAAAATGAAACAGTTCTTCATCTGGTGCACATTCCACTGCTTTATACACATCAAGGAATGTAATCTGCTCCAATGGTCTGGTAATTGTCACACCGCCTGTCCCTCTTGCAACTTCAATAAGACCAGCAGCCTTTAATTGTTGCAATATTTTACGAACAATCACCGGATTAGTTCCAATGCTTGCTGCCATAAAATCACTAGTCATCTTCTGATCCGAAAATGTATCTATACAGGCAAACATATGGATTGCCATTGTAAATCTGCTTGAAATCTGCATTATAAACACCTCTCTTTGACAGTAATCATATCAAAAAACAGATGTAATTTCAATGGTTACATTGTTGTTGAAAACTTAATATAAATACAATCAATAGTCTGCTTTAGAAAAAAACAATTTTATGGTCTATCGACATCTCGCCAAATGGAATTTACCTAACGCAGCGATGCCCCGAACGCCCTTAGTTCTTCTCTCTTTTTCTCGCTCTTGTTTTCAGACCCATGTGCTGTAAACACACCCATGTTTTCAAGTCCAAGATAATCCAGAAAGTCTCCTTTGAACGAGAAAAGAGCACCCTCATACATATTAGCATCTCCGGAGCTAAGTATCATGGCAACTTTTTTCAAATTCTTCGGTCCTCTCGGATATGCCGCAGAATAAAATCTGTCGATTACACATTTTAGCTGACCGGATATGCCGTGATAATAAATGGGCGATGCAATAACAAGCATTTCTGCTTCTTTCAAAAGATTATATACTTCCTGCATATCATCCTTCTGAATACACTCACCGTGTCCTTTGCTATGACAGTATTCACATGCCAAACACCCACCTATCTTCTTTTTGCATACATCCACCACATCAACGATATGTCCTGCACTCTCAGCTCCTTTCTTAAATGCATTAACCATATCTTTTGTACTTCCCTGTGGATGTGGACTTCCATTTAATACTAATATCTTCATTTCCATCACCTTATCTTTTTATTCTTCAATTTTAGTACCAGTCATGCTTCTCATTTTTTTCCAAAGCCTCAATCTGCTCCATCTCTTCGTCAGTTAATTTCAAAATTATACAACTGCGTGTTCTCCATGATGTGATCAGGATTGCTTTGAACCCGGAATTACAATTCTGGTGTCACTACTTCCAGCCTCCCAATTTCTATTTTATCTGATTGCAAATATCCGCAATAATCTGAACCGGTGTCATACCAACCTCTTTCAGTAATTCATTTGGTCATATCGGTCATAAATTTCTTATCAAGTCCGTAATTTTTCACTTTCATATCAGAACTACCATAGAAGGAAGCTATTTTCTCGCCAAAACCGCCGCTTAAAATACCGTCTTCCATGGTTATTACCATCTGATGTCTTTCGGAAAGACTTTCCAGTAATTCTTTGTCAATACCAGAAGCAAAACGAGGATTGATCAATGTCGGCGTAAAGCCAAGTTCTGCTTTTATTTTTGCACTGAGCTGTTCACCACGCTGATAAAAATCACCAAGTGCCAGAATTGCAACCTTTTCACCAGCTTCTTCCACTTTAAAATGATTCAGTCTGTTAAAATCCTTATCTGCTTCACGATAGGTTACCTGATTTCCGGGGATGAGAATCATAACCGGATGTTCCTTCTGATCAACTGACCAATCTAGCATAGCAAGGTATTCATCTTTTGAGGTAGGTGCAAGCACTACCAGATTCGGAACATTCGTGTAAGCCGCCAGTCCAAAAATTCCAAGATGCGTAACATCTGTCAAACTGTCAAAAGAATTGTAGTTTAAGAGAATCGTAACAGAACTATTGTTAATACATACATCATGAGAAATCTGGTCATACGCTCTTTGAATAAAGGTTGTGTTAGTAACCACAAGCGGTTTCGCACCGTTTTTTGCTGCACCAGATGCCATGGCAACCGCCTGTTCCTCCGCAATCCCTACATCCACATACTGCAATCCAAGCTCCTTTCGCTGCTCCTGATTTAAGCCTGCACTGCCCGGCATAGCAGGAGTAATCACAAGAAACTCAGAATCACTTTTTGCTTTTTGCATAATATACTCAGCAGTGATAGATGTATAATCTTCTCCATCTCCAAAAGAAATTGTAGGTTTGCCTGTTTCACGGTCAAATGGCATACACCAATGCCATCCCTCTTTGTCTTTTTCAGCAATCTCATATCCCTTTCCTTTTTGTGTATGGATATGGACTACGATTGGATGATCCGTATCTTTCACCTTGCGGAATAAGGAAATTAGTGATGCTATGTCATTGCCGTTTTCCTCATATATATAATCTAATCCAAACGCTTTGAAGAGATTATTGGAAGCAGTTCCGCCTGTCTCTCTTAATTCGGCAAGATTTTTATACATTCCGCCATGTACTTCGGCAATCGACTGCTCATTATCATTTACTATAATAATTAGATTGGAGTTAATCTCTGATCCGGCTACATTCAATCCCTCTAGTGCTTCACCGCCTGAGAGGGAGCCATCACCAATAATTGCAATAATATTTTCTTTATCTCCTTTTATATCTCTCGCTTTAGCCAGACCCGTAGCTAAAGAAACTGAAGTCGAAGTGTGACCTACATTGAAGAAGTCATGTTCACTTTCTTCCGGATTTGTATAACCGGAATCCTCTGAAAAGTGCTCATCGGAAATATATCCATTCTTTCTTCCGGTCAGAATCTTATGAGGATAGCTCTGATGAGATACGTCAAATACAAACTTATCCTTAGGCGAAGAGAAAACATAATGCATGGCAATCTCTGCCTCCACCATACCGAAATTTGGACCAAAATGACCGCCGATTTTAGTCAACCGGTTAAACAATGCTTCTCTGATTTCCGAAGCAAGTTCCTCCAGCTGCTCCATAGACAATTTTTTTACATCTTCCGGTCCGTTAATTGTTTGAATAATTTTATAATCTGTCATTTACATTCTCCTCCTTATCTATTTTCATTAGATTTCTTTAACGAGTAGATCAAATAATCCAGGCAATCTATATTTTCCTGATAATTATGTGTCTGTTCCATTAAATGTTTTCTATACACACACAACTGTGATAACAGCGCTTCTACATTGTTTTCTTGTGCCAGTTTCATGCAACGCTGGATTGTTTTCTGATTACAGCCTGCGTCCACAAGATTCTGATAAATTCTTCCATATTTGTCATTTGCTTCTGCCATCTGTCTGCACCTCCTGCTTTAATTATACATTCTTCAAACGATATATCTAATACTTATAATTCATATCACGATATTCTTGACAGGAATATCATTTGAGTATAGGATAATAAAAAAGGTTGGAGGTTGTACTATGGAAATTCGTGTACTTCGCTATTTTCTTGAAATTGCACGTGAAGGAAATATGTCAAGAGCTGCTGAAAGACTTCATGTTACACAGCCAACGCTCTCTAAGCAGATGAAGGATCTGGAACAAGAGCTTGGCAAAAAATTATTTAAGCGTGGCAGCACCAGCGTCAGTCTTACTGATGAGGGTATGCTTCTACGAAAAAGAGCAGAAGATTTACTGGCCTTAGCTGACAAAATCACAAACGAATTTCAGGCAATGGATGATATCACAGGCGGTGATATTTATATTGGCTGTGCAGAATCTTATCTTGTAAAGTATCTTGCCCGTGCTGTAAAAAAGTTAAGCAGCATTTATCCCAATATTCATTATCATGTTACCAGCGGTGATACCGAACAGGTAACGGAACGATTAGACCGTGGTCTTCTGGATATGGCATTTATTGTAGAACCGCCAGATTTATCAAAATACAATTATCTTGAAGTTCCTGAATACGATACATGGGGTGTTCTGATGAGAAAGGACTATCCATTAGCCACAAAAGAGGCTATTATCTTTGATGACTTATTGGATATTCCTATTTTTTGTTCGGAACAGTCTGCTAAAATGGATTTACCCCGTTGGTGTTCCGATAACCTTGACCGACTTAATATATTAGCGACATTTAATCTCTGCAATAACGGTGCCGTTTTTGTCCGTGAAGGGCTGGGGGTTGAGCTTACCTTTGACAAGTTAGTAGAAACAAATGCAGAAAGTGATTTATGCTTCCGTCCGATTACACCGCCCCTCCATACAAAAATGTATGTTATATGGAAAAAATATCAAATATTCACTCCTGTTGCTAATCTGTTACTGGAAGAAATAAAAAAGATCATCGTTTTACCATAATCGTGAAACGATGACCTTTTTGTGATTTGAACACAGCAAGACAAACTTCGATTTAGATTTCACCTGTAAAGTGTACCCTTTGTCAAGGACACTTTAAATTTATAAGCTGCTTTCATATTTTTAAACACGGACATAACCAGTAGATGGACCTGCACCAACTTTTGCGATATACCCACTCTTAACCAGATTCGTCAAAGTCCTTTCCACGGTAATTTTGCTTATATCAGGACAAAGCTCCATGATTTCTTTCTTTGTAATTTTACCAACCATGTTATCAATAACCGCTTTAGTTCTATCAGGCTTAGAAAGACTCCGATGCTTCAAATGCTCTACACGGCTTTCGAATTCATTGTATGCTTTCAGCATGATACCCAGATAATATTTAACAAAAGGCTCATAGCTGTTTTCGCCCTCATGCCAGCCAGTAGAACTTGCTTGAAGGGCTTCATAATATGTTTCTTTTGTCTTTTCAATCAGCATTTCCATACTGACATATTTTCCAACGATGTATCCCGCCTTATAAAAAAGCAGTAAAGTGAGCAAACGGCTCATCCTACCATTTCCGTCATTGAAAGGATGGATGCACAGAAAGTCCAGAATGAACATGGGAATCAAAACCAGTTTATCAATGCGGTCAGCTTCCCATGCTTCAAGGAAGCGAGTGCAAAGTTCTTTCATCGCTTCAGCAGTCTGCAATGCGGGAACTAGAATAAAACGTGCCTTCTGATGGCCTTCGGCATCTGTTTCTGCAATTACATTATCGGAGTTCTTATAACTTCCGCCTGCAGACCCCTGTGAATAGGAGTACAGATCTCGATATAACTGCAAAATAATGTTCGGTCTTGGATTGATATGTTCATAGCCTTCGTGAATTGTGGAAAGTACTTCACGATAACCTGCAATTTCCTGTTCAGACCGATTACGTGGCTCTGCTTTCTGACTTACCAGTTCTTCCAAACGTCTGTTCTACATAATCTGCGGAACAGTCTCGTTTGTACGGATAAAAAAATAAACTGAGCCACGGCTGTTCCAACATGAAATCAGCCGTGGCCTTATTTATATCATTTCACTCTTTTTTGAAATAGAACAACACCAC
>ENA-OPZZ01001059-OPZZ01001059.1-human-gut-metagenome-genome-assembly--contig:-NODE-1059-length-18817-cov-3.139540_pt1 | contig 18817 bp, 19 predicted proteins | sample MGYA00242487_ERZ504511 | MGnify/ENA primary metagenome ERZ504511 (study PRJEB26092, sample SAMD00036241) | human gut metagenome | host: Homo sapiens | study: EMG produced TPA metagenomics assembly of... | reverse complement strand
TATTCGCATATCGTGGGATTATCATCCCACTTTTATGCTCATATCGGGGCGGGTCCCAAGGTCTTTCATCCACCTATGAGCAAGCTCATGTGGATTTAGACCTTTTGACCCTGGCATCATAAAATATGCCATACAAATTGTCAGCACAGCAGTTCAAAAGTCGGCTTTCGTTTGCGGAATATCGCATGATAACGGAAGCCGCATTTTTTTAATATCGAACAGGCACGGTCAAAATCAGCCGCAATACGTTCTGGGGCATGTGCATCTGATCCGATGGTGACGATCTCGCCGCCAAGTTCGCGGTAACGTTTCAGGATATCTTCGTGCGGGTTCGGGTGTCCAAGTCCGGCTGCATAGCCTCCGGTATTGATCTCCATGCCAAGTCCTTTATCGATCAGAAGACGGATGATTTCATCCAGCCAGTCACTGTATTCTTTATAAGAATAGAACTGATTTTTATTTGGACCGTAGCGGACGACATAATCAATATGGCCGTAGACATCAAAGCAGGACATGGTATGCAGATTCTCAATGATCGATTCAAAATAAGAAATATAAGACTCTTTTTCGGTGCGTCCCTCAAAAAAAGCAGGATAGTAGGGATCCTGTCCGTTTACCACATGGGATGATCCAATCACAAAATCAAAATCCCAATTCTTTACAAGAGATTCGCAGCGCTCCTTCAGATAAGGCTGCAGACCGAGTTCGAGGCCGAATAATAATTCAATCTTGTGCTCATACTCTTCTTTGAGGGAGGTAAGCGTCTTGCAATAAGAAGGAATATCAGCTTCGAAGACCATCCCTTCGTCAATATAGTCATAGTCCATGTGCTCTGTGAAACACATGGCAGACAGTCCAAGAGAGATACCCTTTTCGACCATATCCCGCATCGGGGCGTCGGAATCGGCGGAAAAAGAGGAATGAAGATGAAAATCGGATCTCATAAAATAAAAACTCCTTTCAAAATACGGCAAAATTCAGGAAAAAACACCTGATTTTTCTCTCTGTTACAAGTTTATGAGAATAAAACACAAATGTCCAGAGAAATTCGTTGAAATTATACTTGAACTTTTTACAGAAATTAGGTAGAATAGAAGAAAGTTGTGGAATCTTTAACAATAAAGACCGCAATCATACTATTTAACATAATAGGAGGAAATTAATCATGGCAGTAAAAGTAGCAATTAATGGTTTTGGACGTATCGGACGTCTTGCATTCAGACAGATGTTTGGCGCAGAAGGATATGAAGTAGTAGCTATCAACGATCTGACTTCCCCAAAAATGCTGGCACACCTGTTAAAATACGATTCATCACAGGGTAAATATGCACTGGCAGATACAGTATCAGCAGGTGAAGATTCCATCACAGTTGACGGAAAAGAGATCAAGATCTACGCTTTCCCGGATGCAAACAACTGCCCATGGGGCGAGCTGGGTGTTGACGTAGTTCTGGAGTGCTCTGGATTCTACACATCCAAAGAAAAGGCTCAGGCTCATATCAATGCAGGTGCTCGTAAAGTTGTTATCTCTGCACCAGCAGGCAATGACCTTCCGACTATCGTTTACAATGTAAACCATGAGACACTGAAAGCTGAGGATCAGATCATTTCTGCAGCTTCTTGTACAACAAACTGTCTGGCACCAATGGCTAAAGCTCTGAACGAACTGGCTCCGATCAAATCCGGTATCATGGTAACAATCCATGCTTACACAGGTGATCAGATGACTCTGGACGGACCTCAGAGAAAAGGCGATCTGAGAAGATCCCGTGCAGCAGCAGTAAACATCGTTCCGAACAGCACAGGTGCTGCAAAAGCTATCGGTCTGGTTATTCCGGAACTGAACGGCAAACTGATCGGTTCTGCACAGCGTGTACCGACCCCTACAGGTTCTACTACAATCCTGACAGCAGTTGTTGAAGGAACAGTAACTGTAGACGAAATCAACGCTAAGATGAAAGCATCTGCTACAGAATCTTACGGATACAACGAAGACGAAATCGTATCCAGCGATATCGTTGGTATGAGATATGGTTCTCTGTTTGATGCTACTCAGACAATGGTTCTGCCTCTGGACAACGGTACAACAGAAGTACAGGTTGTTTCTTGGTATGACAACGAAAACTCTTACACATCTCAGATGGTAAGAACAATCAAATACTTCTCTGAATTAGCATAATCTGTTAAATCAGACAAAGAAGACCTATCTGGGTCCGGTCTTTTGGACCGGGCCCTTTTTATCTTAGTCGGAGAAGACTCTGTGGCTAAATAAGTGGCTCCGCAAGGATGCACATTAGAAAATCCGTATGTATGATACAAGGAGGAAATAAGAATGCTTAATAAAAAGTCAGTTGATGATATCAACGTAAAAGGCAAAAGAGTCCTGGTCCGCTGTGACTTTAACGTACCTCTGAAAGATGGCAAGATCACAGACGAAAACCGTCTCGTAGCAGCTCTGCCAACTATCAAAAAACTGATCGCGGACGGCGGAAAAGTAATCCTTTGCTCTCATCTGGGCAAACCAAAGGGAGAACCGAAACCGGAACTCTCTCTGGCACCGGTAGCAGTACGTCTCTCTGAACTGCTTGGTCAGGAAGTAAAATTTGCAGCTGATCCGGAAGTCGTAGGACCGAACGCAAAAGCAGCTGTAGAAGCTATGAAAGATGGAGAAGTTGTTCTGCTTGAAAACACGCGTTACCGTGCTGAAGAAACCAAAAATGGCGAAGCATTCAGTAAAGATCTGGCATCTCTGTGTGATGTGTTCGTAAACGATGCATTCGGAACCGCTCACAGAGCTCACTGCTCTAACGTAGGTGTTACAAAATATGTAGATACTGCTGTTGTTGGATATCTGATGCAGAAAGAGATTGATTTCCTGGGCAATGCAGTAGAAAATCCAGTTCGCCCGTTCGTTGCAATCCTGGGTGGTGCAAAAGTAGCAGACAAACTGAACGTTATCTCTAACCTGCTTGAGAAATGCGATACTCTGATCATCGGCGGCGGTATGGCTTATACTTTCCTGAAAGCTCAGGGCAAAGAGATTGGTAAATCTCTGGTAGACGACAGCAAGATCGACTACTGCAATGAGATGATGGCAAAAGCTGAGAAGCTTGGCAAAAAACTTCTGCTTCCGGTAGATGCAGTTGTTTCCGCAGATTTCCCGAACCCGATCGATGCTCCGATCGAAGTAGAGAATGTATCTGTAGATAATATCCCGGTTGACAAAGAAGCTATGGATATCGGAAAAGAAACAGCAGCTCTGTATGCAGATGCAGTAAAAACAGCAAAAACAGTTGTTTGGAACGGACCAATGGGTGTATTCGAAAACCCGACACTGGCAGCAGGTACGATCGCAGTAGCAAAAGCTCTGGCAGATACCGATGCAACAACCATCATCGGCGGCGGCGATTCTGCAGCAGCAGTAAACCAGCTTGGATTTGGTGACAAGATGACTCACATCTCTACAGGTGGTGGAGCATCTCTGGAATTCCTGGAAGGAAAGGAACTGCCGGGCGTAGCAGCAGCTAACGATAAGTAAACACTTAACGAAAACGAGCCAAAGGCGATGTTTGAGTTCTAGTGTTTACTTAGTTCGCCGCTCTTAGCGAATGGGAGCGAAGCGAAACATGAGGTTAGAGGCAGGCGAACATCCCGTCAGTACTTAACGAAAACGAGCCAAAGGCGATGTTTTACAATATGTGAAAAGAGGATAAGATCATGGCAAGAAAGAAAATTATTGCAGGAAACTGGAAAATGAACATGACTCCGAGTGAGGCAGTAAAATTAGTTGAAACTCTGAAACCACTGGTAAAAAATGATGAAGTTGATGTAGTATTCTGCGTACCGGCTATCGACATCGTTCCTGTAGTAGAAGCTGCAAAAGGAACAAACATCCAGGTTGGTGCTGAAAAATATGTACTTCGAAGAGAAAGGTGCCTACACAGGTGAAATCTCCCCGAATATGCTGGTAGATGCAGGCGTTAAATACGTTGTTCTGGGACATTCCGAGAGAAGAGGATACTTCGGAGAAACAGATGCAGATATCAACAAAAAAATGCACAAAGCATTTGAGCATGGCCTGACACCGATCATGTGCTGCGGCGAATCTCTGGAACAGAGAGAGCAGGGCGTGACCATGGACTTCATCCGTCAGCAGGTTAAGATCGGATTCCAGGGACTGACAGCAGATCAGGCAAAAACAGCCGTTATCGCTTACGAGCCAATCTGGGCAATCGGAACCGGCAAAACTGCTACAACAGAGCAGGCTCAGGAAGTATGCAGCAAGATCCGTGAGTGTATCGCTGAAGTATACGATGACGCTACAGCAGCAGAGATCCGTATCCAGTACGGCGGATCTGTAAACTCCAAGACAGCAGCAGATCTGTTTGCTCAGGCAGACATCGATGGCGGACTGGTTGGAGGAGCATCTCTGAAAGAAGAGTTCGGTCAGATTGTTAATTATAAATAATCAGCCATTTTTGGCTAAATAGTCCAAACAAGAAAGAATAAAACGCCCCCAAATGCAAGGAAAATTAGTAAATATTACTAATTGAATTGCGTTTGGGGGTGTTTTTTAATATTACAACTATCACCTTCAACGATCACTTTTAATCGTTTAAAACCTTGCCATTTAAAAAAGTGATAGTTATATAAATGTTTTTATTATTGTTTCATATGAGAATGTAAAAACAGGCACGCCGACATGGTCGCAGCTTGGATCGGACGGAACGCACAACGAAGTGGCGGACAGTCCGATCAAGGATTATAAAAATATCATGTATTCTCTGCATTTTTATGCAAATGAATGGAGCCATAATGAGCATGTCGGATGCGAGTGGCAATGGTCAGATCAGTACGATAAATACCGGGAAATGGCTGAAAAGGCTGGATCGGACAAATGTGAGCTATTTCTGCTGGAGTTTGACAAACAAAAACGAGTTCAGTGCCTTATTGGCTCCGGGAAGCAGTAAAACAGGAAACTGGAAGAAAAAAGACCTGTCAGAGGCAGGTCGATATCTCCGTAAAAAATACCGGGCAAAACGATAGAATTTTGTTGAGAATGGCAGATGGCCTTGCTATAATGAAGAAAAAAGGAAAGGAAAGAATTTTATGGAAGAGAAAAGAGAAAAACAGTTCCGGCGGATCATATGCTGCCTGCTCCCATTGTGCCTGTTTCTGGTGTGGGTTAATATTCTGCCGGTATCTGCACAGACACAGTTGTCAGCATCCGCACAGATACAGAGTGCGGCTCCGTGGGGTACGGAAACGGTAAAAGAAACCAGAGCGTATTATGATGGTGCTTACTGGAGGGTTCCGGCCGGCTGGTATCATTATCAGCCGACAAAAGATGTATGGAAAGACTTGTCAGTGAGCAATTCGGAGGATTATTTCACAGACTACTATGTAGCAGTCTGGAAGAAAGCAGATGGCGGATACGAACTGGCAGGGCAGATCGGAGATGTGGCACATCAGGCTCAGGGAAGTACGAGCGTCAGTATCTGCTGGAACAAGGATGTGGATTATTATATTCAGATTGTTTCAGACAGCAAAGAAACATTTCGACTGGATGTCAGCTGGACACTTGAAATTACAATACCGGAAGTTCCAAGCGATGTGACTGTATCCGGGGCAGATGGAAAAACAGAAGTTTCTGTTTCCGGCAAAGAAGAATTAAAATGGATACAGTATACCGTTCCGAAAGATGGAAGGTATAAAATCCGGTTTGCGGATGCAAAAAATATGGCACGTGTGGATATTTATAAGCTGCGGGACGGACGTTTGACGGAATTGGGCCGTTTGGTACTGGATTTTAACCGGAACTATCAGGACTTCAAAAAGGGTGATATCCTTTATGTCCGCTGTACTTCCTGGCAGGATGCCACTTCCTATGAGCTTTCTATTAAAAAAACAGAAGAACATTATTATGAGGAAAACAAAGAGCAGTCGGAGCTGGCGGTCAAATACCGTGAATGTCAGAAGGAGCCGGAAGACCATTCAGGACGGATTTTGGAACTTAGGGAACTGCTTCAGAAGCTGGAACAGGAATGTAAACGCCTTAAGAAAAAGCAGATGGAAGCACAGAAGAAAATGGCAGAGCAGGAACGGGTTCTCCTGCAGGAGAGTTTACAGGAATCCATTCGAGATGGGAGCATTCAGATGGACGCTATTATGGAAGGGATGGATCAACAGCGTGTGGATGGTGTTTACACACCCGCGGCCGGAAGTGCCGAGGCTATGTACAATGAACTGCTGAAGGATATTCTGAAGCGGAAAGAAGAACTGGAAAACGAACTCACATTTTGGAAGAAAGCAGTGAAGGCGGCATCATCCTGAAAAAGAGGTACGAATATTTTCTGGAGGAACTGCTGGCCCTGCCGGAGCAAAACCGCTATGGACAGAAGCTGGTGGTGCACGGTCTAGATGATAAAGAACCGCAGTGGACGGAATCGGGTGTGTTCTTGAGTACACCGGATATGCTAACCTTCAGCCGGGAAATGTATGCCGTAAATATTGAATCTGGCAGAGTGGACGGAGATGTGATCCATTACCGGACCATTTACGGAATGGAATTTACTGCTTTCGGAGCCAGAAGGACTATAAAGGACTTCAAGGATTATCGGGTATACGACAAAGATGGAAAGCCAAAGTTTGCGGAAAATGAAGCAGAGATCCTTGGAGAATCGGTTCAGGTAGAGTATAGAAAGCGTCGGAACGGAAAAAAGATATGAAGGAAACGGAGGAGAGTATATGACACAGAAAAAAGTAGAAGTGATACCGGCTACAAAGCGGTCGGTGCATAATGGTGGTCAGCTGAAGGTGCAGAGCAATATCCGTGTGGCGGCATACTGTCGAGTCTCCACAGGGGATGAAAGCCAGCAGACTTCCTACACCACACAGAAAGCGTTTTACACAAATCTGATCACGAACAAACCCGGATGGAGATTTGCTGGCATTTACGCAGATGAGGCAAAATCAGGAACCAGCAGGGAACATCGTGAGGATTTCAACCGCATGATGGCAGACGCCCTGGATGGAAAGCTGGATTATATCGTGACCAAGTCGATTTCACGATTTGCCCGAAACACGGTGGACACCTTGAATTGTGTCCGCCAGCTTCGGCAGCAAAATCCGCCGGTTGGTGTTTACTTTGAAAAAGAGAATATCGACACGCTGGATGCGACCGGTGAATTGATCTTGACTATTCTTTCCGCACTGGCGCAGGATGAGAGCCGGTCCATTTCGGACAATATCCGCTGGTCGATCCAGAAGAATTTCCAGGCTGGCAAGCCGAAGATTGATCTGAACCGGATGCTTGGATATGACAAGGGTGAAAATGGTGAATGGGTGATCAATCCGGAACAGGCAAAAACGGTTCGTTATATTTTTTGAACGGTATGTATGTGGACAGACGGCAAACCGTATTGCAAAGGAGCTGAACGAACTTGGCAGAAAGACGGTGAACCAAAAAGAACTGGTCGGCAAGTTCTGTGCTCACAGTTCTTCGGAATGAAAAATATGTGGGTGACATTGAGATGCAGAAGACCATCACAAAGGATTTCCTGACCCATCGGTCCACGATCAACAAAGGTGAGGCACCTCGCTATTATGTAGAAAACCATCATGTTGGCATCATTGACCGCAGTACATGGGACAAGGCTCAGACGATGCTTTATGAAAAGCCCAGCAAGGTTGGAGATTCGGTACTGGCTCAAAAGAAGAAGAGAGGATACACCGGCTCGCCATTTGGAAATCTGGTCTGCGGTGCGGTTCTTGAACATGGAGAAAGAGCCGGAAAAGAATGCGGTGAGGGATTCTTCCGTGTGACCTATACAGGTGTGGCAACCGGGTACACGGATGACCGAAGCCTTGCAGCAACTGGTGGCGATACGGATATCTACCTTGAAAAATACGCATATGCTTATCCCGTGTGGCGGTGTAAACAGAAGATGGGAAAGCGTGAGGGCGAGAAGCCCAGACAGAATGGCACACCGGACCAGAAGCTGTACTGCAGGGAAAAACACGGGAGATTGTCGGATGCCGAGAGAAAAGCAGCCAATGAAAGATGCCCTTCGGAAAGCATCCATGAATGTGCCTTGGAACAGAGTTTTATGGAAATGCTGTACCGCCTGAAACGGGATTACGAGAAAAATCATGAAGCTTCGGAAATCAGCACACTTTTTCATAAAGCCTGTGAACAGATGTATCAGCAGATGAAAGGAAACAGTGTATCGGTGGAAAGACTGGAAACGCTGGATGCCCAGATCAAGGAGCTGGAAGAAAAACTGCAGGAGACGATCGGCCGTCAGGTTACGGCCATGCGGGATGCGGTGCTGGAGCAGAATTTGGAACTGAATGAATCACTGGCGGAGGGCAACATCACATTGGACGAGATTGACAGTGATATCCGAAATGGGCTGACGGGAAATGATATTGGTACGAGCTTCTACCATGCTGATTATGAAGAAGGGTCTGAAATCGAAGCCTATGCAAGTCTGGCAAAGGATATCCGGCAGCGAATTGAGAGTTTCCGAAAGGAAAAAGAAACGCTGAGCCAGGAACAGGGAGCCCTTACGGTTATGAAGAAGAATTTTGACCTTTTCATTGCCTGCCTGAAAGAACTGCCGGAACAGAATGCCGCCGGTATGCCGCTGAAGGTGAACGGGCTGGATGTGCAGGGCAGCCTGTTTCGGGATGTGGATGGAAAGCCGGTTGATGGTGCGGTCTCCAGTCTGAAACGAGGACGATTGAAGATAACGCCGGAGAGGATCGCGGAAGCACCGGATCTGCTCCATTTTGAAAAAGGTATCTACTGCGCCTTTATGAAAAAGGGAACGGTGAAAGGCGACATCGTACTTTATGAAACGAATTTTGGTGTAACGCTGCCCACCTGTGGAAATCAGAGGACACTGACCAGTTTTCTGGGATTTAAGAAATGCAGCCTTGATGGGCTGGTGATGCTGGTCGATGCCCCGTACCGGGTGTATGACAATACGGTTCAGTACCGAAGATATCTGAGAAGTAAAGCAAAACGAGAGCAGGCTGTATAAAGGAAAGGATGCCCTGTCGGATGTGTGGAAATGCATACCGGCAGGGCCCTTTTTGCTTTGTACGGATTTTTTATCGTACATATTGCTATGTGCAGAGTTTTGGTATATGGTGAGGATACAGAAATACACATAGCAGGAGTGATTGACATGAAAAAGTTAGCTTGGCTGTCCGTTGAGGATTATGGAACAACAGTGATGGAAATCATTGTGGCAAGTGCAATGAAAGGCTATCTGAGGCGGATGTCAGAGGAAGAAGCCTTGAAAAAGGTGGAGAGTATCATTGAACCAAAGATAATCCAGCTGTTCGGTGAAAGTGGCGCACCGATGCCAGTGCAAAGCCATGTTGATGGGGCAAAGTTCGCTGCGTTCATCGATGAGGCCGTAGCGGATTCGATACGAGAACTGGAAGTGAGGGAAGATGATATGTCCGGAGTCAGTATTGCTGTTTTGCAGAATGTAGAGGGAAAGAGTGTGGTGGAGACAATGAGTCCGGAATTTGTAGGATTCATTGGAGATGCGTATCGAAGCCTGAAATATACAAATCATTTAGAAAAGCCTTGAAATAAAACTGGAATCGAGTATCCTTAAAATTAGAAAAAATGATATTTAGGGCTTGACGGGGACAAAGTCCCTATGTGCTATACTCGGTTTCAGAAAGGAGGTCGAATGTTATGAGACCAAAAGAAATACAAGAAAAATTAGGCATTGATGCAGAGCGCATAAAACTCTTTAAGCGTGAGGGCATCTTCAAACCAGAACATCCGCCGGTGGGAAACAAGGCAACGGATTATACGGAAGCAGATTTCAAAAACCTGCAGAGGATTGTTGTCCTTACAAAATCTGGCTTAACCTGTGGAGATATAAAAAAACTTCAAGCAGGAGAAATTGATCTTGAACAGGCAATCCGTGAACGGAAACAGTATATCAATGATGAACTTGAACGAAAGCGGAATGCCTTAAAAATGCTGGATAACCTTCTGGATGACAGCGCAGAATTTGATACTTTCCAGACGCAGCATTATTGGGACATCATCAGCGAAAAAGAAGCGGCAGGCGAGGAATTTATCGATATCGAGGATATGTATGGATATCGGCCGGTTTCTCTGGAAAGAGCAGTCAAATGTCCTCATTGCGGTCATGAAGAAAATGTTGACCTTGAGGACTTCATGTATGATGAAAGCTCTTACGAAAAAGAAAATGGTATGGGACCGGATCTTGTGTACAGCATTAATTCTGAAGATTGCTATGAATGTCCAGAATGTGGCCACACATTAAAAATCGAAGGCTGGATTCGGGAATACCCAATGGGAGCGTATGATTCGGAAGATATAAAAGTAGAGGATTGTGGGGGTGATGAAGATGACGAGTGAGGAAAGAGAACTGCTGAAAAGAATGGATGCCGGAGAACTGGACGGCATGGTTGGGGACATGTTTCAGACAGATGGTGGTTCAACTGTCTGGACGATAATTAAAAATGGGATTCCCGTCAGATTTAAGCAGGGACCTGGAGGCAAGTTTTTCAACGGAAAGGAAAATGAACGATACGAGGGAGTTCTTCATACACTTGCAAAATGGATGACTGATGAAGAGCGATTGGATTTTTTGAGAAAATTTGGATGGCTTATCCACGATGCAGCAGTAAATGCTTATAGCGCAAAGTTTAAGCTGAAAAAGTAAGTAAATGACTGCCCGCTGGCGCACTGTGTAGAATCCTACATGGAACGCTGGCGGGCTTCTTTTTTATCCCTGCCCGCATGAACCACAGACAGCACCCCGGAGTGAGCCGAAGTGCAGCTGTGGCTTATGCGGGCCTTTTGTTATGTAGTCAATGAGTTACAAAATCAGATTCCTAAACCATACAAAATTGCTTTCAGTTCCTTTACGGTGCGGGTAAGAATTTCCTGTTCCGTTGTATTGCAGTCCAAAAGCAGACGGTGAATCTCAGAATCTGCAGTAGATGCCGAGTGCGTCAGACTGTCTACGAGAAGGTCATCTGCAGATACATTCAGTGCATTTGCGATATCAACCAGGGTATCCAGGCTGGGACGGTTGATAGCAGTTTCGATAACACTGATGTGTTTACGGGTCATGTTAAGTTGTTCACCGAGCGCCTCCTGTGTGATACCAACTTGTTTGCGGGCATTTGAAATACGCTTGCCCAAGGCTTCATAGTCAATAGCCATGTGTTCCTCCTTATGTTTTCCCGCATAAGGCTGGTACGATTATCCCGCAGAGAAAAATACATAGCAACTGAATATGAGAGATTTTTAAGACCGCAAAATGCCACACCCCTATCTGTTGTGTGGTCTAAGGCCATTTTGCTACCTACTATGTAGCAAAACATGGAACGTGCTACATGATAGGTAGCAGTCAAAATGTCATGCAGCTCTTATAATATAAATGTAGGAAAAGACTGCAAATGAAAGGTAAAGGGAATGACAGGCAAAGAGGAAACAGGAATTTTCACATTATATAGTGATGTAGAAGCAACAGCTGTTCGATGGCTGTGGTATCCGTTCATTGCAGTCGGGAAGATCACATTGCTGCAAGGCGACCCCGGCGATGGAAAGTCTACCATGATGATGAATCTGATTGCAGAATTATCAAAGGGTGGAACTATGCCGGATGGAAAGTCTATTGGAATGCCTCAGAAAGTCATTTACCAGTGTTCGGAAGATGATGCTTCAGACACCATCAAGCCGAGATTGGAAACGTGTGGAGCAGATTGCAGGAATGTGGCTTTTATAAATGAAGAAATGAACAGTGGCTTGACGCTGGATGATGAACGTATCAGAAAGGCGATTATACAATTTCGTCCAAGGTTGGTGGTCATTGACCCAATACAGGCATATCTGGGGAGTGATTCTGACCTTCAGATTGCAGGCAGGGCGAGAAAGCTGATGCAGCGTCTTGGAATGTGGGCATCTGCGTATGACTGTGCAGTTGTATTGATTGGTCACCTCAACAAGAAAGAGGGGACAAAAGATCTGTATCGGAGCATTGGTAGTGTGGATGTTGTGGCAGCAGCCAGAAGTGTTCTGCAGATGGAGCATGATCCGGAAAACAAAGACATTCGCATTGTACGACAGATCAAGAACAATCTGGCCCCATCTGATGGAGAGATTCGTTTCTCAATAACGGCCGAGGAGGGTTTTCGATGGCTGGAGTGTAAGATTCCAACTGACCCGGAAGCAGAGTCAGAGCCTCCGAAGTTTGAATCAAAGTCTGAGAAAGCAGCATACCTGATAAAAAAGCTGCTTTCCGAAGGCGATATGAGAGCAAGAGAAATCTATATGCGGATGAGTGACGAAGGCATCAGTCGCAGGACAGCAGAAAATACGAAAAAAGAACTCGGCATCCGAAGTTATCGGAAGATGCGTCAGTGGTATTGGAGCATAAAGCCGGAAGAATGAGAGGAAGTACATGGGAAGCAGTGGAGTAGAAGCGGTAGACCGCAAGCAGAAAATCAGAGACAGATATAAGGGAGTGGATGCTTCTGAATTGGAAGTCATCCCGGCAAAGGCAGTGGAGGGGCTTGGAGAAAGTACCTCTATTCGGCGTGTTGCGGCTTATGTCCGTGTTTCCACTGACAATGACGAGCAGACTTCATCCTATGAACTTCAGAAAAATTACTATACTGAGTACATAAAGGCGCAGCCGGGATGGGAGTTCGTTGGAATTTACGATGATGAGGGCATCAGCGGAACTTCGCTGGAGCATCGCAAAGGAATGCAGCAGTTGATTGAAGACTGTAAGGCAGGAAAGATAGACCTGGTCCTTACAAAGTCCATCGCCCGTTTTGCCCGAAACATTGTGGACTGCCTTTCGGTCATTGAAACGCTGAAAAATCTTGACCCGCCCGTGGGTGTGAAATTTGAGGCCGACAATATTTATACACTGGACAGCAATGGCCGTATGATCCTGACCATTCTGGCATCTGTGGCGGAGGAAGAATCTCATTCCAAATCGATCATTATGAACTGGTCTATTGACCGGCGGTTCAGCCGAGGCCTGTTTTTGACGCCGGCATTGTTGGGATATGATCAGGACGAGGATGGAAATCTTGTGGTAAATGAAAGTGAGGCACAGACGGTTAGGGTCATTTATTACTTGTATCTGAATGGCTTTTCCTTTACTGAGATTGCAGAACTTCTGACCGAGTACGGGCGTAAAACCAAGCTGGGAAATACCGAATGGAATCCGGGTACGATAGCTGGCGTCATTGCAAATGAACGCCACTGTGGGGATGTGCTGGCAAGAAAGACTTTCACGCCGAACTTTCTTACACATAAGTCAAAGAAAAATAACAATGACCGGACGCAGTATCGACAGAGGGACCACCATGAGGCGATTGTGTCCAGAGAGGTTTATAATGCAGCCAATCATCTGAGGGCATCCCGCAACTATACAAGAAAAAATAGGCCATTGCCGGTTCTGAGTGTGGTGGATGATGGTATTCTTCGAGGATATGTGCCTTTTGATAAGGACTGGACTGGTTTCTCGGCAGAGGAATACCGGGAGGCTTCTGAAAGTGTAATGCAGGAAGAGCAAGAGAATAACGCAGAGGTCATGAACCGACTGAATCTATCGGGATATGAGGTGGTACGGGCTCAGTATTTTTCTACACTGCAGAACCCGGCAATGACGATCTCCAATGGTAAGCTGCGGTTCAATACTTCCTGTCTGAAAAAGTTTGAAGATGTGGAGTATGTGGAACTGCTTCTGAACTCGGTTGACCGCTGTGTTGCAATTCGGCCATGCGAAAAGGGCAATCCGAATGCTATTCACTGGGGAAGACTGAAAGAGGGCCGCTGGTGTGCAAGCACACTGGGCTGCCGTGGTCTGGCTAAGACACTTTTCGACATTATGGAATGGGAAGAGGGTTTGAAGTATCGTTTCCGGGGGCAGTTTGTGGAACAAGGGGACAATAAGCTGATGCTTTTTGAACTGGATGAGCCGGAGATGATCAAAATAGAGGAAATCGTTCTGCCATCGAAAGAAGAGGAAGCCGAGGGCAAAACGGTCAAACAGATGATTTACATTTTTCCACCAGAATGGGCGGGAACTTTTGGACAGCCAATCACAAGTATTGCACAGGTTGGCATTTTGCAGCAGGAGCATTATGCAGGAAACTGGGATGTACTCCGGCCGGCAGCAGAAATTAAAGAAATGAATACATTTACCGCAGATGGTCTGAATACATTGCTCCATGAGGCGGAAGAAATAATGGAAGGATGGACCGACACGAATGAATGAGGAACACACAAGCATTGCCCCATCAACGGAGCAGGCAGAAAATGAAAGAGATGCACGAGCGGAGGAATTACAGAGTACCTTTTCGTATGATGGATATCAAGTTGTGCGAAAGGAGTTGTTTGCACATCTTCGTGATCCTGCAATCGTGATTCGTAAGGATAGTATCACATTCAATACTGCCTGCATCACAGGTCTGGAGGATGTGGTTTATATACACGTCATGTTCAATAACGATTTGAAGCGCATTGTTGTGCGTGGTTGTGATGAAAACGACAAGGATGCTCTGCGCTGGTGCATTGCAAAGCCGGATAAGCGTAAGAGCAGGAAGATGAGCTGCAAGCCCTTTGCGGAACTGGTCTATAAAGAAATGGACTGGGATAGTGAATGCAGATATAAGGTGTTGGGGTACAGAATTACCTTCGAAGGAGAAACTCTGTACGTCTTTGATCTGCTCGTGCCAGAAATCTTCCATGAGCGGCAAAGTGGAAAGAAAGAACTGTAGCAGAACAGCCAACAGACCAGGAGACTAAGCCTGTGGATACTCGGAAGGGATTTTACCAGGATGATATTGCAGGTACTTTTGGCGTGCCTGTAGAAGAACACCTAAGAGAATCAGAAGTCCGACAGATGGATGGTTATGTATCAATGGGAGTTTTGACAGGAAGGACAGTCCCCGATACCGGGCTTGATTAAAAATGATTTTATAATACCAAGGGGGAAGTGCGCCCTTTTTTGGAGGTGAGAAGATTGCAGGAAAAAGAACAGAAATGGTACTCCGGGATGCTGGGAGTGACATTTAATGCGGAGGAAGGACGGATCACCATCTTTCGCAGCACGCTAGAGGCACTTGGATGGCCAACGCATTACCGATTTTTGTACAACCGGAAGATGGGGCAGATTGCAGTACAGGCGTGTAAGGCAGAAGATGCCGGGGCGCATCGAGTGACAAAGCTGAATGAAACAAACAGCTGTGAGATTAAGTGTGTGGCCTTTTCCAGAATGATCTATCGAGATGCGCATTGGAATATGAAGAGATCATACCGTTTGGCCGGAAAGTCATTCCTGGAACAGAACCTTGTGAGTTTTCCAATTTCAGATGCGATTCCGATAGAAAACGGAAAAATGCTAGACGAGGCTGTAAGCCCCACAGTTGCCCCACGTCGGGCAGAAGCCAGCCCATCGCAAAACAATCCCAGTTCGGCAGTAAAAGCCGACAGAGGGGCTGTCTGAGGGGCGTGTGGGTAAGGCAGCAGAGAGACGGGAATTAAGCTGCCAGCTTGGTTAGAATCCAGCCTGCTAAGGAAACGCAGCCAGCAGGATAGGAAACGCCGGGGCAGGAAAATAAGTGATTTTTCTCACTTATCTCAATAAAAAGTGATTATAATCACTTGTATAGAAATGGTAAATAAGTGAGTTTTTCTGTCATCCCATGATAATTACATAAAACGAAATAAGTGAACATAATCACTTATGAACCCAGAAAAGTGAATAAAATCACTTATAAGCGAAAAAGTGAGCTTTTTGAAAATTGAATAGAAAAATGAATCTCTTGGAGCTACTGATCTGATGATCGGTGGCTCTTTCTTTTCGCCTAAAATGAACGGAAAAATCGAAAATGTACCTACATAAGACGAAAAATGGACATTATACTCCACCCTGTTGCTATTTTTCCGGCGAATTAGAGGTGGTGGAAGGCATACGGAATAATGGCGGCGGCTAGCTATGCAGCTAGGAAACAATGCACATGAAAGAGCAAAAAATATCATTGCATAGAAGATAATTTACAAAGACTTTGCAGATGAATGCCCGGAAGTAAAGAAAAATGGTATACAGTATGATAAGGAAGTTATGTATTGGGCGGGATATGTGTATCGATACTGGCATTATGTAACAGGTGAATCAAGCAGAGAGATTTATCGTCAGGCTCCGGCAAAAACCATGAATGTAAATTACCTGATGTTTCACACGATGGATCCGGAGATGGCGGTGGAGGATCTTAAGGAAATCTACAGGCAAAAAAGGGGTGTGTAAAATATGGGTGCATCGCAGATCGAGCAATATAAAAAAATTGATGCACTGCTGATAAAAAATCAAAAAGCTGACAGAAGTATGAACCTGTGTCATTGTAAAAGCAGGTTTTATTCTGTCAGCTTTTTATGTAAGTATAATTCGTTTGGCAGAGGATGCTCTGTGAAATTATACCAGTTTATTTAATTTTTCAATAATTTTTGTAAGTTCTTCTCTGGAATACCCGCCGAAGCTTACCAGTGCGCGTAATGGCATGGAGTCGGTCATGGCTTCTGTCATTTCTTCGGTGACAGCTTCGGAAGCGGCTTCAGAAGAGGACTCTTCACCAACGTTCATGGCTGAGATATATTTTGCTGTCAGTTCTTTTGCTGTTTCGCTTGTTTTCGGGTTGCGGAACAGTTCGCCCAGGGTAGTGTTCATATGAACATGCATCGGAAGCTCCTGACTGCTGTTCAGATGGATCCTGCTTTCAAGATGGATATCTCTGGAAGAGGTACCGACAAGGAGCTTATATTCGCCGCTGGCTGCGAACCAGTCATGAAGTTCTGTATTGTACCATGCGAAGCTTCTCTTGTCCAGTTCCATGGTTACTGTTTTGGTCTCGCCTGGGTTCAGGAAAACCTTTTCGAAGCCTTTGAGCTCTTTTTCCGGACGGATCGCAGAATGGGTACAGTCTTTGACGTAGAGCTGTACGACTTCTTTTCCTGCCACGTTTCCTGTATTTGTTACATCAACCGAAATGGTGATCGTGTCTTTGTCTGTAGGATTTTCATTGGAGATCTTCAGGTTGCTGCAGGCAAAGGTAGTGTAGGAGAGTCCATAGCCAAACGGATATGCTACATCCATTTCTTTTGTATCGTAGTAGCGATAGCCTACGAATATCCCTTCACGGTATTCAACCTTTTCACCACCGCCGAAGTTCAGGTAAGATGGATTGTCGGAGAGCTTGAGCGGCATTGTCTCGGCAAGCTTGCCGCTTGGATTTACTTTTCCGTAAAGGATGTTTGCGACAGCGGCACCGCCTGCCTGACCGCCGAGGTATGCTTCCAGAAGTCCTTTTACATCATTGAGCCATGGCATCTCCACGGGGGAACCGTTGTGGAGGACGATCACGGTATTCGGCTGTACTTTAAGGATCTCAGCAATGAGACGGTTCTGGCATTTAGGAAGCCTCATGTGTGAACGGTCGTATCCTTCAGATTCAAAGCTGTCCGGAAGTCCGGCGAAGATCACAACCTTGTCAGCGGCGGCAGCAGTTTTAATCGCTTCAGCTGCAAGTGCGTCATCGTAGAGATCTTTGTCTGCAGGAAAACCTTCCGCATAAGTAACCTGTGCATCGGAAGGAACGGAATCCAGTGCATTTGTGATCTTGAAGCAGTTGATATGAGAGCTTCCGCCGCCCTGGAAACGAGGCTTCTTTGCAAAACCACCGATGAAAGCAATTTTCTCGGATGCTTTCAGAGGGAGGATCTGCTCATCGTTTTTCAGAAGAACCATAGATTCTTCGGCAATGTGGCGTGCTTCTTCATGGTCTTTTTCCATGGTGAATTCCTGCGGTGCCCGGTTGTCTGCATATTCAAAAATTATGCGTAGAATGCGTTCAACAGCCTGGTCAAGAATGTCTTCCTTGAGGGAACCGTCTTTTACGGCCTGTATGATAAGGGAATCGTTGACTCCATTGGAGGAGGGCATTTCCAGATCAAGTCCTGCCTCAAGGCCTTTAACGCGGTCATTGACTGCGCCCCAGTCAGACATCACATAGCCCTTGAAGCCCCAGTCGCTGCGGAGAACATCTGTGAGAAGCCATTTATTCTCAGATGCGAAAGTGCCGTTGATCTGGTTGTAGGAGCACATGAAGGTGTATGGCTGAGCTTTTTTTACTGCAGTTTCGAATGCAGGGAAATAGATTTCACGTAAAGTGCGCTCATCAGCCTCGGAAGAGTTGCTCATGCGGTGATATTCCTGGTTGTTTGCTGCAAAGTGCTTGATAGAGGTTCCTACATGCTGGGACTGTACTCCGTTTATAAAAGCGGCTGCGATCTCACCTGCAAGATATGGATCCTCGGAATAATACTCGAAGTTTCTTCCGCAGAGAGGAGAACGTTTGATGTTTACGGCCGGTCCGAGAACTATGGATACATCGTTGGACTGAGCTTCTTTTCCGATAGTTTTGCCCATTTCTTCCATCAGCTTGCGGTCAAAGGAGCAGGCGCTTAAAGCGGCCGGCGGGAAGCAGACGGCTTTGATGCTGTCATTCATTCCAAGATGATCGCCCTTGTCATCCTGCTTACGAAGTCCGTGAGGGCCGTCGCTGACCATTACTTCCGGGATTCCTAAGCGCTCCACATGTTTCAGATGCCAGAAATCAAGACCTGAGCACATGCCGGCTTTTCTTCCAGCGTCATCTGGCTTACGATTTTTTTCAGATCACGTTTCATTAAAAATACCTCCGAAATTTTTTTCTTACTATGAACTATAGCATGTTT
>ENA-OPZZ01001055-OPZZ01001055.1-human-gut-metagenome-genome-assembly--contig:-NODE-1055-length-18895-cov-3.573316_pt1 | contig 18895 bp, 15 predicted proteins | sample MGYA00242487_ERZ504511 | MGnify/ENA primary metagenome ERZ504511 (study PRJEB26092, sample SAMD00036241) | human gut metagenome | host: Homo sapiens | study: EMG produced TPA metagenomics assembly of... | reverse complement strand
ACCATCGTGGCCGCCGTACGCGAGGGTCGCGTGATCTTCGACAACATCCGCAAGTTCCTGCGCTACCTGCTGAGTTCCAATGTGGGTGAGGTGTTCACCGTGTTCCTCGGTGTGGTGTTTGCCGGCTTCCTCGGCATCCGCCAGCCGGAAACCGTGGGCGTCACCGTGCCGCTGCTCGCCACACAGTTGCTGTGGATCAACCTGCTGACCGATGCCGCGCCGGCGTTGGCTATGGGCGTGGACCCGCAGACCGACGATGTGATGGGTCGTAAACCGCGTAAGGTGACGGACCGCGTGATTGACGCCTCCATGTGGGGCGACATCATCTACATCGGCGTCATCATGGCCATCGTCACGCTGATTGGTATGGACATGCACCTGTCCGGCGGCTTGTTCACCGACCGCTCGGTGGATGCCGTCGGCCATGAAGCGCAGATGACCGAGGCCCGTACGATGGGCTTCACGATTCTGGTGTTTGCCCAGCTGTTCAACGCGCTGGCCTCCCGTTCGCATCTGCAGTCCGCATTCGTGGGTCTGTTCTCCAACAAGTGGCTATGGGGTGCGATTGGTTTGTCCGTGGCGCTGCAGCTCGTGGTGATTTACGTGCCGTTCCTCAACGGTCCGTTCGGCACCGTGGCATTGAGCCCGATGGCTTGGGTGGAATGTATCTGCCTGGCCGCAATCGTGCTGATTGCCTCCGAACTGCGCAAGATTGTGCTACGCGCGATGGCCAAGCGTTAAGCCATCGCAATAGCCCTGATTGTGGGCATATAGCAGTGGGCCGGGCTCTGGTATTCAGGGCCCGGCCCACTGCTATATCCAAACGGCTCCTCATGGGGCGGTAACTATCCCATGGGGCGGTGAGTTCCTCATGGGGCGGTCGCTGAAAACGGCGTTATTCCGCGAAAAAGGAAAATGTGCTAACCGCCCCATGGGGAAGTTACCGCCCCATGGGAAACGGGAGAACGCTGCAGACCTCAGTTGTTGCTGCCGTCGGTGCCGTCAGTAGAGGTGGAGTTGTCGCCGCCGTTATTGTTGTCGCTATTGTTGGACTCGTCTTGGGACTTCTGCTGTGCCTCTTGGTCGGCCTTCCGCTGAGCCTCTTCCTGAGCTTGCTTGGCGGCATCTGCCTGCTGCTTGGCCTGCATCGAGGCGGTGACGTCGGACTCGGCCTTCTGCAGTCTAGAAATCGCATTGTTGACGTCGGATTCGGACGGACTGGTCCCGTTCATCACCGTATTGGCTTCGGTGATGGCGTTTTGCAGCGCGGTGCGGGTGTTCTCATCGGCCACACTGCCCGCGGAATTATCCAGCGTGCCCTGCGCCTGCGAAATAGCCGAGCTCAGGTTCGATTTCAGTGTGTCGGTATCGGCCGTCGCCTTTGAAGTATTAACGGCCTTGATCGCATTGTTGATGGCATCCGTCTTGTCAGCCATGTCGCTGGCGTCATTCTGCAGCTCTTTAGTGTGAGACTTCAACTCAGTGGCGTTGAGGCTGGAATCGCACTTGGCGGTGTCAGCCGGATTGCCGGCGTCTTGCAACGCCTGATTCAGCGTGGTGAGCGTATTGGCATCGGCCACATCACTGGTGGATGTTTGCGCGCTGGTTTGGCCATTGGATATGGCGGTGGTGAGCTTCTTCTGCGCATTCGTGTACTGCTTGGCCGCTACCTTGCACTCGGCCAGTGCCACGGCTTGGCTCGCCTTACTGCTGTTGGAATGCCACCAGAGCAGGCCGGCGACAACCAGCGCTATCACGGCGACTACCGCTACGGCAATGCCGACGATTTTGCGGGTGTTCTTTTTGCCGCTACCGCCGTGACGAGGCTCGGCGCCATCGGAATCGTCCTCATCGGAGACCTGATTCAACGGAATGGAGGGAGGCATCACAGCAGGCTGAGCCTGTGCCGAAGCAGCCAGGGCGGCCGGTTGGAACACCTGTGTGGCTGCAGCATCATCGGCAGACGCTACTTGCGTTGCCGGCATGGCAACGGTCTCACCGGATACGGTGGATGATGCGCCGTATGCCTGTGCGGCCGCGGTTTCGGCATTCGGCATGGCCTGAGCTTCGAAAAGCTGTGTTGCCATGACCTGATCAGGCCGGAATGCTTGTGTTGCCTCGGCATCTACCGCAGGCTGCTCGGCCTGACTGGGCTGGAACGCTTGTGTCGCGGCGTTTGAAGCTGCCGAAACAGGAGATGTCGCCGGTGCCGCTGGTGCGGCTGGCGTCACCGGCGCTGTCGGTTCCACCGGGCGGAAGCTTTGCGTCGTCTGATCCCAAACGTATTGCTGCTGGCCGGGCGCAGCGGCGATTGGTGTTTCGGATACTACTGGCTGCGTGGCTGCCGCCGGCTGTGGTGCTTGTGCGGCAACCGCAGCCGGGAATTGCGGCGAGAACGGTTGCGTCATGGCCGGATCGATGGGCTGTGTCGGCTGAGCGGCTTGTACGGTCGGCACAGCTTGCGTGGGTTGTGAGGCATACGCTACTTGCGCGGGCTGCACAAACTGTGTGGGCTGTGTGGGCTGCGCAGACTGCACAGACTGCGGGAACTGCAGAGCCGGTGTGGCTTGTGCCGTGGGTTCTGTGCTATATGCTGCTGTCTCTTGCCCGGGAATCGGAGGAACCGTTGGCCTGACCGGCTTTTCGGGCTGCTGGAAGTCGAACTGGAACCCGCCATCGCTGTTGGTCATGACATCTCCTTGGGATTAAGCAAATGGCCGGCATCCGCCGGCCGAATGGTACGTCGCAACGCTCAGTCGTCGATGTGCGCGCGGTAGAAATTCTCGTAGGAACGGCTCGGCGTCGGACCCCGCTGGCCCTGATAATGCGAGCCGGTGCCCTTGGAGCCATAAGGGTGCTCAGCGGGCGAGCTCAGCTGGAAGAAGCACATCTGGCCGATTTTCATGCCAGGCCATAGTTTGACTGGCAACGTCGACACATTAGACAGCTCAAGCGTAATATGCCCCTCGAAACCGGGGTCAATGAAGCCCGCAGTCGAATGGGTGAGAATCCCCAATCGGCCCAGTGAGCTCTTGCCTTCCAGACGGGCGGCAATGGACGGGTCCAACTTGACGTATTCCCACGTGGAACCCAGTGCGAACTCGCCAGGGTGCAAAATCCACGGTTCGTCGGGAGCCACCTCGAACTGTTCGGTGAGCGCGCCTTGGTTTTCCGCCGGATCGACATAGGTGTAGGCGTGGTTATTGAACAAACGGAAGTACCGATCCAATCGCACGTCGATGGAAGCGGGCTGCACCATTTCGGGGGTCCACGGATCAAGTGAGATATGACCTGCGGACTGTGCGGCGAGAATGTCGCGGTCGGACAGCAGCATGTGAAAAACTCCTTGGGCAAATAAATACTGCCTTCAAGTCTAGCGCCTTGGGCGGAAACGTGAGAGGCTCCTCACGCTTCCGCGGTCCATCAATCGCAAGTATTCTCAGGTTTTTCTCAGAGAAACTTAGAGGTAGACCCAGAAAGCAGTGGTTATATAAAAGATGTCAGCGGAAAGCTGATCAGGAGCCGCAGCAGTTCCCGACAATTGAACCCCCTTTCTTCTTCTCTCTCCTTTCTCTCCCCGGCGGGCAACCGCCGGGGTTCTTTTTGTGCCCTGAATCATTCCCCCGAATGACCGCCATTCCCAAGCCATAGCGGTACACTAGCTGTGTAATCGGCAGGAAGGGGGGCACCGATGGCCCGCAACGATGAGGACTACGATTTCTTCGGCGATGGTCAGTATGACGATTCGCGCAGCTCACGTCGTGCACAGAATCGACGCCCATCCAGACGGGATGCCGGCCGGCGATTCGCCGCTACAAAAGCCAGCAGCCCAACGTCGATATTGTGCCGCAGACTTGCCGTTGTCAGCGGACTGCTAGCCGTCGTGGTATCGGCCACCTCGGCGGTTCATGAGATCGCGCCTTACGCCATTTCCTTTATGACGGCAGTGCCAGGACGATACATTGCGTTGATGGCGGCGGTGCTTATCGGCATCACCCTGATTCTGGTCATCGCTGCGCGAGTCACCATGCCTCGGTACGCCACTCACGGGGGAGTGGGCGCGGGCGGCATCATCGCACTGGTGTGCGCCATAGTTTGCTTGGTTGATCGGCGTGGCCGTGGGCGTATTGTTCCCGGAAGGACTGATTCAGCAGTCGAACGACAAGGCACCCGTCGAAGATACCGCACAGATGGAGCAAGGCATCGAACAAGCTGCCGGCGCGTGCAAAGAAGGATGGCAGGGGCTTGATACGGGCGGTTTGCCGGGCATCACCACCGTACAGATGTGCACTGATCCGAGAGTGGCCTTCGTATCCTTTGAATCGGAATCGTCCGCAGCCATCAGCCGGGCACCTATCGAAAGCAAGATTTCCGAACTGCTGAGCCAATACGCTGATAATGAGCAAACGAAAGGTGATTGGCGATTGCTGAACGGCAAACGCTGGATGGTGTTCGGCGAGGCCAGCAAGATGACCGCACTGCAGCAGCAGTGGGGCGGCGAACTTGAGACAATCACCGCAGCCGCAGATACCGCAGACAGCGGTAACGCCTGACAGATTGCCGGTATCCCTTGAAAAGTCCCAAGGCGATTCGGCGCGGATTACCCAATATGATTGAAATCATGGTCCATCGTTTTCCGCACAGCGCGCAAGACCTCTATATTGGAATGGTATGAGCAAAGAAGCGAATGCCAGCCAGCCTCTGATCGGCCGCGAATCCACCACTGTGCCCGGACGTTTTGGCGAGCCACTCACCGTGGAACACAGCGTCACCTCGCGCGGCGGCTTCGACCAGCATGCCACGCATCCGCTGTTCCTGTGCCTGCATGGATGGGGATCCAGCGAAGAAGACATGGCGGACATCATGCGCCTCATCGCTCCATATAACGACTTCGTGGCACTGCGCGGGCCGCTGACACTCGCGCCGGCCCGTGAAGGCAGTCCCGACCCCGGCAACTACGCGTGGTTTCACGATGCCCTGCCTATCGGCGATGATCGTGACTACGACGCGTATGCCGCCGCCACAGCAGTCGACCGATGGGTGGCCGACAACATTCCCGCCGACCGTGACGTGGTGCCGCTTGGGTTTTCGCAAGGTGGGCTGGTCGCCGTGCATTTGTTGCGTATCAATCCCGAGCGGTACCGGGCCGTCGTCTCCCTGTCCGGCTTCAACGCACCCGGTCAGGTGCCCGGCACGGCCCCCGCCGACTCTCGCCTGGCCGATTACGATATCCCCGTGTTCTATACGTACGGCAAGAACGATGGCGTAATCCCAAAATACGAACTGTTCGCCACCGCCGCTTGGCTGGAAGAGCATACGTGGCTGAAAACCAAGAGCTACCACGGTCTGGATCACAATGTGAGTCTTGAGGAGTTCGCCGATTTACGCCAGTGGCTACTTGACAACGACATTACCTCTGGCGTGCTGTAGTCAGCCGCCATCACTGGAATTGGCGCGGCCGTCGCAGCAATCGGACATCGAGGGCGCTTGTAGCCGGCGCGGTCATAGACTGTTCTCCCATGAGCGAAGTGAGCACTGCAAGCACTACTGCACATACTGAAGAGAATCATACGGAAATAGCAATCCCCAACTTGGCTCCCCTCAGAGAAGGGAGCCAAGGAAACTAGATGCCGGAATCGGCATCGACCTGCATAACGTAGATGTTGCGCCTCAGGGAGCGGGCTTGGGCTCGGTTGATGTCGCCGGCTTCGTACATGTCCTGAATCATACCGAGTTCGATACCGTAGCTCTCGCGCTTTACGTCCTCGACCTGCGTGATGGTTTCCGTAGTGCCGCTCATGGTCGGACGTGCCTGCAATGAAGCCGCAGCGCGACGATAATCCAGCAACAGCGCCGAACAATGCTCGGTGTTGTACGTATCCTGGCCCATCTCGTCAATAAGCCGGCCGATAACATGATGAATCGCCTCGACCTGCAGTTCGCGGGTGCGCGCGAAAACCTGGTCCTCGCTCACCAATGGTGTGGTGTGGCGAATCTTGGACACCGTGCGTTTGGCGTAATTGCTCATCTGCCGCTGGAACATGCGTACACGACCGCGAATCTGCGATACCGCGTGCCCCGAAGTCGGATCAGTGGAAGTGTGACGCAACGTATTCATAATCTGGTCAAGCATGCGCTCGCAGGTTTCGACGTTCAGCTCTTGCGTGGCCGTATCCGCCGCCGGATGTGCTTTGGTGTCGGCAAGCCGGTCGCGCACGAATTCCTTTTCCCAATGCAGCGCTTCGATCTGCAATTGCTCGAATCCCTGGGGATCGGTATCGCCGATGCGCTGCTGCAATCGCCCGATGCGCTTGGTGTACTGGTCGATTACCATCAGAATCGCACGACGATTCTCTGGCGTGATGCGTCCGGTCAATTCCTCCACCGTGGCGCGTAACACATCGATGGTCACCGGAATTATTTCCGCGCTGGGATCCTTGCCACGGTTCGGGGCCAATAGCGGTAACAGGAAGTTGGCCAGCAGCAAGGTCGCGATAATCACGCCTGACGCAATGAAAATCAGCTCGTCACGCATCGGGAACGGCGCGCCGCCGGCAATGTAATACGGGATGGTGAACATCAATGACAGCGTGATGGTTCCCTTGGGGCCGCCAAAGGTCATCACTGCGGCCGAGCGCCAGCGTTCGGGTGTCATTTTGCGGCGCTGGCCGGAGATTGTATCTCGCGCAACGCGCAGCATGGCCGCAATCCAGAAGAATCGAAGCGCGATTACCACCAGAGTGACCAGCAGAATAATGCCGATCAGCGCGATATTGCTGATATACGGGTCAGACCAGCTGGCCATCATGGCGCGCGGCAGCTGCATGCCCAGAAGAATGAACACCGCACCGTTGAGCGAGAAACTCAGCACACCCCATACTGAAGTGGAAAACGATATTCGTGCGTGCCACATTCGGCCCCACGCCGGTGCGGTCGAATCGGATGAACAGGCCAGCGGCCACCACCGACAGAATGCCGGACACATTGAATTCCTCCGCGCCCAAATACAGCAGGAAGGGCAGGAACAGTTCCATCAGAATACGTGTGGTAGTGGTTTCCCAGCCGAGGGATCGCACGGTCTCGAATAGCCAGTTGGCCGCTGCTGCTATCACCAGGCCAAATAAGGTGCCGCCAAAGAAGGAGATCACGAATTCGCCGGCGGCCTGCCCCACGGCGAATTCTCCAGTGAAGGCGGCGGCCAGAGCGAACTGGAAGCCGACGATGCCGGAAGCGTCATTGAAGAGTGATTCGCCTTTCAGCACGTTGCGCTGACGCTGCGTCAGCGAGGCTTCTTTACCGAGGGAGCTGACGGCCACCGCATCGGTCGGGCCGAGTGCCGCGCCGAGTGCTAAGGCTGAGGCTAAGGTGATGGACGGCCAGACGGCATGCAAAGTGAATCCGACCGCCGCCATCGTGACGATAGCCAGTCCGATAGCCAGCGATAGGCTCAGATCCAGCGTTTTCAGCAACGCCGACTTATCGATTTCGTGGGCTTCCAAATACAGCAATGGCGCGATAAACAGCACCATGAACAGTTCCGGGTCGAGCGTTGCATCCGGGAAAAACGGCAGATACGTAACCAGCACGCCCAGCACAATCTGGACCAGCGGCGTGGAGACTTTGGGCACGAAGCGACTGACAAACGAGCTCACCACCACCGCCGCAATGATGCATAGGATGAGCTCAAATACCGCCATGTTGCCGCCTTCTCCCTTAAATTTTTCTCCACCAAAAGTATATGGGAACCATGAAGAAAACGTTAAGCTTGCGGCCGATTATGCACATCATGAGACGATATGAGAAAAGGCATACACTCGTTGGTATGGAATATGACGAGGCGATGCGCCGCGCACTGGAACTGGCCGGTCAGGCTGCAGCCGCTGGTGACGTACCGGTTGGTGCGGTGGTGCTGGATGCGGCCGGCCAGATTGTCGGGCGCGGATACAACACGCGTGAGGCTGATGGTGACCCGCTTGCCCACGCCGAAATCATCGCCATGCGTCAGGCGGCCCAAGCCTTGGGCGCCTGGAATCTCGCCGATTGCACGCTGGCCGTCACACTTGAGCCGTGCCCGATGTGCGCGGGTGCCTGCATCCAGACCCATATCGGCACCATCGCGTTCGGTGCCTGGGATCCCAAGCTCGGTGCATGCGGTTCGATTTGGGATATTCCGCGCGATCCGCATATCGGCCATAGTCCTGAAGTGCACGGCGGCGTGTTGGAAGGCGAGTGTCAGTCCATCCTGACTGATTTCTTCGCCCAGCGGCGATAGACACGGACGCATTACTTACCTCACGCAACCAACACGCGGCACCAAGGCAACATATTCCATTTCTTCTACCATCGAAACCAGTAGTGCAATGCCAATCCACACACGTCGAAGGAGACAATATGGCCGAGAACACCTCGACTTTCACCGGTGCCGCCGCTGACGGTACCGCACTCACCGCCGTCTACCTGACCCAGCCCGCCGCCAATGTGGCGATCGGTCTGGTGTTTGCCGGCAGCGACCTGCCGCGCATCGTCCACTGGGGTCGCCCGCTGGACAAGCCCGACACCCTGCTGGCCGCCTATGACGCCCTGAAGCCGCAGCGCGTGTCCGGCGCGCTCGACGACACCGTCTGGCCGTCCATCCTGCCCACCCAGGCCGAAAGCTGGATCGGCGAGCAACGCGTGGTGCTGCGCCGCGCCGGCGTCGAGCTCTTCCCCAAGTTCACCGTGACCAACATCGAGACCGGCGGCGTGCTGGAAGCCACCCTCGATGCCGTGTCCGGCGAAAGCTACACCGATGTGGCCGGCCATGCCCGCGCCACCGGCCCGGCCCGCGTGCCCGGCGTCATAGTCACCGCGCGCGATGAGGAGCAGGGCGTGGAAGTCGAATGGCACCTTGAACTGCTCCCCGGCGGCCTGGTCCGTCAGAAGGCCACCGTAACCAACCTGTTTGGTGCAGACGCCGGAGCCCCGCTCGAGATCGGCAAGATCGAGCTCGGCTTCCCGCTGCCCGAATCCGCCGGCGAAATCCTCACCACCACCGGTCACCATCTACGTGAACGCAGTCCGCAGCGCCAGCCGCTGACCGTCGGCCGTTTCGAAAAGCCGCAGCTCGCCGGCCGCCCTGACTTCGACGCATCCCTGCTCCTGACCGCCGGCGTGCCCGGTTTCGGCTTCGAGCATGGCGACGCCTATTCGGTGCACGTGGGCTGGAGCGGCAACTCCGTACTGTCCGCCGAACGTCTGCCCTACACGACCGGCGTAATCGGCGGTGGCGAACTCCTGTTCGGCGGCGAAGTGACGCTCGCCGGCCCCGGCGAAGGCCAGAACTCCTACGACACCCCGTGGCTGTTCGGCTCCTATGGCGATGGCCTCAATGAGATCGCCGCCCGCTTCCACTCCTACGTGCGCTCCCTGCATCCGCGCCTGTTCTCGCACGGCCGTCCGGTGATCCTCAACACGTGGGAAGCCGTGTACTTCGACCACAACTTCGATACGCTGAAGGCACTCGCCGACAGGGCCGCCGACTCCGGCGTGGAACGATTCGTGGTGGATGACGGTTGGTTCGGTTCCCGCCGCGACGACACCTCCGGCCTCGGTGACTGGCAGATTGCGCAGGACGTCTGGCCCGATGGTCCGAAGTCACTGAAGGCGCTCGCCGACTACGTGCACGCCAAGGGTATGGAATTCGGCTTGTGGTTCGAGCCGGAAATGGTCAACCCCGATTCCGATGTGGCCCGTAACCACCCTGATTGGATTCTCTCGCCCACCGCTGGCCGACTGCCGCTGCAGGGCCGCACTCAGCAGGTGCTCGATCTGACCAATCCGGATGCGTTCGACTACATCTACGGCTGCATGGACCAGCTTGTCGGCGAGCTTGGTATCGACTACATCAAGTGGGACCACAACAAGCTCGTCACCGAGCCCGGTTCCCGCCGCTCCGGCCGCCCGGCCGTGCACGCGCAGACCCTTGCCGTCTACAACATCTTCAAGGGCCTCAAGACCGCGCATCCGGGCCTTGAGATCGAAAGCTGCTCCTCTGGTGGCGGCCGCGTGGATCTTGGCATCCTGGAGCACGCCGATCGTATCTGGGTCTCCGACTGCGTGGACCCGGTTGAGCGCGCGGACATCCAGCGCTACACCTCGCTGCTGGTGCCGCCGGCGATGATGGGCGAGCACGTGGGTGCCAGTCCCGCGCACTCCACCCAGCGTGCCACCAGCCAGGAACTGCGCATGGCCATGGCGTTCTTCGGCCACATGGGCATCGAATGGAACCTGTTGAAGGAGCCGGACGAGGCGCTCGCCAAGCTGGCCGTGTGGGTGGCCGAATTCAAGAAGCACCGCGACTGGTTCGCCATCGACACCTGCGTGCACGCCGACTCCAACGATCCGGCCGTGCGCTTGGATGGCATGGTGATGCCGAACCGTGACGCCGCCATCTACCGCTTCACCCAGCTGACCACCAGCCAGACCTATCCGGCCGCGCCCGTGCATCTGCCCGGACTTGACCCCGAGCGCACCTACCGTGTCAGCCCGCTTGACCCGAGCTTGGATTTGACCGGTCTGACCAACGGCCAGAGCACTCTCGGCTGGTGGAACGAGGAAGGCGTAGTCCTGACCGGCGAAGCCCTGCAGCGCTACGGCATTCGTCCCCCGTCCCTCCACCCCCAGCAGGCAGTATTGCTCAAGGCTGTGGCGTTAAGCTGACAGCCTAGTAGGCTGTCAGTAGCCACGGCCTGAGCGAAGCGACAGCTGAGCGAAGGTGGGATTGAGCCTTGCCGATAGGCAAGTCCGTAATTGCTGGTCGTGGCGGAGTAACTGTGGCGAAGCAACGTTCTTGGCTCCCCTCTCTGAGGGGAGCCAAGAACGGCCTACCCAATATGCTTCACAATCACGCGACTGGCGGCGGCTTTGGCCCAGAGCTGCCAGTCGTGGTTCATAATCGTGAACTTGACCGGCTGGGTCTGGCTGTGACGGTAGAAACGAATGCCGTCACGTAGCGAATCGGTGCCGAGCTTGGCCAAAAACGCGGACTCCCCGGCAATCATCACATGCCCGGGCATCGCGATGTTCGCCACCGTAGCCACCAGCGATCCCAACCGGAAACACGTCCGGTTCACCAACTGCGTGGCCTGCGGCACGCGTCCCTTGGCATCGCGCGCAAAGTCCTCAAAACTGACCGCGCGACCCACAATCGCAGAGTACTGTTCGGCGATCGAATCGTCAGTCAAGCATTGTGAACAGCCGATATGTCCGCTGGTGCAGCGCGGCCCCTCCGGATCGATAAGCACGTGGCCCACCAGACCATAGCTCTTATCCGGGTACTGTACTGGCTTGCCGTTCACGGCCAGCGAATAACCAACACCCACACCGATGGTCACCACGGCGAACATATCCACGCCGACACCCGGCCCGAACCAGGAGGCATCCACCAGCAGAGAATCGATATCATTGAACACCCCGCACGGCAGGCCGGTCGCCTCTGTGGCCATCGTCCCCAAGTCCGTGGCCCCGTCCCAATGCAGGAACGGCGCGAACGTCACAATCGAATCGTCGACCACATGCCCACCTACCGCAACGCCCACCGCAGTGGGGGAGGGTAGTCCGGAAGAGGCGATATCGGCGGAACATTCGCGCACCAGCCGCGTGATGGCCGACACCACATACTCAGCCGACTGATCCGCCCCGATCGGCATCTCGTGCCGGCCGGACACCACCTCGCCATGCGCGTTCACCGCAGCGGCCACAATCGACATCCCATGAACCTTGACACCAATGAAGGTGCGTGCGTTCGAACACAACACCAGCGAAGTCTGCGGGCGTCCGCGACGATCCGAACTTTCCCTTGGCGTGAATCGCTCGGGCAGCTTGCCTGACGGGCCGGCCTCGGCCGGAAGCTCCTCGATCACCCCGGCGTAGATCAGATCGCTGGTGATGCGGGACAAGGCCCCTTGGCTCAGTCCCAGCATCTGTGCCAACGTAGTGCGGGCTATCGGCCCGTATTGGGCAATTGCCGCCGCCACGCGATGCGTATGCTCGGATCCGGAAAACCACTGTGGAATCGCGTTGACATCAGACATGCAAGCCCCTTCGCTGTATTTATTGCGTTAATCACAAAATACCGCGCTTTTTGTTGCTTGCGCAAGTGGGCTCGCTGGCGCTGGGAATGAAATGGCCGAACCGTTACCTTGGAAAGTGGAAGAACCGCCGGCACCGAAGCCGGAGGAAAAGAAAGATAAAGGAGTCAACAATTATGCTGTCCGATTCCCCACATGCAACGCCTAGACTGAAGCGTCTGGCCGTGCGCACCGCCGCCGTGATGTGCGCGATCGCCGTCGGGTTCGGCCTGGCAGGCTGCGGCTCCAGCACCGCAGGCACCGTCACGCTGGATTTCTTCCAGTTCAAGTCCGAGGCCGCCGACCAGTTCAAGTCCATGGTTGCCGACTTTGAGAAGCAGAACCCGACCATCAAGGTCAACATCAACAACTCCGCCAACGCCCAGACCGATCTGCGCACCCGTTTCGTCAAGAATCGTGTGCCGGACGTGATCACCTTCAACGGCGACATCAGCTTCGGCAACTTCGCCGCCTCCGGTGTGTTCTACGACTTCACCGATGAACCCATTGTGGACACCCTCAACCCCGGCATGGTGCAGATCGCCAAGAATCTGGTGCAGACCACCGATTCCTCCAAGAAGCGCCTGTATGGCCTGCCCTTCGCGGGTAACGCCTCCGGCTACATCTACAACAAGGCTCTGTTCCGCAAGGTTGGCCTTGACCCGGAGAATCCGCCGACCACCTGGAGCGAGTTCACCGATATGCTCAACACCTTCAAGGACGCCGGCATCAACCCGCTGCAGGGTTCCGTGGCCGACGCCTGGACCACCCAGGCACCGCTCGCCTCCCTGACCGGCACGCTGGTTCCCGAATCGAAGTACACCGAGCTCAAGCAAGGCAAGACCACGTTCCAGGAACTGTGGAAGACCTCAGTCGAGAAGGAATCCGAGCTCTTCACCTACTCCACTGCGGACACCGGCGTCACCTACCAGCAGGGCACGCAGAACTTCGCCCAAGGCAAGGCCGCGATCATCCCGCTCGGCACCTACGCCATCCCGCAGATCCTGCTGATCAACCCCGATATCGAACTTGGTTTCGCCCAGATGCCGGCCACCGATGACGCCAGCGAGCAGATCCTCACCGCCGGCGACGACGTGATGCTCACCATCGGTGCGAACACCAAGCACCCCAAGGAAGCGATGAAGCTCGTCGAATTCCTCATGCAGAAGGATCAGCTTGACGCCTACGCCGACGCCCAGTCCGCCATCACGCCGCTGAAGGACACCTACTTCGGCAACGATGCGCTGGAAACCGTGCGCCCGTTCTTCGAGGAAAACCGACTGGCCGACTTCTGCGACCACTACATTCCTTCGTCCATCAACATCGGCGGCTACCTGCAGACCATGGTGACCTCCGGCAACACCGACCGCTTCCTGAACCAGATGCAGACCGAATGGGACAAGGTCCAAGCCAGGACCTTCGAGTGATCGGTAGGAGAGGAGAACATCATGTCACACGCAACCGCAACCAAGACCGCTGCCAAGAAACCCGCCAAGAAGAAGGTCTCCGCCTTCTCCACCCGCAAAGTGGACCCCGCCTACTACTGGATGGTGGTTCCGGCGGCCATCATCTTCGCCTTCTTCCTGTACCTGCCATTTCTTGATGGCGTAAAGTATTCCTTCACCAACTCGCAGGGCTACGGCGATTACAAGTTCATCGGACTGAAGAACTACATCGCCCTCTTCCAGGACAACCGAGTGGGCCATGCCTACCTGTTCACGTTCCTCATCGCCATTCTCATCACGGTGCTGATTAATGTGATCGCCCTGTTCCTGTCGGTGCTGCTGAACTCGAAGATCGCCTTCAAGAATGGCTTCCGAGCCATCTTCTTCATCCCCTACACCCTCTCCGTGCTGGTCATCGGCTACGTGTTCAAGTACATCTTCATGAACCCGCTGCCCGAGCTCGGCAAGGCGCTGGGCATCAAGTGGCTGTCCACCTCGCTGTTGACCAATGAGCAACTCAGCTGGATCCCAATCGTCTTCCTCGCCGTCTGGCAGGGCATCGCCTACTCGGTACTCATCTACCTCGCCGGCCTGCAGACCATCGACGACGAAATCTACGAGGCCGCCGCCATCGACGGCGTCAACGCCTGGCAGAAGTTCTGGAAGATCACATTCCCGCTGATCGGACCGTTCTTCACCATCAACCTCGTGCTGTCCATGAAGAACGCGCTCGGCACCTTCGATCAGGTCGTCGCCTTGACCGAGGGCGGTCCGAACTCCTCCACCGAAACCGTCACCTACCTCATCTGGAAGGGTGGCCTGACCGGTGGCGAGTACGCCTACCAGACCGCAAACGCCGTGCTCTTCTTCATCGTGCTGGCGATCATCGCCTTCGTACAGCTGCGCATCTCCCGCAGCCAGGAACAGATCTGATTTAGGGGAGGATAAGAAATGACTACTGCAACAGTTACCCCGTCCAAGTCCGGCAAGCCCGCCAAGTTCCGCAGGGACCACAAGATCAACTGGTGGCTGACCGCCGCCGTGGCCGTGCTGAGCCTGACCATTCTGATCCCGCTCTACTTCACCATCGTCACCGCGCTGAAGACTCCGGCCGAAGCCGGCACCTTCGCCCTGCCCACCTCGTGGCAGTGGCATAACTTCGCCGACGCCTCCGCCAAGGTCAACTACCCGAAGGCCGCGCTCAACTCCGCGATCATCACGGTGGCCGCCGTGGTGCTCACCCTGCTGACCAACACCTTCGTGGCCTACGCCGTGGCCCGCAACATGGACAAGCGCTTCTTCCGCTTCCTGTACTACTTCTTCATCGCCGCCATGTTCGTGCCGTTCCCGGTCGTCATGCTGCCGATTGCGAAGCAGATGGGCTCCCTGCACCTGGACAACCAGGTCGGCCTGATCATTCTGTACACGGTGCTCGGCCTGGGCACGAACCTGTTCATCGCCACTGGCTTCATCCGTTCGATTCCGGTTTCGCTGGAAGAGGCGGCCCGAATCGATGGCGCATCCACGTGGCGCATTTTCTGGACCATCATCTTCCCGCTGATGAGCCCGATTAACGCCACCATCGCCATCCTGACCGCACTGTGGGCCTGGAACGACTTCCTCCTGCCGTTGATCATCCTGACCGACCAGTCGAACCAGACCATCCCGCTCGCCCAGTACGTCTTCAGCTCGCAGTTCGCCACCAACTACCCGATGGCCTTCTCCAGCTACCTGATGGCCATGGCCCCGATCCTCATCGTCTACATCTTCGCCCAAAAGTGGGTCGTCGGTGGTGTGATGAGGGGAGCGGTGAAGTAAAACAGCGCAGGCGCTGCTTACTTCACCGCGTCGAGCGAGACGAGGACCGATTAAGGAAACCAGCCCCGGTGGTCTGCTTGCCCGGCCCGGGCGGCCGGATAGGTCGCGTACTCGCGAGGTCATGTTGGGTCTGGCCGTAGGCCAGTCCTGAATTGCAGGACTCTGTGAAGTAAAGGTCCGCTTCCACCCAAGCCTCCTCCGGCTCTCACCGGAGGAGGCTCTTCTGTCCTGTTGCCATACTGGAAACCGCCACAATAAAGGCGACGGTCGGTTGATGTGGCGGTGGCGCACAAAGGTCATGTGGTTTTGCTCGTTGTGCGAATGAAAAAGTGACGAAACCGTACGGCTTACGGTGCAATTGAGCGCATCTGCTGTGTCGCCGTGCCACTGGCTTGTCCCGGTCCACATATCAACCGTTTGACGCGCGAATCGGGACAGAATCCGCTGTCCCGGTTCGCGATTTCGGGCGATCTTTGCAAACCGGGACAATTTTTGTTGCCCCGGTATAAATGTCAATCGATTTATGCGAAAACCGGGACAACATGTTGATTCCGGGATCGGCTCTATTCCGCCGATTTTGTATTACGGAGCATATGAACTGCGGAGATTGGCTTGTCCCTGTTTGTAAAAAAGGACAAAAATCGCGAACCGGGACAGCGGATTCTGTCCCGGTTCAGACGGCAATCGATTGACATACGAACCGGGCCAACGCCGAAGTCCGGAGCGGTTCCCGAGGCGGGGTTTGCTTGAAATCCGGTGTGCCAGCGAAATCCCCACCAGATTCCCGCAGGCGTGTCAACTAAATCATCTATCCCCGCACCAGTGGGTTCAAGCAGACAATCCAAGCGCGCCCGAAGTTGCTCTTGCGCGTCGCAATCAGAAGAACCGTTAATATGTGAGCTGCCGCAGGTCAGGTAGATTATGGTGGCGAAGTGGCGGCGGAACAAGCGGGCGAGCTCCTTCATAGGTTCGAGCCTCGAGTGCATCATCCACGAGCACAGGCGATATAGCCACACCCACGCCTCGAACAGGAGCATGAACCCTCTGCCGGGCTCGAAGCCGATCGTGATGTGCGGCTCCCGCCCGTCGCCGTCGGCGTCACGGAAGTCCGCAGACCCGACCCTCCAAGGCGACCGCAGCCGAAGCGCGGCGGTGAACAGGTGAGAGGCATCCATGCCTCCAACCTACCCGACCAACATCACCCCACGGCACAGTCACCCACCACAAACAGCGAAAGGGCCCATATGTTGCTAAATAGCATGTGCAGCTTATGAGAATTGAGCCGTAGCAGTGCCTTCCGGCTCTTTGCAGTTTTTGTTTCCGGCACACCAACGCAGTTCCCCAATGGAAATGTAATTCAGCGCTTTTTAGACTATGAGCAACAGGCAATGTAGACCATAAATAATGGAGGAGCCAACGATGACCACTTCACAACGCACAGTAATTCCAGATTCCATCCGCACCAACGGTGCCACCCCAAATCCGTGGTGGTCCAATGCGGTCGTTTACCAGATTTACCCGCGTTCCTTCCAAGACACCAACGGCGACGGCCTCGGCGATCTCAAGGGCATTACGTCACGGCTCGACTATCTGGCCGACCTCGGCGTGGATGTGCTGTGGCTATCCCCGGTATACAAGTCTCCGCAAGACGATAATGGCTACGATATTTCCGACTATCAGGACATTGATCCTCTGTTCGGCACACTCGACGACATGGATGAGCTGCTGGCCGAGGCCCACAAGCGCGGGCTCAAGATCGTGATGGATCTTGTTGTCAATCACACTTCCGATGAACACGCCTGGTTTGAAGCGTCCAAAAACAAGGATGATGAGCACGCCGACTGGTATTGGTGGCGTCCCGCCCGTCCCGGCACCACTGCCGGCGAGCCCGGTGCCGAGCCCAACCAGTGGGGCTCCTACTTTGGCGGTTCTGCATGGGAGTATTGCCCTGAGCGTGGCGAATACTTCCTGCATCAGTTCTCGAAGAAGCAGCCGGACCTCAACTGGGAAAATCCGGCTGTGCGCCGCGCGGTATACGACATGATGAACTGGTGGCTTGACCGCGGCGTTGACGGCTTCCGCATGGATGTGATTACGCTGATTTCCAAGCGCACGGACCTGTCTGGCAAGCTGCCCGGCGAGTACGGTTCCGAGCTGGACGATCTGCCCGTGGGTGAGGAAGGCTATTCCAACCCGAATCCGTTCTGCGCGGACGGCCCTCGCCAAGACGAATTCCTGGCCGAAATGCGCCGTGAAGTGTTCGAAGGCCGTGAGGGCTTCCTCACCGTGGGCGAGGCTCCCGGCGTTACCGCACAGCGCAACGAATACATCACCGACCCCGCCAACGGCGAGCTGGACATGCTCTTCCTATTCGAGCACGTTGATTTTGACTGCGAAGGCGTCAAATGGAAGCCACTGCCACTTGACCTGCCGAAGCTCAAGAGCATTATGGCCGGTTATCAAGCGGCCGTGAAGAATGCAGGCTGGGCAAGCCTGTTTACTGGTAACCACGACCAGCCTCGCGTCGTTTCTCGTTGGGGTGATGACTCCTCGGAGGAATCTCGTGTGCGTTCGGCCAAGGCACTTGGCCTGATGCTGCACATGCATCGCGGCACCCCGTACATATATCAGGGCGAAGAGCTAGGCATGACCGACGCCCACTTCACGCGCCTAGACCAGTACCGTGACCTCGAGTCCCTGAACGCTTACCGTCAAAGGGTTGAGGAAGCCAAAGTGCAGTCGCCCGAATCGATGTTGGCGGGTATCGCCGCGCGCGGTCGTGATAATTCGCGTACCCCGATGCAATGGGACGGCTCTGTCTATGCCGGTTTCACTGCGCCGGATGCCGCTAAGGAGCCATGGATCTCCGTCAATCCCAACCATGCGGCGATCAACGCGGCCGGCGAATTCGACGATCCGGATTCGGTATATGCCTTCTACAAGCAGCTCATCGCGCTGCGCCACGACATGCCTGTCGTGGCGGCCGGCGACTGGCATCTGCTCGATGCGGATGACGCGCATGTCTACGCCTTCACCCGCACCCTCGGCGATGAGAAGCTGCTGGTCGTGGTCAACATGTCCGGCCGAACCGTTGATCTACCGCGCGAAACCGCCGAACTGGCCGCCGCCGGAATCACCGAGTCGAACGTGGTAATCAGCACGTATGATGCCCCGCACGCCGTGGCCTCCCTCGCCAACCGTGAGCTCGATCCTTGGGAGGCCGCCGTCATTCAGCTGTAGCGATTGGAGCGATTGTAGCGGATTGAGTACCTTTCTCCGTTCACAGAGATACTTCAGGGCTATTGCGAAATGCTATCCGCCTTGAAAGAGGTACCGTAACGTCAAAACCCCGAGTATAAGCGTTGAAAAATCAAGGCTTATACTCGGGGTTTTCGATGCTCGGTACCCCTATGAAAACAGATAGCTGTCTGCAAAAGGCCGAATGTACCTCTGTGAAGCGAGATAGCTGGTGTCTCTCGGCATTGTGGTGCTTACAATGGAAAGCTATGGAACAAAAGGATGTTT
>ENA-OPZZ01001054-OPZZ01001054.1-human-gut-metagenome-genome-assembly--contig:-NODE-1054-length-18896-cov-4.260483_pt1 | contig 18896 bp, 16 predicted proteins | sample MGYA00242487_ERZ504511 | MGnify/ENA primary metagenome ERZ504511 (study PRJEB26092, sample SAMD00036241) | human gut metagenome | host: Homo sapiens | study: EMG produced TPA metagenomics assembly of... | reverse complement strand
AAAATAACCATTCTATTGATTACTTGCATTTTGTTAACCAATCCGATCAGCGTTACCGATAGTCTTGGATAGACTTATTGAAGATGGACACAATCAATACACTATTATATTAATCCATTCAATAATAAATGTGGAGCCAAAAAATTTACAAAAACCTCTCTATATACGATATAATAGAACCTATATTTTCTGATAATAAAGGAACTATTGTAAGTGTAATCAGCCAAGAGCTAAAAAATAAGTGTAAAGATTATGAATTATTACCTGACACTATAATAAATGCATTGAATGATGGAAATAGAGTTTTATTGATTAACAAATTTCATTTTATCGTAATTAACAGTATTTATCTTTATCAAGAAATACGATGTGACAAATATTATTTTGCATCGTATTTCTTGATTATCAATTCCGGCATCATACGATATCCCTTCGATTGTGACAAATTTCGTATTTCACTCAATTCTTACATTTGCAGCTGTCCTTTTATTATAAAACTCAACCTACCCGGTAAACAATTTGAAGCCTACGTAAGTATTTGCTGCATTCTCATAAAGGAATTTCAAGAACAGAGCATACCCGAAACGATTGAAAAAGACCTATGGTGCCGCTTTCAATTGCCACATATTTAAACGTACTTTTGATTGCGTGATCGTACCTGCAATACAGCATCAATGCAATAATATCCAGTGTCGGATTCATCAGCAGATTCAGTACTTCCACTCTAAAATTATTCTTAGTCGATTTCTGCGAATACATTTCACCAAACACTACCCAAACTTCTTTGTTTTTTCGAAATGTTTTTTTAATATATGCAATCGGAAAACTATTCTTTGTCACATACTACTTTCTAAACATAAAAAAACGCCCCTCATAAACCGTCGCTTTTTAATCTTTTGGCTATATCTGCTTCTTGCCGTTTGCGCAAACGTTAGAGCTTCTTATAAGAAATCTTATCAAATATGCTTGTTTCTATGATAATAATTATATATTTGCACTGCAAACTTAAAATAACCTTTAAAAAAGAACTAGTTTATTAACCTATCAACTTAATATATATTATGTAAATATTCAACTTCACCATCAAGACATATAAAATTGAAATCAAATCATTTTAAATACATCTTTAATATTAAATCTATGAAAAAAAATCGACTGAATCTAGTCAGTGCTATGCTACTTTTATCCGGTCTTTCTACCGGATATCTTCAGGCAGCACCTCATAAGGTCGTTACAAAAATGTATTCCACACAACAAGACAACACCTGTGTGGGACAAGTTGTAGACCAAAAAGGTGAAACGGTAATCGGAGCATCGGTTATAGTAAAGGGAACCAGCAATGGTACAATTACTGATTTCGACGGTAATTTTACATTGAATGAAGTGAAAACTGGAGACATGATTGAAATTTCCTATGTAGGTTATCAAACACAAGTGGTACAATATGATGGGAAAACACTGAAAATAACTTTAAAGGAAAATACCGAATTGCTGGATGAAGTGGTAGTAGTGGGCTATGGAGTCCAGAAGAAAAGAGACCTTACCGGTGCCATTTCTTCCGTAAAAATGGATGAAACACCTGTCAATACTTATTCTACGGTCAGCCATGCGCTGGCTGGAAAGGCTGCCGGTCTGCAAGTAACACAAAGCAGTGCACAGGTAGGTGGTGGATCCACTTTCCGCATCCGTGGTGCAGCTTCAACCGGTGCGGGAAATGATCCGTTGATTATCATCGATGGTATTCCTGTATCTTCGGGAAGTTCATTAGGATCCGGGAACAGATATAATGCGGGCACAACAGACAATGTGTTGTCTTCAATCAATCCTAATGACATCGAATCTATCGAAGTACTGAAGGATGCAAGTTCTACTGCTATCTACGGTTCCCGTGCAGGTCATGGTGTTATCATTGTAACCACCAAGCGAGGCAAGGAACAAAAGGCACAGGTGCGTTACTCGGGAAATGTCTCAGTCCAGACTATGAAAAACGGCTATAAAGCTTTAAACGGTCCCGAATACATGGAGTATTACAACCGATTCACTTACGAAGACTACCTGATGACCAACGGATTGGGAATATATGAAAACTACGTGGATTTAGGTGCTGGTCATGAAGCACCCGAATACCACCCTACTTATTCACCAGACCAGATAGCCAATGCACAAAACACGGACTGGTTTGATGAAGTGAGTCGAACCGGTATGATGCATTCTCATAACGTATCAGTCAACGGAGGTTCAAAAACTACACAATATATGGCTTCCTTGGGATATATGGGACAATCGGGCGTGGTAAAAAACAACAATATGGACCGTGTCACTGCCAAAATCAATTTAGACCAAACCTTGTCCAAATACGCAAAGGCAGGAATATCACTGAACATCAGCCGCAATTCGTTGGACAATGTACCGTTAGGAACTGGAACTTTTGAAAATGCAGGTATCCTTTCTTCTGCCGCGATGTTCAATCCAACCCTTCCTGTATATGATGAAAACGGCAAATACTCTGTAAATCCTTATTTTACTCAGCTGCCTAACCCTGTTTCTCTATTGGAAATCACGGACAAGACCACCAAAGACCGCATCCTTGCTTCCGCATACCTACAAATAGAGCCTGTTAAGGGACTCATCCTAAAAGCAAACTTCGGGATAGACCGCCAATACGAGAAGCGCAAACAGTATCTTCCTAAGACCACCATGTATGGTGAGCAGGCCAACGGACAGGCCAGTATCTCCCAGTCCGACAACAATGACTACCTGATGGACCTTACTGCTACTTATATGAAGGATTTCGGGAATCATAGTCTGACTGTACTGGCAGGCTATTCATTCCAGCAGTTTAACAGTGAATGGGTTTCCGCAGGTAATCAGGATTTCATTACAGACGGATTCCTCTACAATAATCTAGGAGCAGGCAATTTCGCCAAGCCGTCTGTAGGTTCGGGAGCTTCAAAAACGTCATTAGGTTCCTATTTCGGCCGTATCAACTACTCCTATCTGAGCCGCTATCTACTGACTTTGACCATGCGTGCCGACGGAGCTTCCAACTTTGACCCAGACAATCGCTGGGGCTTCTTCCCTTCCGTATCCGCAGGCTGGAGATTCAGCGACGAGCCATTTATGGCAAGTTTGAATGACGTGGTATCCAACGGCAAGTTGCGTATTAGTTATGGACAGACAGGTAACTCAAATGTGGGCAACCGTACAATGAACCTGTACAACACAGGATATAACAATGTGTTCGGCAATACCATACATACCGGTGTACTTGCTTCACAGTTGGGCAACCCTAACCTAACTTGGGAAACCACCAAAGAATTCAATGTAGGTTTGGATTTGGGATTCATCAATAACCGCATCTCATTGAGTATGGAATATTTCAACCGCACCATCTCCGATCTGCTTGTAAAGGAAAAATCATTGCCTTCCTACAATGAGGTAACTTCCATAGCCTCCAATATAGGTGAAACGAAAAGCCAGGGATTTGAAATGACACTGAACACCGTAAACATAGACAACCGCGACTGGACTTGGACAACAGACCTGACGCTGTCTCTGTATCGCGACCGCTGGAAGGAACGTGACCCGAATTGGAAACCGGCTGCATATCAAAAGGAAGATGACTGGATCCGATCCATGTACAGTTTCGTATCTGACGGACTGATGCAACCCGGAGAAGAAAGACCAAAACATCAGCCCACCTTGATGCCCGGTCAAATCAAAATGAAAGATTTGGATAAAAACGGTGTATTAGATGATCATGACAAGGTGCTGCTCGGCTCTAAGGACCCTGCATTCCTATTCGGTTTCAACAACACAGTAAGATATAAAAACTTTGATTTAAATATCTATTTATATGGTGAGGTGAATGCTTTAAAAGGAGCCAGCTACTACGATGACTGGACTACCATGGGATATGGCTTTACACAAGGACGTAACTCCTCACAAGGATTCAAGGACACTTGGAGACACGACAACCAACATGCGAAATACGCCAATATCACAGGGGTTGGACCAGATGGAGCCGGAGATTATTTCATAAAGAAGATATCATATCTCCGCTGTCGCAACATCACCTTGGGCTATACCATTCCTGTTTCCAATAAAATCCTGAACAACATCCGTGTATATGCTGATGTAAACAACCCGTTTGTACTTACAAACTGGACTGGTCTGGACCCTGAAACAGACAACGGAAACTCATATGCTTATCCTAATGTAACAAGTTTTAGTCTTGGTGTAGATATAACTTTCTAATATAATGAATCAATGAAAACAAAAATTAAATATTGCCTGATGGGAGGGCTTATAGCTGCTTCCTTAACAGGATTCAACAGTTGCCAGCTAGAATCGGAAATCTATGACTCAATCAACGCCGGCATGTTTCCCCAAACAGAAGCAGACGCAGAGGCTATGGTTACAGCCAACGGATATGGAGTGTTTCAATCCAACGGCTATGGTGGAATGTTTAATGTCGCTAACGGAATACCGTTAGTATCAGACCTGCTTTCTGATTATGGTGAATGCTCTTGGCGAGGATGGGAGTCGGTACTGTATCTGAGTTTTACAGGAAACCATAACTGCAACAGTATTGCAGACAATCAGTGGAGATGGTATCAGTTCTTGGGAAAAATGACCATGACCATAGACCGCTTGGAACAAATGAACATTGACCCAGATGTGAAAGAACAATGTCTGGCAGAAATGCATTGCGCACGCGGATGGCTGGCATTCTGTCTGTATGACTTCTTCGGACCGGTGCCTTTGGTAGATGTGGAAACATTGAAAAACCCGCTGGAAGAAAAAATCGTCCCTCGCGCTACAGAAGAGGAGATGAAAGAATTCATTGTAAACGAATTGACCCAAGCTTCCAATGTCTTGCCTTATAGTTATGAAAAAGGAAACGCAGAATACGGTCGCTTTACCAGAGGGTTATGCAATACCGTACTAATGAAGTTCTATATGCAGACACAGCAATGGGACAAGGCCGTAACAATCGGTCAGGAATTCATCCGGAACAAAGACAAATACGGTTATGATCTGATACCGGACTACCGGGACTTGTTTACTCTAAAGAACGAGAAGCACAACGAAACAATCTGGGCTGTAAACTGCCAACGCGGTACACAAGAACATCTATGGCATGCGCATGTATTACCCAATGACTATCCAGGCACTGATAAGTTGACCAAGTGGAACGGATGGAAAGTTTCATGGGATTTCATGCACACTTTTGAAAAAGGGGACAAGCGTAAGGAAACTTTAATTTATGAATATACCAATGCCAATGGTCAACTCCACAACGAAACAGAAGACAGAAAGGCAACCAGCAATCTTCTGTATTACGGTGCCCCCCATGCAAATACGATTATCTGGACTTTGCAGGAACATTGGGTCAAAACTCGGAAACGGACTACATCATCTACCGCTATGCGGACGTACTGACCCTATATGCAGAAGCCATTGTAAGAAATGGCAACGCAATCACCGAGGAGGCTTTAGGCTATCTGAATCAGGTTAGAACCCGCGCAGGGTTAGAAGCCTACAAGATGAATGACTTTACCGGTCCGCGTGATTTCCTAGACAAGCTACTCATGGAACGCGCACATGAATTTGTATTTGAGGGAATACGACGCCAAGACCTGATCCGAGACGGCTCCTATGTGGAAGCCATGAAGAAAAAGGCCCAATATGCCGGGAAAACCACTTTGGCTAACGAACACTACCTGCGTATTCCTCTTCCTCAGTATGTTATCAACGAAGGGCAAGGAAAAATAGAACAAAATCCGGGATACGGAAACTAAGTTCTTTTACCTGACTTCTTTAAAAAAAGAGAAACTAAAATTTGTTTTTGAAGCGTAAAGGTGAAGAAATACAATATTTTCTTTATCTTTACGTTTCTTTTTTATAGAGAAACCTTTTGTAATGATTTTATAAAATACATTTTTTAATAATATTAATTCTAACCATGAAAAGTATTTCCATTTTACGCCTAACCGCAATCCTTTTGTGCAGCATGCACCTATTGGGATCCGCCTCACTTCAAGCCCAAATGAACAAATGGGTAAACTATAGCCCGGATTTGACCACCGTACTGAAAAATCCTGCCATGGGATGGATGATGTACGAAGAAGGCTGGTCTTTTCAGGGAACACGCCACAATAAAAGCAACATCTATACTCCCGAAGTTTTTTGGAAACAGATGGAAGAATGCAAAGCAGCTGATTATTCCAATATTCTGTACATCAGAATGCTGTGGAAAGATTTGGAACCCGAGGAGGGCAAATATGCATGGATTTACAATGAACGGTATAAATGGTATATACAAAAAGCCAAAGACAAAGGGCTTAAACTGGCTTTCAGGGTGTTCTTTCATGGTGTAGACGGAGTACCGTCCTATGTGTACGAAGCCGGAGCCACAGAAAGTCCAATAGACGATGAAGGCAAAACCCAGCCTTATTATGATAATCCAGTATTCCTTGAAAAGCTGGACAAGTTCATAGAGGCTTTTGCAAAGGAATATGACAATCCGGATGAGGTAGATTATATTGATGCATATGGATTGGGAAGATGGGGAGAAGGACATGGACTGGTACTCGAAAAGCAGATAATCTGGAAAGCGTTATCCGACAGATAACCGAATCGTATGCAAGGCACTTCAAAAAAGTGCTTACGGTAATGAATCTTTCGCAGAGTGACTACAGGTTTTCCAAGCCGCTAGTATATGACAAGCTTGGGTTTCTTCCTCGCAGGGATGGTATAGGCAGTTTTTGGTTTTCTAATGAAGAACGTGCGATGGTGCATGACGAACTTTTCCCAAAAAGAGCTCTTATTGGTGAGGGATGCTGGTGGTTTAACGCACAAGATGGTGATAACTCAAAATACAAGCATTTCCAAGGAGACAAACGTTTTGCCATGAACGATTTCAAAGAAGCTTTTACCGTTTCTGTGACTGATGCTTTGGACAGCCATTGTAACACGCTGGATTTGCGTGTGCCTTTACAGTGTAAATTCTGGATAGAAGAGCTGCCGGACCAAGTTCAGCGTTTTATAACTTTAGGCGGTTATCGTCTTTATCCAGACTATATAAAGGTGGAGCAAGACCACAAAACGTTGACTTTGTTTCATTCATGGAAAAACTATGGTGTGGGTGTATTGCCTAATAATCATCCCAATTGGAATTATAAATATCAGGTTAGTTTTGTTTTGATGAATGAAAAAAAGGAAATTGTATTTCTTTATACAGAACCGGAAGCAGAACCTTCCGAATGGTTGAAGGGAATATCATACAATTATTTGAGTCGGTTTAATATTCCGGCAGAATTGCAAGGAAAGTATACCTTATGTGTCGGCTTGACTGACAAGACAAAAAATAACGAAGCGGCTATTGATCTAGCTGTGTCTGGGAATTTAAAAATAGGGAAATGGATATTTGTGGTTGAACTGGAGTTGTAATGTGTGTACTTGGCATTTTTGCACCAATTAATAAAGAAGCTTCTGACTGATTATCAAAAAATAAGAACTTTCTCTATATCCGCACCCAGTAAATCCAATATGTTTAGGGATATTCTTTCAACAGTACAAAATTATACAATCCATTCAAGTTAAATCATTGCTAATCAGCTAGTTTTTTTGTATCTTTGGATATCCCTCAAAAAAGAAAATTAAGAATATAAATTAGTGGAAAATAAAAGTGCAATTCTGATTATTGATGGATTGCACTTTTTATTACTTTTGTAAAGACATTGTTTCTTCACATATAATTTGAGATTATGAAAATAACGTTTTCATATTTCTCCTGTCTTTTCATTATCGGATGTACACATCAATCCAACCAAGGAAAATCGTTATAGAAAGCAGCAATGCAGATGCAATTCGTGTAAGTGCCGATACTTTAGCGTATGAATATACTGCATGGGCATTTATAAACAAATCTGTTCCCATATTTCTCATTAGCCATATACTGCTCAATCAATTTACATAATGATGTTCAAACCACCTGTATTCATCTTCCTCAAATAGTGCTAAAAAAGAGAATTCTGATAGCCAACTAACTGACTATCAGAATTCTCTTTGGAGCGGCAAACGGGACTCGAACCCGCGACCCTCAGCTTGGGAAGCTGATGCTCTACCAACTGAGCTACTGCCGCATCTCTAAAACGGAAACAAAAGTAATATATATTTTTCAGCCGACCAAATATAAGCAAACAATATTTACTATAACCATCAAAATTTCTGCTCTCCTGTTTATATCGACAGCTTTATGCATATCCTGTGTATGGATAAACCGATCCTTATCTCCAATAAAAGGTTTATAGACTATCTCTCCAAAATAAACATGAGGACCTCCAAAACGGCAATTCAAGATACCTGCTAAAGCAGACTCCGGATAACCTGAATTAGGACTCGCATGCCGGTTACCATATTTACCTACAAATCTCAGCAAACCGGGACGCCCTGCACACAGCACCATTAAAAATGCAGTTAGACGAGCCGGAATATAGTTCGCCATATCATCAATATGTGCAGCGACACAACCAAACTGAAGATAACGTTCATTCCTATAGCCTATCATAGAGTCAAGCGTATTAACCATCTTATAAGCAAGCATACCGGGAACTCCCAAAAGCAAATACCAGAATAATGGAGCAATAACCCCGTCACTCAAATTCTCAGCCAATGTTTCCAAAGCAGCCGTACGCACTTCCTGATCTGTCAGTTCCGAAGTATCACGCCCTACAATACGGGAAACCTGCTTTCTTCCTTCCTCCAAAGAATGATCCGCAGCCAAAAAAACCTGCCTTACTTCGTTGATAAGTGTAGTTCCTGCCAAACAATAGAAAACAAGCACAGCAGAGAGGATAATACCCAACCAACGGTTTAGCACAAACAGATAATGCAATACCAAAACAGATCCTGCATACACTAGCAAAATAAGCATAATGGCCGCCACCCCTCCTTTCAACATCCGATGTGTCCCACAGTTCCATCGTTTCTCACAAAAAGAGATCAGCTTCCCGAATCCTACCACTGGATGCGGCAATCCTACCGGATCCCCAAGCAATTTATCTAATATCCATCCTATCAACAACGGAAGAATTAATACATATATGTCCATTTCTTTATACTTTCTACCAATTTGTCATTTTCTTCCGGAGTTTGTGTAGCAATACGGAAGAAGTGTTCATTCAGCCCTTCAAAATTGGATGCGTCACGAATAAGAATCCCCTGCTCTGTTGCCAGATATTCTTTCAAAGCCGCCGCCTTTCCCATCCGCAATTGAACTAACATATAGTGAGTATCCGATGGCCAGATCTCCATTCCCCCTATTGACAGTAAAGATTGAATTAATCTCTCTTTTTCCCTCAATAACAAAGAGATATCTATATCATATTGAGAAGAAGACAATAAATAATGCCCGGCCTCTATAGCCAACTGATTAACAGACCAAGGCATCCGCTGTGTCCGGATTTCATATAGCAGTTCTTTACATGCAGTGATATATCCTAAACGCAAGCCGGGCACGGCAAAACGTTTTGTCATGGAATGCAACAGAATAACATTCGGAAATTCCGCAGCCTCCCTGGCTGTAAGCAAAGCCTTCTGTGTAAAGAATTCATACGACTGGTCCATGATAAAAATACGCTGCGGATTTTGTTTTATACAGGCTGTCAAGACTTCCTTCTCCCTAACCTCTCCTGTGGGATTATTAGGATTACATAACCATATCAACCTCCCCCTATCCGGCAAACGGTTCAAGTTATATATAGGAACCACTTTATGACCATGCAGACGACAGGCATCCGCATATTCGCTGAAAGTGGGCATCAAGATAGCCGAAATCTGATTCCTGAATGTCTGAGCTATTAAATAAATGGCTTCCGTAGCCCCATTGGTCACACAAACCTCTTCAGACGAAAGATGAAACCGTTCCGCTAAAACCTTTTCCAACGAATAAGGTTCCGGCTCGGGGTACGTACGGATACTTTCCATCTGCTGAAACAAATGTTGATGTAATCCGCTATGGTCTACATGATTATATACGTTTGAACTGAAATTTATCTTTATTGCTTTATACTTATAAGCATCATCACCATGTCCTTCAATCATTCCCACTCATTATTTGGTACAACAAAGGCAGATTAAGATGACTGCGTACATGCTCTGCCAATTTATCATATTGTTCTTCTTTATAAGTCCGGTAATCCAACACCGTATGACACTCCAGTTTTTCTGCGTATGGTTCCAGCAAATAATCTATAAATGCCTGATTATCCAATATTCCATGAATATAACTTCCCATACATTTTTGGTTTACAAAACAACCGTCCTCTCCACCGTCTTCCAGTTTATTCAAAGGAACTACAGCCTCCCCCGGAACCGGGCGGGTTTCTCCCATGTGTATTTCATATCCTTGGCAAGTTTCCGCATTCTCAAGAAAATGAAAATTCACCTGCCGCGTCACCTTCTCCCCTTGCATCGTAGTAATGACGGGAAGCAGTCCCAGTCCCGGCAATTGGCGGATCTCTCCCTCCACTCCTTCCGGATCGTGAATCTCAAGTCCCATCAATTGGTATCCCCCACAAATTCCCATTACAGTAACCCCTTCCCTATGCGCACGTAGGACAGCTTGCGCCACCCCGTTCCGTCTCAACTCATACAAGTCATCCAAAGTGCTTTTGCTGCCAGGAAGCAGAATAATATCAGCTTTGGCCAAATCTTCCGTATTATTGGTATAATAAAGGTGCACCCGTTCATCCCGTTCCAATCTGTTGAAATCTGTAAAATTTGAGAGATGACGCAACAGAACAACTGCTATGTTTATTTTGCCTTCCACGGCTTGCATCCGTTTATAGTCCAAGACTACGGAATCCTCTTCCTCAATATGTATATTTCTATAATAAGGTATTATTCCCAAGACAGGAATACCACATAAATCCTCCATCATCTTCACACCAGACTCAAACAAACGGATATCCCCTCTGAATTTATTAATGATTACTCCTTTTATACGTTTCTTGTCCTCAGGAGTTTGTAACATGACCGAACCATAGACACTGGCAAATACTCCTCCCCGGTCAATATCAGCTACCAAAATCACATCCGCATCCGCATAACAGGCCATCGGCATATTCACCAAATCAGTATCCCGCAGATTTATTTCGGAAATACTCCCTGCTCCCTCCATTACAATAGGGTTATAACGTGCGGCAAGACGGTCAAAGGCTGCGTTTACCTCCTGCCTCAGCTCTTCACGTCCCTCCTTGCGAAAAATACTCAAAAAGCGTTACGATTACCGATGGGGACGACCGTTTTAAATACCACTTGCGAAGTATGATCGGAACTGGGTTTCAACAACAAAGGATTCATGTCCGTATGACAAGGAACTCCAGCCGCTTCGGCCTGTACAGCTTGTGCACGCCCTATTTCCAACCCTTCCGGAGTGGCATATGAATTCAGTGCCATATTCTGTGCCTTAAAAGGTGCCGGTCGATAACCGTCCTGTTTAAAAATGCGGCATAATGCAGCAGCGATGACACTTTTGCCAACATCTACTGCCTTGTTCCTGCCAACATATCGGGTTGTTAAATTCTTTTTCATCACTCTTTTCTTCTTTCTTTTATATGCAAAGGACTTGTCCACTTTTCTTCCGTCCAGTTCTGTTGATTGCATCTCATAACGGGCCATAACAAAAAAACAAATCGGACAGCCGGTTGATAAACCGAAGAATAATCTCCGGTAACGGATCTTGTTTATGCAAAGTCCATAATCTCCGTTCAGCCCGGCGTGCCACCGTCCTAGCAAACTGCAGCTGCGCTGATACCGGCGTTCCTCCGGGAAGGATAAAGGAACTATTATCCTCCATCTGTTCCATCAATGTATCCATTGCTTCCTCACAAAAAGAGCATAAATCATCAGGCAAGATATTAGGATTCCCTTCACGGATAGTTGATGGTGTAGCCACATGACTCATCACTGCCATCATGTTTTTCTGAATTGAAAAAAGCAAGGATTGCCATTCGTGCCCCTGAGGTAAAAACGAACGCACAATTCCTATAACAGCATTCAACTCATCAATACATCCATTAGCTTCAATGCGGATATCATCTTTAAAAACCCGCTCTCCACCATGAATTCCTGTCATGCCCTTATCTCCGGTTCGCGTATAAATACGTTTCATACTTTCCATAATTTCAAGATATCCGTTTCCCCCCAATATAGATGAGTATATCCGGCTATCACGTTTTTATATCTATAAAGCGGGGTACTCACTTCCATTCCTCTTGCCGTAAATTGTTTTGCTACAGAAGGCATAGCGTCAGGAGCAACAACATTGGAATAATGAAATTCGTGCCCGCGAAGCTCCATCCCTTTATATTCTATACGGCGATATCCTAGATGAAGTCTGGCACCCACCATGGTACAATCCAAAGGCAAAATACCCGTCATGGCATATGCAGTCCCTCCCTGGCGGGCTGTCAGGGAACGGGTGAGAAACATCATACCTCCACACTCGGCCAAAATTTTCCCCCCCTCCTCTGCATAAGTTCTTAATGCTTCCATTAACTTTTTGCGCCGATGTAGTTGACGGGCGAACAATTCCGGATATCCTCCGGGTAAATAAACCAAATCAGCATCCGGCAAATCACTACCATATACAGGACTGAAATAAGTAATGCTTCCTAGCGCAGACAAGCGGTCTATGTTTTCTCTATAGATAAAGTTGAAAGCCGGATCCCGCGCTATGGCTATCTTCATCTTTTTAGCAGAAGGAGTAAAACTTTCCACCCCTGTTTCTGAACTATAAGGCAATGTATACCGACACGGGAAATTACGATGACAAATACTCAGCAGCTTATCCAAATCCACATATTTTCCAACCAATTCCGCAGCCTGTTCTATCAAGGTGTTCATGGAACGTTTGGCTGTCAATGTCAAACCCAAGTGCCGGGATGGAATTTTCAACCCTTCTGTCATAGGCAGATATCCCAAACATTCCACTCCTGCATCAACACAAGCCTCACGTAAATAAGCGAAATGAGAAGGAGATGACACTTGATTGAAAACAATACCTGCAATCTTCACAGCCGGATTAAAATGCTTGAAGCCATAAATTAACGGAGCCACAGAATAAGCTGTAGAACGCGCACTTACTATAAGCACTACAGGGATATTCAACAATCTGGCTATTTCAGCACTACTTCCCTGCATTCTTTGATAACCGTCAAACAATCCCATCACTCCTTCGGTTACACATACATCGGCTCCATCTCCATATTTATTATACAGATGTTGTACATGGGTATTTGATGCCATCCAAGTATCCAAATTCACCGACTCATGGTCAGCAGCCAGCGTATGAAATTGTGTATCAATATAATCAGGACCACATTTAAAAGGCTGTACCCGCAGACCTCGTTTGTGCAATGCCCGCAGCAGCCCCATCGTAAAAGTCGTTTTTCCGCTTCCCGATGTAGCGGCCCCTATGAGTAATTGTGGCTTCATTCTTTAGTATTTCTTTAAAAACGGATACAAAGATAGTGCAAATTGCAAATTATCGAAATTAGAATAACAGATTAATTCATAATTCCGACATATCAAGTAAATATCCTTAGAAAGCAATTAAAGTTTTATGGTTTATCAATTAAATAAGCTACCTTTGCAGTCATTTTTGCCAGAATGACAGCTATACAACAATGATAAAATTGATACTATAAATAATTAAACTAGATAATGAATTATGGAACTTTTTAGAAATCTCTTTGAAGGGTACCCTAATTTATGGGGCGGCGGAGTAGCACATTCCGTACTTATTCTTTCACTGGTCATTGCTTTCGGCATCATGTTAGGAAAAATAAAAGTGGCAGGTATCTCATTGGGAGTAACCTGGATACTTTTTGTAGGAATTGTATTCGGTCATTTCAATCTGAACCTGGACGAACATCTGTTGCATTTCTTAAAGGAGTTCGGTCTGATATTATTTGTCTACTCAGTCGGACTACAAGTGGGTCCCGGTTTCTTCTCAGCATTCAAGAAAGGAGGATTCACACTGAACCTGCTTGCCATGATGGTTGTATTTTTAGGTGTGACCATCACCATTATACTCCATTTCATAACAGGTGTCCCCATTACCACAATGGTAGGAATTCTTTCGGGAGCTGTAACCAATACCCCGGGACTAGGTGCCGCACAGCAAGCAAACAGTGATCTGAATGGTATAGACGCTCCCGAAATAGCACTGGGATATGCCGTAGCCTATCCATTGGGAGTAGTAGGGTGTATTCTCTCCCTGCTGGCATTGAAATATATCCTGCGCATCAACACAAAAACCGAAGAAGCCGATGCGGAACGGGGATTGGGGCATCTACAAGAACTGACAGTACGCCCTATCTCACTAGAAATACGCAATGAAGCCGTAGAAGGTAAAACAATAAAAGAAATCAAGCCATTGGTAAACCGTGATTTTGTGATTTCACGCATACGGCACTGTGACGGAGACAGACAAACAGAACTGGTGAACTCCACTACAGTATTTCACATACACGATGAGATTCTTGTTATCGCCAATCCGATAGATGTAGAAGCTATCACTGTCTTTTTTGGAAAACAAGTGAATGTGGAATGGGATTTCCAAAACAAACAACTTATCTCCAGAAAAATTCTGATCACCAAGCCTGAATTGAACGGTAAGACATTGGCCCAACTAAAAATCAGGAATAACTTCGGAGCAAGCATTACCCGTGTAAACCGTTCGGGTGTAGACCTTGTGGCCACTCCCAACCTGCAATTGCAAATGGGTGACCGGGTGAAGATTGTGGGTAGCGAACTAGCTGTAGCCCATGCCGAAAAGATTCTAGGTAATTCCATGAAACGTTTGAATCATCCCAACCTGATTCCTATTTTCTTAGGCATCGCATTAGGGTGTATTCTAGGAAGCACTCCCTTTTTTATTCCCCCGGTATCCCCCCAACCGGTAAAACTGGGACTGGCAGGAGGCCCCCTTATCGTATCCATCCTGATAAGCCGTTTCGGACCACATTATAAACTGATAACCTATACCACCATAAGTGCCAATTTGATGGTACGTGAAATCGGTATCTCGCTTTTCCTTGCTTGCGTTGGATTAGGAGCCGGCAAAGGATTCATCGAAACAATCATTAACGAGGGTGGATATGTATGGATAGCATACGGCGCCATTATTACGCTGCTGCCTTTACTGATTGTAGGTATAATAGGACGATATGTTTATAAACTGAACTATTACACCTTGATCGGAGTATTGTCCGGAGCCACCACCAATCCGCCCGCATTAGCCTACTCCAATGATTTGACCTCTTGTGACGCTCCGGCAGTGGGTTATGCCACCGTTTATCCGCTTACCATGTTTTTACGTGTACTCACAGCACAAATATTAATATTGGCACTTGCCTGATCCCGCCAGAATTATTGCAAATTCATATTACCGTAGGAATGAATTAGATTCACTCCTACGGTTCAAAATCCTCCACCTCTTTCAAAAGCAACCATTTTTTCATTAATCTTAAAACATATATAAAATAATTGCCTACCTTTGTGCCCGATTTGGTGATATAGGCAGCCTTTCTCTGCCTGTATAAAAGGGAATTCGGTTATAGAATCCGAAGCAGTGCCCGCTACTGTGAAACCCGTCTGATGAAAAGCAATTCTCACCAAGCCACTGTTTCTTTTGCCAGAAATGGGAAGGCGCTTTTCAGGGTGAAGCCAGGAAACCTGCCAAGTCCGAACATAGATAATCATGCTCTCCCGGGGTCAGGAAAGTGAATTATTAATCCTTAAATTCTTTCGATGAAAGTAAAGTTATTATTGACAGCAATTACTTTAAGCTGTCTGGCTATTGACGTACTGGCACAAGTCAGTATCAGTGGAAAGATTGTGAGTGCCGATACCAACGAACCTGTAGTGGGAGCTAATATCCGTATCGATCAAAGCCTTTCAGGATGCACCACAAATGATAAAGGCGAGTTTTCCATCAGCAATCTCCCTGATGGGAAACACGTATTAAGAATCACGCATGTCAGTTACACACCCAAGTCCATCACGACAAAAGGAGGTGAAAAGAATCTTCTTATCAAGCTACAAGACAGTTTTACCAATATAGGCCAGGTAGTAGTAACCGGTACAGGAACACACCACCGCATGACGGACAGCCCCGTGCCTGTTTCCGTTATCACTGCAAAGGATTTAAGTAATGCCAGTGTAACATCGCTGGACGAGGCCTTACAAAAGCTGACCCCGTCTTTCTCAAGTATGACCAACGGCATGGGGACAACATTGAGTCTGAATGGATTGCCTGATGATTATTTCATTTTTCTGGAAAATGGCAAACGCCTGTATGGAGATGACACCTATGCTCGAATCAATGTTGCCAAAATCAAACGTATTGAAATATTGAACGGCGCTTCTTCCGCTCTTTACGGAACAAATGCTATCGGAGGAGTTATCAACATCATTACTGATGATGCAAAAAATGCTATCAATGTTTCCAGCGATACCCGTTATGCCAGTAAAGGACGTTTTACCCAGTCCGTAAACATAGATGTCAATACCGGCAAGTTCGGCTCCTACACCTCTTATCGCCGTCAGCAGGCCGAAGGATGGCAACTGAATCCATACGAGGAGAACTCCAAAACTCATGAATTGGAAAAAACCGGGAAAGTAGCTTCTACAGGCTTCTATGCAAATACTGTCAATCAAAAATTCACTTTCGATGCTACCGACAAACTCTCCTTTTATGCCCGCGGCGGATATTATGACAACAAGACACGCCGCCCTTATGAAGCATACGACTACAACATATTGCATGAAACCTTTAATTATGGCATTGGTGCCCAATACATGATAAATAAAGGGAATTATATTACCGCAGACTGTTACGCCGATCATTTTTCTTCCTCTTATTGTTTTTTTAAAGACAATAAAACCTATAATGGAAAAGCAGGTGAAGAGCAAGTGCGCAAACGGACCCGTAATCACAATCTTAGCATAAAAGGTATCTTTAAATTAGGTAACCGGCACAAACTTTCAGTCGGCACAGAATATATCGTTGATGTCTTGAAAACGTCAAACAGACAATATAGCCAAAGAAGATGCTTATACACTGGCCTTGTTTGCACAAGATGAAATAAAGTTACTGAGAAACCTACAGGCTTTGATTGGTGTACGTTACATTTATCATGAAAATTTCAAAATCATGCCACTCCCAATGTAGCACTGATGTATAAACCCGGCAAATTCAATTTCCGTGCCTCCTATGCAGCAGGTTTCCGAACTCCTACCCTGTCTGAACTCTATGCCACTGACATAGCTAAAAAAAATGACAGGTTGACAATAGGTAATTTGGATTTAAAGCCGGAAAAGAATAATTATTTCTCATTGAGTGCAGAGTATGTACATGAGCGTTTTTCAGTATCAGTCAATGCTTTTTATAATAATATTCGTGACATGATAGATTATAATACGATTGCCACGGGAGATAAAGCTATGGAGCAATATGGTCATAAGGAAGTTCGTCAACGTGATAATATAGCGGAGGCTAAAGTATACGGGAATCAATGTATCCGCCAATGCATACCTAGGTGCCGGGTTCAATTTAAGCGGAGGATATACTCATCTTAATACCCAAGACGTGGAATTGGAACAACCCATCGACAAAAGTATTAAAAACGCATACAATATCAATGCCCAATGGGCGCATTCATGGAAGATATATCGGTTGAACATAAATTTGAACGGTCGTATCAACAGCAAACGTTTCTCTAAAAGTTATGGCTATGCTCCCGACTATCAATTGTGGGATTTAAACACACGCCATTCTTTCAACTTAAAATCTGTAATCATAGAACCCGGATGTGGCATAGAAAACCTGTTCGATTATACGGATGATCGTCCTTATAACAGCAATTATGCAACTCTTACCCCCGGACGTTCATTCTATATCAGTTTGTCTTTAAAATTTAAAAGCTAAAAAAATCAAAGACTTATCGAAGATAATATAAAATAAACCTATATCTTTGCAACAGAATTAGTAATCGGGCTATCACATAGCCCGATGCAAGGGAATCCGGTGTAAATCCGGGGCTGTACCTGCAGCTGTAAATCCTCATTATGTTGATTGGATAGTCCAAAACCACTGTTTCATTTGAAGAAATGGGAAGGTTTCCAATCAGAGGAAAGCCAGAATACCTGCTAAGTCTGTTGAACAATAAACACCAAGCTTCCAGGATTAGAAGTATGTGTCCATTCGAACAAGCGTTTTCCAACGTCTATTCCTTTGTGGCATTCCTCTTTATCAGAGGGAAACTTGATGTTTTATTTTGCAAATTAAATAAAACACAATATGAGGTATTTACTTCCTGCTATTCTACTATTAGGTACACAAATTGCAAGTGCCCAAAGTATTCTCAAAGATAAAGACGATAAAGAATTGTCCGTATTACTGAATGAAGTGGTCATCACGGGTACAGGTACTGAACATTATCTGAAAGATGCTCCCGTACAGACTGAAGTAATAACCAGCAAAGCTTTGGAACAATATCAGGCACGCAGTATAGACGATTTGCTCAGTGGTCTTAGTTCTTCATTGACCTTTCATGATGGTGATATGGGGAGCCATATCCAACTAAACGGATTGAACAATGACTATATCCTGATCATGATAAATGGAAAAAGAATGAATGGCGATGTAGGAGGGCAAAACGACTTGAATCAATTAATAAGGAAGATAAAGTCCAAAAGAACCGATGGAATTCTATAGCATGTCTGATTTTCTTAGAGGACAACCATCAAAATTAATTACTGGTTTATCAGATGAAGATAAAACAGCTTTTGTTTTGAAAAATGGGAAGCCTATAGCAGTT
>ENA-OPZZ01001052-OPZZ01001052.1-human-gut-metagenome-genome-assembly--contig:-NODE-1052-length-18929-cov-3.070258_pt1 | contig 18929 bp, 21 predicted proteins | sample MGYA00242487_ERZ504511 | MGnify/ENA primary metagenome ERZ504511 (study PRJEB26092, sample SAMD00036241) | human gut metagenome | host: Homo sapiens | study: EMG produced TPA metagenomics assembly of... | reverse complement strand
TAATAATATTTGTGACCTCCTATCCTGAATTTTGTATTCCATGGCTATGAGGTCAGGGCGCTGAACTAACATATTAAAGCCGTACAAGGAAAAAAAGATAAAAGAGGTTCTGCGGGATGCGCTGAAGGAACTGGAAATCAGTACGGAGAAATATTTTACGGTGGAGCAGAAGTCCGGCACCCTGCGTCTTGCGCTGGGACAGGTCAGGTATTTTGTCAGCGAGGGAAGAAAGATAGCGGCAGCGGCGGAAGGGGAGAGAATCTCTTTTTACGGGAAGCTGGGCGAAGTGGAAGAAGAGCTGCCTGACTTTTTTGTCCGCTGCCACAACAGATATCTGGTGAACCTGAATTATGTGACGAAGCTGGAAAGCGCGGCACTGTATTGTGAAGGAGAGAAAATACCGGTCAGCCGTTCCTGCAGCCAGGAAACGGCGGCGGCTTTTGCGAGGTTTATGCTGAAATGATGGTTTCAAAAAATCTGATAATCTGTGTATTATCAATCATATATGTATCCTTTATTTTCCGCTTCCTTCTTTGCTTCCTGAAGCTGAAGCAGGGACTCCTGCAAAAGGCGGTCCGCCATTGCAGGGGTCTGGATTGTGGGCTGTACGGTGGTTTTTCCGGAGGACCCGTTTAACGTTTTCGGGATGCTCGTTTTATTTGCCATGGTGCTGCTCATCTGCTTTGAAGGAAGCGTTGTGCGGCGGCTGTCGGTGGTACTCCTCCTGTATCCCATCATTGTATCCGTCAATTTTGTGACCCTGGATGCCACCGGAATCGTTTTTTTCCGGCTGACGCCGCAGACTCCCTTTTGGGATGCTGCGCTGAACGCTTTTTCCATGCTTTTGCGGGATCTGATATGGATGGGGATTTACTTTGCCTTCCGTAAAAAGGCCGCCCATTCCATAAAAATGATGACGGACCGGATGTGGCTGCTCATGGATATCGTATGCGCCGCGGCATTTGCAGGCAGCATCACCCTGATTTCCACAATAAGCCATAAAGATGCCTGGCTCACCTATCCATCCTGCCTGGCCTGTGTGGTGACAAGCCTGGGCTGTATCTGGCTGGCGGCCTATATCGGTGAAACCATCCGCAGGGATATGGAAATGGAAAACATGAAGGTGCGCCAGGCATACTATGAGGAGCTGGAAAAAAACCAGCTGGCGGTCCGCAAGCTCCGCCACGACATGAACAACCACCTGGGTGTTATCGGCTCCTTCCTGGAGGAAAAGGAATACGACAAGGCGCTTGCCTATTTTAAAGAGCTGAATATCACCGCAGCGGCCCGAAACCGCAAATTCTGTGAAAACAGCCTGGTCAACGCGGTAATCAAACGCAAAATATAACCTGGCGCTGGAAAAAAATATAGACTGCTTCGTCAACATCGAGCTGGATAACCTTCTCGCCATGGATGACGTAAGCCTGTGCACCATTTTCGCCAACCTTCTGGACAATGCCATAGAAGCGGCGCAGAAGGTCCCCGACAGGGAAGCCCGCCGCATTTCCCTCAAGGCCCGCTACACCGGGGAATCGCTCTGCATCGAGGTGGAAAACAGCAGGACCGGGGAACTGGCGGAATCCAAAGCCGGACTTCTCACCACCAAGCCTGATAAAGAAAACCATGGCTACGGCCTCCGATCCGTCCGTGACGTAGTAGAAAGCTACGGCGGCCATATGGACATCACACCGGCTGCCGATGCCTTCCGCGTAACCATCTGGATAGGCAGCCTTGTTTAGGGGGCTGGGAGATTTCCGGGCCGGGGCAGCGCTTTTGGAATTCGCAAAAGGATAAAGCCCGGTAACTCTTCTGTTACCCGGACAGATGCAAACTTCACAAAGTCTTAAGTATTATTAAGAAATTTTAGTATGGACAAATTCGGGAAAAAGTAATATAGTTGGTGAGGTTAAAAGGTTTTTGGGGGAAGGGGCATTTGACATAGTTTAGCGTGGCTTAAGAGAGGTGCCTGACATGAGACAGAATGAGGTAAGCTCCTGCGCTGCCGGAGGAATCGGGAGAGCGCGGAATTACCAGTTGGATAATTTGAAATGCCTGCTCATTTTTGCAGTTGTATTAGGACATATGCTGGAGCTGTTTATGGGTAAAGATTCGGGGAACCGGATCCTTTATCTGGTCATCTATTCCTTCCATATGCCGCTGTTTGCTTTCGTATCCGGAGTGTTTGCCAGATATAATCCGGATAAAATCAAGAAGAATATGATATATCCTTATCTGGTTTTCCAGACCCTTTATGTGATTTTCGCAAATCAGGTGCTGGAGAAGGATGCGGATATGCAGTATACCACGCCGTACTGGCTGCTGTGGTATCTGTTCGCCATCATCGTGTGGAATCTGGTGCTTCCGCTGGTGCAGGGCGGCAGCCTGGGCAGGAAGGCCGTCATGCTCATAGCGGCCGGGGCCGCCAGTGTGCTCATCGGCTTTGATGATAAGGCGGGATATTATCTGTCGGCCTCCAGGATTGTGGAGTTTTTCCCTTATTTCCTGCTGGGCGTATATTATAAAGAACTGAAGAACGGTGTGAAGGAAACGGTTTCGGAGCATCTGAGGAAGCATAGAAGGCTGTCCGTCCTTACCGGGGCGCGGGGAAAGGCCATGCTCAGGGCTTTTCTGATGGCCGGGCTGCTGGTGTTGATTGGGCTGCTTGTCTGGTTTATCAGCCGGCATGCGGAGGATATCAATTCCGCGTGGCTTTACGGCTCCGTTTCTTATAAAAAAGGAAATTACGGCTGGCAGTTCCGTGTGCTGAGCATCGGCGCTGCGCTGATGTGGCTTTTATTTTCCTTGTTTGAGTATGCCGGCGGCGAAAATACCGTTTCTTTCCTAATATTCGGGGCGAACAGCTATGCCGGTGTATCTGCTCCACGGCTTTGTGATTAAATTCCTGAGCAAGATTAAGTTTTTTAAATTTGTGGAGCATGATGAAGCTGCGGCGCTGATTTTAAGCGTTGTGCTTGTGGCGTTTCTGTCCTGGAAGCCGCTGGTTAACTTCCTGTCGCCATTGTTTCGGTGGAACCGGGAGGATTTCAGGCGCAGCGGCCGAAAGCGGCTGAAGAAAAATACCATGCCGGGATGAAATAAAAACTATGCTGTGATGAAATTACGGAAGAACTGCTGCTTTTCATCAGTTTTCCTTATATGGCAAAATAAAAAGAGAAGCCGGAAGATGATATACCCTTCCGACTTCTATTTTTCTGTATTTCCCTGCGATTGCAGGAAGAAATCAGTATTATCTTGGTTCCTGAAAGTCTACAGTTCCAGAACCTCCTGCGCGATTTCCACTGCATCTTCAATGCAGCCGGGGCAGGTGCGGATAACCTTTCCTGTGTCAATGCCCTTCAGTTCACGGCATATGATAGTGCCATTCTTCTCTTCAAAGCGTTTCAGGATTTCGCGGGAAAGCTTATAGGTGTCTGCTTTGGTCCCGGGATTTGCCAGGCAGCCATCGCTGTTCTTAAAGCCTGCCAGCATTACGGCTCCTGAAACGGCGCCGCAGGTGCCGTCCATGCAGCCCATGCCCAGCCCGAAGGCTTCACCGGCACGGAAGAGGGTTTCCTCGTCCACGCCGATTTCCTTACAGAAGGAACAGGCAACAGCCTGACAGCAATTGTATTTCTTATCATGATTGGCAATCGCCAGTTCTTTTTCGTCATGTCAGCTCCAGTTTCCGTAATTAATAAGCCTTTGCTTCCTCTTCACCCTTTCATCACACGAAGTCCGCCCTGCGCCAGGGCAAGAAGCTCATCCTCGCCGGGATAGATTACAAAGTCGGCAATCCAGCCTACGCGCTTTTTCAGATCTTCACAGGTTACCTTGGAATAAGCGATGCCGCCTGTAAGGATGATCTTGTCAACCTTGCCGTTAAGGACGGTGGCCATGGCGCCGATATCCTTTGCCATCTGATAATGGAATGCATCCAGTACAGCTGCGTATTCCGGTACGCCTTCCAGCGCTTTGTCCAATCGCGGGTTCGGCGTAACGCCGGGCAGCTCGATGATTTTGCGCCCGGTTCCTGCCAGCGCAGCCATCACATCGTCATAGGCACCGTTGCGTTTAATCGATCCGCCGCCATACACCACCAGAACGGCGCCCTCGACACGCTCCACCTCCTGTGCGATATGGCGCGCCTGCCCTTTGCCGAAGTAGATCTTCACCGGGTTGTGGAAAATGAAATCTCGCATGCGTAACTCCTTTGTTGTGCTGATGTTCCCCTGAGAACAGCTTATCTTCTCCTGCCGCCGATATGTTCACCGTCGCCAACACGTCACCGTCAACGCACCCCTCCGCGAACATGTTCGTCCCCACCCCAATCCACCCCCAGCCCCGCCACAACCAGAAAACCGCCCTTGGCGACGTTGCCTCAGGCGGTTTTCCAGCGGAAGGAGAGAAAGGAGAAAGAAGGAATGGAAAGATGCCATGCGGGCATAACACAACACCGCACATGGCGAAACTATCGAATCAGCCCATCGGGCGCACTGGCATCATAATTGATGTGTACACGCCCGATGGAGCGAATTCAATCGGTCAGACCGATGGTCACTCGACCTCAGCCAGGGCATCAATGATGTAGTTGTTGATCGTGGCCTTGACGGACTCGAGGTGATCGGACTTGGTGGCGGCGATGAGCTCGGACTGCGGCTTGTCGAGGCTGTAGGCTTCGAGGTCGGCCAGGGTCACGTTGCCCTCGTCGATGTCCTTGCCGATGCCGGAATCGTAGGAGCTGTAGCGCTCGGCCATGAGGTCCTGGATGAAGCCGTCCTGGTTCATCTTGTCGGCAACCAGCAGGCCGGCGGCGTAGGTGTCCATGCCGGCGATGTGGGAGCGGAACAGGTCCTCCTCGTAGAAGGAGGTACGGCGCGGCTTGGCGTCGAAGTTCAGACCACCGTGAGGTCCGATGGAGCCGGCCTGCAGGACTTCCCACATGACGGCGACGGTCTCGTACAGATCGGTCGGGAACTCGTCCATATCCCAGCCGATGAGCTTGTCGCCCTGGTTGGCGTCGAGGGAACCGAGGAAGCCGGACTCGCGGGCCACGCGGATCTCGTGCTGGTAGGTGTGGCCGGCCAGGTTGGCGTGGTTGCCTCCAAGTTCAGCTTGAAGACGTCGGTCAGGTCGTGGTTGCGCAGGAACTCGATGGCGGTGGCGGCATCGAAGTCGTACTGGTGCAGCGTCGGCTCCTTCGGCTTCGGCTCGATCAGGAACTGGGCCTCAAAGCCGATTTCCTTGGCGTAATCTGCGCACATGTGGAAGAACTTGGCGATGTGGTCGGTCTCGCGCTTCATCTCGGTGTTCCACAGGTTCTCGTAGCCTTCGCGGCCACCCCAGAACACGTAGTTCTCGGCGCCTAGGCGCTTGCCGATCTCCAAGCTCTTCTTGAGCTGGCCACCGGCGTAGGCGTAGATGTCGGCGAACGGAGAAGTGGCGGCGCCGGACACGAAGCGCGGGTTGGTGAACAGGGAGGAGGTGTTCCACAGCAGCTTGACACCGGTGGACTTCATATTCTCGTCGATCTTGTCAACGACCTTGTCGAGGTTGGCGTTGGTCTCGCGCAGGGTGTCGCCTTCGGGGGCGATGTCACGATCGTGGAAGCAGAAGTACTCGACGCCCAGCTTCTGAAACAGCTCGAAGGCGTAGTCGACCTTGGCCAGAGCCTGGTCCATCGGATCGGTGTACTTGTAGTACGGGCGGTGCGCGGTGCCGGTGCCGAACGGATCAACCAGTTCCTGGTTGAAGGTGTGCCACCAAGCAACGCCGAAGCGCAGCCAATCCTTCATCTTCTTGCCGGCAACGACCTTGTCGGCATCGTAGTAATGGAAGGCGAAGTTTTCCTTCGGTCCTTTGGCGCGGCCGACGTACTCGATCTTGTCAACATCCCACAGACCCATTTGGGCGCTCCTTTGCAGTAGGCGATATTACGGATTGCAGGACCAATAATAAAACGAACGAACTAAGTTTGTCAAATGATTGAATTAATACGCCGCGTCTCAGCGTGTTGCTAGTCATTGCAATGGTTTTCGAATGCAGTCAAGGCACAGATAGTATGGGCAAGCCAAGAAAGACAACTCAGCCAAGGAAACGAGACTTGATAATTGACGTCACGCAATTCCTCGCCGGCCACCGCTGAGGCCGGCTCCACCACCCCGCCAACTCCAACAGCACCACCCCCGCCAACACCACCGCCATGGTCATCACCCTGATGATCGGCTCGTTTGTGGCCATCCTCAACCAAACGCTGATGATCTCCGCCCTGCCCACGTTGATGCACGAGTTCGACGTGCCCAGCAGCACCGTGCAATGGCTGACCACCGGATTCATGCTTACCAACGGCATCATGATCCCGATCACCGCGTTCCTCATCGAGACCTTCACCACCCGCCAGCTGTTCCTGTACGCGATGGGCATATTTGCAGAATGATCTTGGCGTTAATGCACTGGTGTCCGGTTTGGTGATGATGCCGAGCGGCATCGCCATGGGCATCCTGAACCCGGTGGCAGGCAAGATGTATGACCGTATCGGTGGCCGGCCGCTCGCCTTACTGGGCTTCGCGATCATGACGTCTGCGGCTGTGCTGCTGGTCACCATCATGAACACGCACACCGCGGCGGCCATGCGCACCGGAGTGCCGGAAGCGGCGGCATCGGCCATTGGCGTGCGGGCTTCGTTCCGCACGGTCGCCATTGTGTGCGCGGTCTGTTTGGTTGCGTCACTCTTCATTCGTGATCGCGGCCGCCGACTTGGACAGCAGCGTTAGGCGAATCCTTCACCGATTGCTGGCCTTCTTGATCAGCGCGCCCAAAGTACCGGCTTGGCGCGCGGCTTCCACATCTTCCCAGTCGAGACCGGTGTCTTTGGCCCTCCCGTAGAAAAACCGCACCAGACCGGCAAAGTCCGGCTTTATATCCGGTTTCCCGGAATGAACGGGCCAGCGAATCACCGATTTGCGGGTCATCAGGCCTTCGTGCCTCATAGATCGGGATGGAACAGGATCGCCACACGCCTCTCACATGTGCGATGCGATTGACGATCATGCCGCCGTGCGCACCATCGTATTGCGAGGCGGCATGTACGTCCGCCACCTCGTAGACACCACCATGAATGATGTCCTCAACTGTCAGACGACCTTTGACCGCGCTGGCATCGCGAATCCAGAACATCGAAGCGAAATTGGTGTCATCAAATTCGCGAAAATCACGTATCTCGCGTGTGCCGATACGTTCGTCCTTGTCATACATGAATTCGGCCAAGGCTAGGAATGGCGAGATACCTGCGCCCGGACCGTACTGCAATTCGATACGTAAATCTTCGGATTCATTGCCGGTCAGTCCAATACCGCTGACGGCGCAGTCATAGGCAAACCAATCCCAGAACCACCATTCGATCCTTTGCAGCACCTGCTTCGGATACTTTTTGCATGGGTTCAGATTCACTTCGCGATAATATATGCGTCTCGCTTCGGCATAGACGGCGAGATTGCAGCGTTTGAACATCTCGGCTACGTCTTTGGTGTCCAGCATTGCTGGCAAACCGGCATTTTCGGCAGTAGTAGTGATTGCGGTGCTCATGGTGTTTCCCCTTCATGTGATGTGGACGGCGGGCTACGTTGCCCGCCGTGAGGCACACTGTATGACGTTCGTGCGGTGGCTCGCAAGCCCACATGGCGAGATGGTGGATAAGTGGAAAACCCAATGATTCCAAGGGGTATGGAATGTGCATAACAGTGGCTACCGTCGGTGGATAACCGCACTTTCTTGCAGGTTATCCACTGATCGCGCAGCTGTTATCCACCGTCTCTGGGTTATCCACATCGTCTCTGGCGTGTCGTCCACTGTCAGCAGTCGATTTCTGCTTCGTTTGGCGTGTATAAGTGCACGGTGAAGTGTATAACTCCGCGCATTAGGCATATTTGCTACTGAGAAAGGTCCCGAAATCGCCTTCGAACGCATAGCTACACTCAGCAGATGTATTCAGCATGGCAATAGACCCACTTAGGCACCGGCGAATGTTTTTCCCTCGCTTATAGAGTCGGCAAAGGCCCAACACCTGTCCCAACGCCGACGCTACTGCACTGGCAGCGTCGGCAGAGGACCACAACTTGGCACAGCAACGACGCTAAAACCGCCCAGCATCGTTACACGTCCAAGTTTTGGCCGCTAACGACGCTTAATGAACGCTTAGCGTCGGCAGCAGGTCACGCACTGGTTCTCCACCGACGGTAGCGCTCCTTAGCGAAGCCAGCCCGCCACTCTTTGGCACATCACCGACGCTGAGAGAACCTCCAGCGAAGCCAACCAGCCAACCGCTGGCGACATGACACCACCCACACCCCTCAGCGAAGCCAACCTGCCAGCGCATGGCACCCCAACACCGATGAGAACACCCACCCCACCAGTGCACAAAAAGGCTGGTCATAGCGGTTGCGATGTAATCGCATCGTAATCGCGATGACCAGCCTCGGGAGTTGGGCTGCAACGAGCACCGATATGAATCAGATAATGATGCCGTTGCAGTGATCGACTTCATGCTGGATAATCTGCGCAGTCCAACCGGCGAAGGTGGCGTGGCGGGCGCGGAACCGACGGTTCTCGTAGTTGACCTCAATACGTCGATAACGCAGCGTGCGGCGTTCGCCGGTCAGGGACAGGCATCCTTCCTGGGTATCGAAGGCACCGTCCGAAGCGGTAATCACGGGGTTGAGCATCACCGTTATGCGCCCGCCAAGGTCTTCATCCACAAAGACGATGATGCGTTTGCCTACGCCAATCATGTTGGCGGCCATGCCCACGCACCGTGAACGGTTGGCCTCCAGCGTGTCTACGAGGTCTTCGATCACCTGCTCGTCGCCGGGCCCAGCCGCTTCAGACGGCGTGCGCAAAAAGCGACCGCGAAGTCATAATAGGGCGTTGCATGTTGGAATCACGCTTCTTCGTGCCAGTGGATGTTGGTGATAAGCGGCAGGGAGATGCCGGTACCGAGCGACATGACCAGTCGGGCGGCGAGCAGCATCGGGAAGTTGACCGCGAGCGCGCCCAGTAATGTGCCGGCGGTGAAAATCACGATGGCCATGATGAACAGTGTTTTGGTGGCGAATTTGCGCACCATGAACGGCGAGCTCGGAATCGACACCGACAGCAAGAGCAGATAACCGGTGACAAGCCACTGCACCACCGAGGCGCCGATGGAGAACTCCTCCATCGGCGTGGAGTAGGCGATGTTCAGTGACGTTTCCGATAGGATGCCGAGGAAGGTCAGGATCGCGAGCGAGACGACCGCGATGACGAGTTTGTTGGAGACCGGTTGCTTGCCGCCGTTAGGCAGCTGTGTTGCGGAATGAGTCACGATCTTGTTCTCTCCTCCATTCATTCAGATATTCTGACTACGACGTTGGAAGTCTTCCTGCATGAGTCGCAGAGCCTCGGTCAAGGTGCGTACCGTGGTTTCGCACTGGTCCGAGGTCAATCCGCCCAGCAGTTGGCTCAAATGCGCGTGATATTCCTCCACATAGATACGGCGGATATCCAAGCCGCGTTCGGTGAGCGTGAGCGTCACCGCACGCCGATCGGCGGCATCGGCGTGTTTGACGACGAGTCCGAGGTCGGCCATTTCGCCGACGAGCTTGGTGATGCTCGGCGTAGTGACGCCGAGGAATGCGCTGACGTCGCCCACGCGCGCGGTGCCGGTATCTTGCCCATTCGGTTCGTTGATATGCCAGACGGCGTCGATCACGTGGACATAGCGCGGTTTCATACCTTTCGGCAATGCCGGCATCAGTTCGGTGATGGTCTTGGCCTTCCAGCAGACATCCAGGAGGCTCCGCACCTCATTCACCGGAAGCAAGCCGGTCTTGGTATCGGTTCGGGAATCGCACATCGCTGGCCCAACCTCCAATTAGTTACCAATAGTCATTACCATAAGTAACTATATGCAGGCTCTAGACAAACCCAACGGCCTGCGCGCCCGTGTCGAGTTCCGTTTCGACATAAAAAAGCCAGGGAATCCCTGGCTTGCAATGCACATATCGCTGCAGATTTGCCGGGACCTATATGTCCCCGGCAACAACAGCCGTATATACGCTACCGATCAGTGCTGCCCTCATCATCCTTGGCACCTGCCGTGGCGGCCTCAGTCTCCTTGGCGTTCCACCCGGCGACGGCATTCCAACCACTCCATCCGATGACCACTAGCAAGCACAGCGAGAAGACAATAGTGGCCCAATTGAACAGCGAGCCATCGTTATTGGCCTCGACCAGTGACTGCCAGAGCCAGATAACGCAGGCCAAGCAGGTCAATGCATACATACGGGAGGTGGAGCGCGCGGTGAGTTTCATGGCGGAAAAAGTCCTTTGATTACAAGAATGACGGCAGATAACAGTGTGGGATCCGCACCAGCGGCACCGGCACGAATCCCACATCGAGGAGGAGAAAGGGGAAGGTCAGCTCTTCTTGCGCTTGGACATGATGTCCACGGCGACGGCCAGCAGGAGCACGAGGCCCTTGATGGTCTTCACCACGGCGGTGTCAACACCCATGATCGACAGACCCTGGTTGATAACACCCATCACGAATGCACCGATCACAGCGCCCGGGATGGTACCAATACCACCGGTAACGGCCGTGCCACCGATGAAGCAGGCGGCGATGGCGTCCATCTCGAACTCCATACCGGCCTGAGCAGTTGCGGAAGCCAGACGGGAGAGCATGCAGACAGCGGCCACTGCGGACAGGAAGCCCATGTGGACGAACAGCAGGAAGTCCACGCGGCGGGTGTTGATACCGGAGAGGATGGCGGCCTTGCGGTTGCCACCAACGGCGTACACGTGGCGACCGAACACGGTCTTGGTCAGGATGAAGTTGTAGATGAAGACCAGCACACCGACGATCACCAGCATGATCGGGGTACCACCCTGATCAGCGTTACCGGAGGAAGCCAGCAGGTAGGTGACGAAGGCGATGACGACCGCGGCAAGCACAATTTTGAGGACGGTCAGGCTCATCGGCTCGGGCACCAGGCCGACCTTGGCCACACGGGCGCGCTTGCGCAGCTGGCTCCAGGCAAAGCCGACGATGCACAGGATGCCGAGCACAATGGTCAGACCATCGAACGGACCCCACCAGCCAAGGATGTTGGGCAGGTAGTTACGGGCAATGCCACGAATTCGAGGGAGGTAATCGGCACGGATTCGCCGACGATCACGGTGGCGAGACCACGGAAGATCAACATGCCGGCCAGAGTGGTAATGAAGCCCGGGATGCCGATGACGGCGACCCAGAAGCCCTGCCAGACGCCGACGATCAGGCCGACGACCAGAGCGATGACGATGGCGAGCATCCAGTTGACTCCGGCGCGTTCCATCAGCAGTGCACACACACCACCGATGAAGGCTACCAAGGAACCAACCGAAAGGTCGATGTGGGTGGCGATGATGACCATCACCATACCAATGGCCAGGATGATCACGTAAGCGTTCTGCTGAATCAGGGACACGAAGGAGTTCGGCTTCAGCAGCACGCCTCCGGTCAGGACCTCGAAGGCCACGACGATGACCAGCAGTGCGCCGACAATACCGTATTGACGGGCATTGTTGGCAACCGTGGCCAGCAGGCCGGTCTTTTCTTCTTTCTTTGCAGGTGTTGCAGTTGCGGCGCTCATCAGGCTGCCACCTCCCTTTCCTTGGTCATACCCTTCATCAGGTATTCCTGGGTAAATCCATTCTTCTCAACATTGTCGGTGACGACACCGTAGGACACCGTGTAAATGCGGTCACAGATACCGATGAGCTCGGGCAGCTCGGAGGAAATCACGATGACGGCCTTGCCTGCATCGGCAAGCTTATCGATGATTTCGTAGATCTCATACTTGGCGCCGACGTCGATGCCTCGGGTCGGCTCATCGAGGATGAGGATGTCCGGCTGCGAGATAACCCACTTGGCGAGCAGCACTTTCTGCTGGTTACCACCGGAGAGGGTGGAGACATTCACATCGATGTCATGGCACTTGATGTTGAAGTCCTTGCGGTACTGTTCAACTTCCTTGCGCTCAAGGTTGTCGTCCACAACCCCGCCCTTGCTGATCTTGGTCAGGGAGGCCAGGGACGCGTTCTCTCGGATGTTCTGCAGCAGGTTCAGACCGTTGCCCTTACGATCCTCGGTGGCGTAGGCGAGACCTGCGTCAATCGCGGACTGCACGTTGGGCATCTTGACTTCCTTGCCCTTGACGAACACCTTGCCGGAGATGTTGGAACCGTAAGAGTGGCCGAAGATGGACATGGCCATCTCGGTACGACCCGCACCCATCAGACCCGCCAGACCGACGATCTCGCCGGCATGCACGTTGATGTTCGCATGGTCTACGATCACGCGCTCCGCGTCGAGCGGATGATGCACGGTCCAATCCTCGACACGCAGGTATTCCTCGCCCGGGGTATTGGAGGGGTGGTTCGGGTACAGGTTGTGCAGCGGACGACCCACCATCTTGCGGATGAGTTCTTCCTGGTCGAGCGGCGTCTCCGGCGTCACGTACATCACACCGACGGTCGAACCGTCTCGAATGATGGTGACATTGTCGGCGATGGCGGCGACCTCGTTGAGTTTATGAGTGATGATGATGCTGGTCACGCCCTGCTCGTCACGTAGCTGACGAACCAGGTCAAGCAGGTGGGCGGAATCCTCATCGTTCAGTGCAGCGGTCGGCTCATCGAGGATGAGCAGCTTCACGTCCTTGGACAATGCCTTGGCGATTTCGACGAGCTGCTGCTTGCCGACGCCGATGTCCATAACCTTGGTATCCGGGTCTTCGGGAAGTCCCACACGATCGAGCAGCTTCTTCGCCTCGGCACGGGTCTTGTCCCAGTCGATTACGCCACCCTTGGCCTGCTCGTTGCCGATGAAGATGTTCTCCGCAATGGACAGGAACGGGCTCAACGCCAGTTCCTGATGAATGATTACGATGCCGTCGGCCTCGGAATCATTAATAGTATGGTATTTGCATTCCTTGCCATCAAAGGTGATTTTGCCGGAATAGCTACCGTATGGGTACACACCCGAAAGCACGTTCATCAGGGTCGATTTACCTGCACCGTTCTCGCCGCAGATGGCGTGGATCTCGCCGCGATCGACGGAAAGATTCACATCGGTGAGGGCTTTGACCGGACCGAACGTCTTCGTGATGTTTTCCATCGTCAAGATGGTGTCATTTGATGACATGTCACCACTCCTCGTCACAGTTCTGTGTTCATGGACATGCGGCGCATATCGGCTATGCGCCGCATGTCATTGTGTTTGTTTACGGATTGCCTGATGAGGACTACTTAGTCAGCTCGTCGAAGCGATCCTGGGTGATGTAGTTGGCCGTGACCAGATCCTGGAGGTTGTCCTTGGTGATGTTCTGGGGGTCAAGCAGCTTGGACGGGACGTCGATGTTGTTGTTGTTGAACTTGCCGTTCAGGCCGGAGACTTCCTTGCCCTCGGCGATCTCGACGACCATGTCGTACACGGCGTCAGCCAGCTTGTTCACGTCCTTGAACACGGTCTCGCCCTGCTTATCCTTGGCGATGTTGGCAACTGCGATCTCCATGGCGTCCTGACCGGTGATATACGGCCAGGAGTCGGTGCCCGGCTTCATGTCGGGACGCTTGGATTCGATGGCGTTGATCACACCCTGGGCGATGCCGTCGTACGGAGTGAGGACCGCGTCGAGCTTCTCGCCGTGGGCGTAGGTGGAGTCAAGGATGGATTCCATGTCCTTCTGCGCCTGCTCGGTCTTCCAGCTCATCACGGAGATCTTCTGCCAATCCTCAACGGTGAAGTCCTTGGTCACGCCACCCTGACCGTGCTGGGACGGGGAGACGAGCACGCCCTTCTCGAAGTACGGCTGCAGCAGATCCCAAGCGCCCTTGAAGAAGTACTTGGCGTTGTTGTCATCCGGGGAACCGGTGAACAGCTCGATATTGAACGGGCCGGTGGCGCCATCCTTAAGCTTGAGCTGGTCAATGAGCCACGTGGCCTCGAGCACGCCGACCTGCTCCAGCTGGAAGGTGGCGTAGTAGTCGACGGCGTCGGTGTTCATGATCAGTCGATCGTAGGCGATGACCTTGGCGCCTGCATCGCGGGCCTTCTCAACGGCGGGGCCCACTGCGGTGCCATCCTTGGAGGCGACCACGACGATCTTGGCGTCGTTGTTGACCATGTTCTCGATGTCAGCGTTCTGCTGGGCCGGCTTATCGTCGGCGAAAGACAGGATGACCTTGTATCCGGCCTTCTCCAGCTTGGCCTTCAGGTTGTTGCCGTCCTTGTTCCAACGCTCTTCGGACTTGGTCGGCATCGAAATGCCGATAGTGGCACCCTTTTCGATCTTGGCATCACCGCCAGTTGCCTGGCCGCTACGGCTGCCACCACAGGCCGCGAGGCCCGCGCACATGGCAACGCCTGCCACCACGGCGACGATCTTCTTAGTGAACTTCATTTGCTCTCCTTCATCTTCGAGGGGATGGCGAACCCTCCTTGGTCGCCCGAACCTGAGAATAACCTCAGGTTCATCTCATAGAATACCGTATTAAGTTAAGTTGTCAAACTCAAGAAAGCGAATTTCCTGTCGTTTGCGTTCGACCAATGAACGCAATGGCGATTTTTTCGCGCATCACAAGGCGACACGCCGAAAAATCCACGCTCTGCGCCTCGCTGTGCCTCATGCCGGTAACGACTACACTGGATTCTTATGGCAACAAGGCTTTTCGGTTCGCAGACCTCGCTTCGCGAGGCAAACCGCGCCAACTTGCTGGCCAGCATCCACAAGTTCGGCGCCATGACACAGGTCGAACTCGCAGAGGTGACAGGACTGTCCACTGCGACCGTATCCACGCTCGTCCATCAGCTCGTCGACGAAGACCAGCTGGAGACCAAAAGCACCGTTCGCAACGGTCGCAGAGCCACTCTGGTGACCCTTGCACGGCATCAGGGCCTCGGCGTCGGGCTTTGGATCGCGCGACGTCATCTTACGCTTTCTATCGTTGACTTCTCGAAGTCAATCATCGCTGAGCACACGCTCCCCCTGCCGTTGGGCCACAAGGCGGACACAACGCTGGAACGCGCCATGCTGCTCATCAATGAGACCCTGAGCAGCATCGACGCCGAAGCCAGCGAGCTGGTCGGCATCGGCGTGGCCGTGGCCGCACCGGTGGCCACCAGCGACCACACCATAGCGATTCCCGGCATTCTGCCCGGATGGGACGGCGTCGATATCACGTCCCCGTTGCGCACGGCGTTCAACGTTCCCGTATACGTCGATAATGACGCGAATTTCGCGGCATACGGCGAATCCCGTATGGGCGTGGCGGCAGGCAAACGCAATTTCGTATATATCTCAGCCAGCGACGGGGTTGGCGCAGGCATCGTCATCAACGGCGAAATCATGCATGGCGTGACCGGCCTGGCCGGTGAAATCGGCCATATCCAGGTCGACCCGCTGGGTGCCATCTGTTCGTGCGGCAACCGCGGCTGCCTTGACACCGTCGTGGCGGAAAACAGGCTGGTGCAGTTGCTCAGCGTCACACACGGCAATATGACGCTGGATGATCTGGTGTCCTTTGCCAACGAAGGCGACCCCGGTTGCCGTCGCATCATCGCCGACGCGGCCGTGCGTATCGGTCAGGTGGCGGCTGATCTGTGCATCAGCGTGGATCCGGAGGTCATTGTGCTCGGCGGCAAGCTGGCCATGACCGGCGACGTATTCATCCAACCGTTCAATGAAGCGTTGCAGCGCATGCTGTTCCCTGATGCCGTGGCACCCATCGATGTACTCGTGTCATCCCACCCGGACGACAATTGCGCGCTAGGCGGCGCATTATGCGCCATCGAGTTCTCGGTTCGCAATGACGTCAGCCAGTGACCGGTACCAGGAGAAGAGTGATAAGAAGGAACACACCATGAGGAATTCGAGCACACCTCCTCTGCTGCGGCTGGAGGACATCTGTGTGAAGTTCGGCTTCGTCGAGGCGTTGAAATCGGTGAATCTGTCCATCCAGCGCCAGGAGGTCATCGCCATCGTGGGCGATAACGGCGCAGGAAAGTCCACTCTGATCAAGGTCATCGCGGGATTTCTGCAGCCGGGATTCGGCCATATTTATCTCAACGGCGAACAGGTGACCATTCCCTCGATCAGGGAGGCGGACCGCATGGGCATCGCATCGGTGTTCCAGGGGCAGGAGTTCTGCGACAACCTGGACGTGGCCTCGAACCTGTTCCTCGGCAAGGAGATCAATCAGATTGGCATACGCGATGACGATTCGATGAACTCGCGTGCCCGTTCCGTGCTGAAGACCCTGAGCTCGGCGATTCGGGTCGGCTCCCCTATCGCATCCTTATCCGTCGGCCAGCGCCAGACCGTGGCCATAGCGCGCACGCTGCTCAATGACCCGCAGCTTATTCTGCTGGACGAACCGACCGCCGCACTGTCGGTGATGCAGTCGGCGGAAGTGCTCGCATATATCAAGCGACTGCGCTCCGAAGGCCGGTCCGTGGTGATGGTCTGCCACGATCTGCCGGATGTGTTCGCGGTATCCGACCGCATTGTCGTGATACGTCAGGGGCACGTCACCGGCGTGCATCGAACCGTCGAAACGTCCTATGAGGAGATTATCGCCGAAATCGCCGGCGTGACCACCGAACACGAGTATGAGGAAATCGCCGAGAACCCGAAATTCGATTCCATGGTCAGGCAGCGGAAACTCATCGACCGCACTATCAGCGCGGCAGTGAGCCATGGCACCGGCCATGACTCACCATTAGACTAACGCCCCGTTGCCGGAGCGGCATCGTCAGCGCAGAGCCAGGTTGGCGGCACCGATGAGGCCGGCGTCTTGGCCGGCGGTGGCGGCGACGATCTTGGCATGGCCGCGGTAGGCGCTGCCTTCCAGGAAACGCTGGTAGTTGTAGCGGGCCGGCTCCAGCAGAATGTCGCCGACGGCCACCACACCGCCGCCGATCACAAACAGGTCCGGATCGAGCACGGCGGAGACTGCGGCCATCGTGCGGCCAAGCCATTCGCCGATCTTGCCGAATGCGTACAGGCCGAGCACGTCGCCTTCCTGGGCGGCCTGGGAGACCATCGGGCCTTCCAGCTTGGAGATGTCGCCGCCACACAGCTCCATGAGACGCTTGGCATCCTGCGGACGACGGCGCACGGCGGACTTGGCGAAGTTCTCCAGCGAAGTGCCCGAGGTGTAGCGCTCGGCGCAGCCGCGCAGGCCGCAGCCGCAGTGGTCGCCGTCCGGGACCATCGGCAGGTGGCCGAGTTCGGCGGCCATGCCGAAGGAGCCGCGGTACAGCTGACCGTTGATCACGATGGCGCCGCCGAGGCCGGTGCCCACGGTCAGGGCGACCATGTTGGAGCTGCCCTGGCCGGCACCGTGCACGTATTCGCCCCAGCCGGCGCAGTTGGCGTCGTTCTCGACAACGACCGGCACGGCATGGTCGATCAGCGCGCCGACGTGCTCGGACAGGTCGTAGTTGATCCAGGCCGGGATGTTGGCGGAGAAGGTGAGCGTCTTGCGGTCGGCGCTCACGTTGCCGGCGGCGGAGATGCCGATGGCCTCGATATCGGTGTGTCCGGCGGCCACAGCCTCGCGGTACACCTCGGCGATGTGCTGGTTGATGGCGTCGGCATCCATCGGCGTGGGGACGCGCCAGCGCTGGATGATGCTATCGTTTTCATCGCAGACGGCGGCGGCGATCTTAGTTCCTCCGATATCAATGGCGAGCGTGGTCATGGCTTACTCCTTGAAGGCTTGTGTGGCGTACGAGACAGCGAAAATAGTAACGAGTTGCCATGACCTCCCATAGCGTATTTTTCATGATTTGTCATATCTCGCGCACGTTCTGCCAATGTGACCCTGCACACGTTTTTCACCATTTATAAGCACTGTTAACGCTAACGTTGTCATTCAATAGCAAACGTTGTCATTCAGACTATCGGCGTGTCGAGCAGAGCCCCAAGGCCAGCACGAAACCTTCGGTATTTCCATGCGATACGGCATCGGCATCGACTGAAACAGCTTCCATGCCAGAGTCGAATGGCCATCAAACGACTAAACACCAGACACACATTTTGGCCTATAACCCCATATTTCGCCCTACACCACGAAATACGGCAAAAGAACAAAAAAGCTCCTGACATTTGTCAGGAGCTTGGTGGCGACCCCGGCCGGACTTGAACCGGTGACCTCCGCCGTGACAGGGCGGCGCTCTAACCAACTGAGCTACGGGGCCATCTGTACCTCAATGAAGCACAAGAGGATATACTACAGCATCACTGGACCACGGCGCGCCGCCCGGCGCGTCGCGCCACGGCAATGTCAGGCCCATCCATTACCCCTCCAAGCCATAGCGACGCCCGCCATTCCAGCCCTTCCGATACCATGGTGGGCGGTGGTTTGGCGTGGATTCCATCGTTATGCGGACAGGGCGGCACAGGCCTGACGCGGCGCACCGCGATCCGTGATTCGGGGGGCGTGCTCCGCGCTGCACACAGCGTATCCATCACAAACTAAAGACTAAAGAAACAGCGGAATTCCAACCCCTTTTTAAGGAGTAACTGCACAACATGGCAGAATTCGTATTTCAGATGATCAAGGCCCGCAAGTCTTACGGCGACCGCGTGATTCTCGATGACGTGACCCTGAGCTTCCTGCCCGGCGCAAAGATCGGCGTCGTGGGCCCGAACGGCATGGGTAAGTCCACCCTGCTCAAGATCATGGCCGGCCTGGAGACCGTGAGCAACGGCGAGGCCAGCCTGACCCCGGGCTTCACGGTCGGCATCCTGCAGCAGGAGCCGCCGCTGGACGACACCAAGACCGTGGGCGAGAACATCAAGATGGCGTTCGGCCCAATCGCCGAGAAGGTCGCCCGATTCAACGAGATC
>ENA-OPZZ01001046-OPZZ01001046.1-human-gut-metagenome-genome-assembly--contig:-NODE-1046-length-18970-cov-3.810646_pt1 | contig 18970 bp, 14 predicted proteins | sample MGYA00242487_ERZ504511 | MGnify/ENA primary metagenome ERZ504511 (study PRJEB26092, sample SAMD00036241) | human gut metagenome | host: Homo sapiens | study: EMG produced TPA metagenomics assembly of... | reverse complement strand
AAGACCTGGTGATCGGATACGACGAACCGTTATCTTCTCCACTGAACCTGGAGATGGAGCGGGGAGAAAAGGTGGTACTGACCGGAGCCAACGGTATCGGTAAGACGACCCTGTTAAAAAGCATTCTGGGAATGATCAAACCGTTGGATGGGTTTGCCCAGCTGGGAGATTACCTGTATATTGGCTATTTTGAGCAGGAATCTTCTCAGGACAACACGAAAACCTGTATCGAAGAGATCTGGGAAGAATTCCCTTCTTACACCCAGTACGAAGTTCGTTCAGCCCTGGCAAAATGTGGCCTGACCACCAAACATATCGAGAGCCAGGTACGTGTCTTGAGTGGAGGAGAACAGGCGAAAGTGCGGTTGTGTAAACTTATTAACCGGGAGACGAACCTGTTGGTTCTCGACGAGCCGACCAATCATCTGGATGCGGACGCAAAGGCAGAATTAAAACGTGCGCTGAAAGACTACAAAGGAAGTATCCTGATGGTCTGCCACGAACCGGAATTCTATGAAGGACTGGCTACCGGTGTATGGGACTGTTCTGCATGGTCCACAAAACGGGGATAAGACATTATACAAACTGAATACATAATAAAAATCTCTCTGAAAAATTGGTCGACTGGATCAAGAGACAACAGGGAATACAGTAAAAAAGAAGCGGTATGCAATGGTAGGAGTTTGCATATCGCTTCTTTTTAGCCATGTTCTAGAGCGTGTTTGAAAAAGGCTTTCTGCAAGATGTGCGTCACAGTTTGTGGGAGATTTTGCCTGAATGAGGGCGGCGTAGCGGGCTACGTCAACCGAATGAAGGTAAAATCTCCCGCAAAGTGGGGCGTGCAGATTGCAGGAATGATTTTTCAAACACGCTCTAGCAGACTTCGGTGACGTGACGGATCAGCATATCCTGTATTGCAGGGTATTCGCCGAGTCCTTTCATACGACATTCCACATCGTATCCTGCTGCCCGGAACTGATTTTTCCAGGAATCCTCGTCATCACCGGACATATCGTTTCGTGCATGATCGCCCGCTACGATCATGAAAGGTGCGAGGATCACTTTTTTTTGCTTCCTGTTCTTTTACCATACGGGTGACATTTTCCAGTGTCGGATAGCCTTCTACGGTAGCCAGATGAATATTGGAAAATCCAAGATCTTTAAAACGATAATCAAGTGCTGCGTAGACATCATTGGCATAGTGGCTGGTTCCATGTCCCATAAGGATCAGTGCACAGTCTGCCGGGAGATTGGAGAACTCCTGGCAGATGGCATTGACGATCTCCACATGATCCTGCTGCGTGGTAAGAAGCGGATCACCAAAAGTGATGCGTTCAAAACGATTTTTGAACGCAAGAGCATCTTCTTTCATCAGATCATTTTCAATACCATTGATCACATGGGTAGGCTGTACGATCACTTCTGTGATGCCGTCTGCGATCATCTGTTCCATGGCTTCGGTTACGTTATTGATCCGGATATTGTCCCGTTTCAGAAGTTTTGCCATGATCATTTTACTGGTCCAGGCACGGTAAATCTTATAATCAGAGAAATGTTCTCCGATGCGCTGTTCAATCACATCGATGGTCTTTTTGCAGGTATCCGGAAAACTGGTACCGAAACTGACCACCAGAATCGCTTTTCTTGTTTTAGACATAAGGTTTTGTTCCTTTCATCAATAGTGATAATTTCCTCTGTATGTAGTGTACCTTTATTAATCACTTTTTGTCAATTGTCTGTAGAAAAAACCGTGTAACTATTTTCTAAAAGCGAAAGATGTGGTATGATAACTCGTAATGCATTTTGCCCTGTAACTGTGAGAAAACTGAACAGTTGCGATAAAATGCTGTCAGGGAGGAACAAAAAATGAGTATATCGATGATCGGAATCGATTATAATAAAGCGAATGTAGATATCCGTGCCATGTTTTCATTTACAAAGAAAAATGCGACAGCGGCCATGGAACGGCTGAAGAAAATACCGGGGATCCAGGGATGCGTGATCCTGTCCACCTGCAACCGTATGGAACTGTGGGCGAGTACGAAGGCTGACTGGAACGGAACACTGTTAGAAGAACTTTGCAAGATAAAAGAAGTAGATCCCACACAGTATGGGGAATATTTTGTGGAGCGAAAGGAAGAGGAAGCGGTAGACCATCTGTTTCATCTGACAAGCGGATTAAAATCCATGATCATGGCGGAAGATCAGATCATCACACAGGTCAAGGATGCGCTGACGCTGGCGAGAGAGGCCTTTGTGACGGATAATGTACTGGAAGTGCTGTTTCGAAAAGCGGTGACGGCCGGAAAGAAAGTAAAGACAAATGTTATTTTCTCCAGAGCAAATCAGACCGCGATGGATCAGGCGATCGAGATGCTAAAAGAACGGAAATTCCCACTTCCGGATGCCAGATGTATGGTTATCGGAAACGGAGAGATGGGAAAACTGGCGGCGCAGTCTCTGAAACGGACCGGTGCGGATGTGACGGTTACCGTCCGGCAGTACCGAAGCGGTGTGGTGACGATCCCAATGGGATGTTCCAGAATCAATTACGGAGAACGTCTCAATTTTCTTCCGGGCTGTGATCTGGTGGTCAGCGCCACAGCAAGCCCGAATTATACACTGACAAAAGAACAGGTAGAACAGCTGTCACTGAAAAAACAGATTGTTTTTATTGATCTTGCCGTTCCACGGGACATGGAACCGGGACTCAGTGAGATCGAAGGCGTGGAACTGTATACCATCGATGATTTCAAACTGAGTGGACCGAGTGCGGCAACGATGCAGTCGATGGAACAGGCAGAAGCCATCATTCAGGAAGAAATCGATGATTTTTATGTCTGGTATCAGGGACGGGCGCTGATTCCGCGGATTCAGGAGATCAAAGAGGACGCGGTGACGGATCTGAATCTCCGGTTACATAAGATTCTTGGCAAACTTCCGCTGAGCGAACAGGAGCGGAAAGACCTGGAAGCATCTATCGATACGGCAGCGGGAAAAGTAGTGACGAAGATGATCTTCGGGCTGAGAGATACCCTGGAGACGGATGCGTTTATAGATTGTGTGGAAGGACTGGAAAAAGTATATGAAGAATAGCGCTTTTTTTCCTTTATTTGTGGATATCAGTGAAAAAAAGATCGTGGTGATCGGCGGGGGAGCTATCGCCACAAGACGGGTAAAGACCTTACTTCCGTTTGAACCACAGATTGTCGTGGTGGCGCCGGAAGTGACCGGAGATCTGGAAGAGTTGGAAAAAGAAGAAAAAATTACGATTTTCCACAGAGAATATCAGAGAGAAGATATTTATGATGCCTGGATGGTGCTGGCTGCCACCAATGATCCCGAATTAAATAATGGAATCTACAGTGTAGCAAAGTGCCTGGGTGCTCTTGTGAATGTGGCAAGCAATCAGGAAAAATGTGATTTTCATTTTCCGGGAGTGATCCGGAAAGATCCCTATGTGATCGGCATCAATGGATCGGGGAAAGACCATAAAGGAACTGCCGAACTTCGAAAACAGATCGAGGCTATGGTAAACAATTCCATCTGCATCGGAAGCCGGGAGAGCCGTCTGGCGGTGATCCAGAGTGAGATGGTGATGGATTATCTGAAAAAAAGAATGTCCGCAAAAAGAGATCCGTCTGCTTACGATGAAAAACAACCGGCGATAAGATTCTGGACCGCACGCTGGATAAAGTGGGCGGAAAAGGACTGTTTGTAAAAGAACTGGATAAAGCACTGCTGGAGAGAAGAAGTGATTTGTCCGTACACAGTCTGAAAGATATGCCTATGGAAGTTCCGGAAGAACTGCCGATCGTGGCATTTTCAAAAAGGGAAGATCCCAGAGATGTGCTGGTGCTTCCGGAAGGTGCGGACAACCTGGATCTGTCGAAACCTATCGGATGTTCCAGTCAGAGGCGAATCCTGCAGCTGCAGCAGATGTACCCGGAAGCGACCTTTAAAAGTATCCGCGGAAATGTGCTGACCAGATTGAACAAACTGGATGGAGGAGAGTACAGCGGGCTGATCCTGGCAGCAGCAGGATTAAAACGACTGGGACTGGAAGAACGGATTTCCAGATATTATGAGCCGGATGAAGTGATTCCGGCAGCAGGACAGGGGATTCTTGCAGTTCAGGGACGACAGGGAGAAGATTATTCGTATATGGAGCATTTTGCAGACAGAGAGGGAACGATTGCAGCGCTTTGTGAGCGTGCCTTTGTCCGATATCTGGATGGTGGATGTTCCTCTCCGGTAGCGGCCCATGCGGTAATCGAAGGTGATGAGATTTTCCTGCGAGGTCTGTATTATCAGGAAAGTACCGGAAAGCATAAGATCGGAACGATGCGTGGTTCTGTGGAAGATCCGGAGACCCTGGGTGTGAATCTGGCAAAAAAACTGATCTGGGAGGTTGGGAAGAATGAGTAGACAGGGAAAAGTCTGGCTGGTAGGTGCAGGTCCGGGTGATGTGGGACTTTTTACCATCAAAGGAAAAGACATCCTTGCAAAAGCGGAAGTTGTGGTGTATGACAGTCTGGTAGGTGACGGTGTGCTGACAATGGTACCGGAGACTGCGGAGAAGATCAACGTGGGCAAACGTGCCGGGCATCATACGATGAAGCAGGAAAATATTAATAAAGTTCTTCTGGAAAAAGCACAGGAAGGAAAAAGGGTGGTACGGCTGAAGGGTGGCGATCCGTTTCTCTTCGGACGTGGTGGAGAAGAACTGGAACTTTTGTGCGAACATAAAATTCCATATGAGGTTGTACCTGGTGTAACTTCCTGTATCGCGGTTCCGGCCTATAACGGAATTCCGGTCACACACAGGGATTTCTGTTCCTCTGTTCATGTGATCACCGGTCACAAACGGGCAGGAGAAAGATATAACATTGATTTTGAAGCCCTGGTCAGGACAAAAGGAACGCTGGTATTCCTGATGGGAATCACGGCGATGGAAGATATCTGTAAAGGGGCTTCTTGAAGCAGGTATGGATCCGGAGACACCTGCGGCTGTTTTACAACAGGGAACTACCGCGGGGCAGAAAAGAGTAGTGGCTACGGTGAATACATTAAAACAGGCCTCCGATGCGGCGAAGATCCAGACACCGGCAATTATTGTGGTCGGACAGGTCTGTCAGGTGGCAGATACTTTTGGCTGGTATGAAAAACTGCCGCTTGCCGGTTATAAAGTTCTGGTAACCCGTCCGAAAGAACTGGTTTCCGGCATGGCAAAGAAACTGCGGGAACAGGGAGCCGAGGTGCTGGAACTTCCGGCGATCGGTGTGAAACCGGTGGAAGACAGAACAAATATTTCCAGGGTATTTGAAAAACTTGACACCTATCAGTGGATTGCATTTACCAGTCCGAGCGGTGTAAGAATCTTCTTTGAACTGCTGATGGAAGCCGGAAAAGATATCCGCGCACTGGGACAGATAAAAATTGCCGCTATCGGAAGAGGAACAGAAAAAGCATTAAAGAAACATAATCTGTATCCTGATCTGATGCCGGAAGTCTTCGACGGGGCATCGCTGGGAGAAAAAATGGCAAAAGAATGTGAGCCGGGAGCGAAGATATTACTGGCAAGAGCGGCAATCGGCAATAAAGAAGTGATCGAAGAACTGGCAAAAAGAGAAGATCTTATAGTAGATGATGTGGCAATTTATGATACATTCTATGAGAATCAGGATCTGATCGATGAAAAAGGACAGTTTGAGAGCGGGAAGATCGACTGTGCCGTATTTACCAGTGCATCAACGGTAAAAGGCTTTGTAGCTGCCACAGAGGGACTGGATTATACGAAAGTTCTTGCAGCCTGTATCGGAAAACAGACGCAGGAGGAAGCGTTACGATACGGAATGAAAACTGCAGTCGCAAAAGAAGCATCTATTGACAGTCTGGTGGAACTGGTAATAAAATTGAAAGGGCAGATATCCGGAAGTTACTGATATAATGAGGAGAATATCTGCAGGGAATTCACTCTGTAGCGAAAGCAGTAAAACAGCGGACGGCAGAGAGAAAGAAACCAAGCTAAGATAGAAAGTGACAGAAGAAAAGAGGAAGAACAGTCATGGATATGATAAAGAGACCGAGAAGACTCCGCGGAGGAGAGACAATCAGAAAGATGGTACGGGAGACCAGGATGGACAAGTCTTCCCTGATTTATCCGATGTTTGTACAGGAAGGCACCGGAAGAGAAGATGAGATCCCGTCCATGCCGGGACAGTTCCGCTACACGCTGGATCGTCTGCCATATGAACTGGAACGCCTGGCGAAAGCAGGTGTGGGAAGTGTGATGCTTTTTGGTATACCGGATCATAAAGACGATGTCGCCAGTCAGGCCTATGCCCAGGACGGTATCGTACAGCGGGCACTGCAGGTGGGAAAAGAAAAATTCCCGGAGCTGTATTATATTACCGATGTGTGTTTGTGTGAATATACCAGTCATGGGCACTGTGGCATGCTTTGCGGGCATGAAGTGGAAAACGACAGCACTCTGGATCTGCTGGCCAAGACAGCCCTTTCCCATGTACAGGCAGGTGCGGACATGGTGGCACCTTCCGATATGATGGATGGCCGTGTTCTGGCGATCCGCAGGATGTTAGATAAAAACGGTCACAAAGAGACCCCGATCATGTCCTATGCAGTAAAATACGCATCTGCGTTCTACGGACCGTTCCGTGAAGCGGCAGATTCCGCTCCGGCATTCGGAGACAGAAAAAGTTACCAGATGGATCCGCACAATAGCCGGGAAGGTGTGAAAGAAGCCCTTCTTGATGTGGATGAAGGAGCCGACATCATCATGGTAAAGCCGGCACTTTCCTATCTGGATATGATCACAAAAGTAAAAGAAGTGACCAACGTTCCGGTAGCAGCCTACAGTGTAAGCGGAGAATACGCGATGGTGAAAGCAGCGGCACAGAAAGGCTGGATCGATGAAGAGAGAATCATGTGCGAGATGGCAGTGAGCACCTATCGTGCCGGCGCACAGATTTATCTGACGTATTATGCAAAAGAGCTGGCAAAATGTATGGACGAAGGGAGAATCGGATAATGAGCAGATCAGATGAATTGTTTGAAAGAGCAGTGAAAGTTATCCCGGGAGGTGTCAACAGCCCGGTACGTGCCTATGGTTCTGTAGGGATGACTCCAAGATTTATCGAGGGCGCATCAGGTCCATATGTAGTGGATGCAGACAGCAAAAAATATATTGATTATATCAGTTCCTGGGGACCGATGATTCTCGGACACAACAATCAGGAAGTTCTGAACGCCGTGATCCGGAAAGCAGAGAGCGGTCTGAGTTTCGGTGCGGCTACCGAGATCGAGGTGGAGATGGCAGAATTTATCTGTGAAAATATTCCGTCCATCGAGATGATCCGTATGGTCAATTCCGGAACAGAAGCCGTGATGAGTGCGATCCGTGCCGCCAGAGGCTATACAGGAAGAAATAAAATCGTCAAATTCGCCGGATGCTATCACGGACATTCCGATGCTCTGTTAGTAAAAGCAGGATCCGGTGTGATGACGGCAGGAATCCCGGACAGTGCCGGCGTACCGGCGGGAGCAACCCAGGATACCCTGACGGCTGTATATAACAACCTCGAAAGCGTTAAGATGCTGTTTGAAGAAAACGAAGGACAGATCGCAGCCGTGATCGTGGAACCGGTCGCAGCTAATATGGGTGTGGTACTTCCAAAGGAAGGCTTCTTAAAAGGTCTTCGTGAACTCTGTACGAATCATGGTGCAGTTCTGATCTTTGATGAGGTAATTACAGGTTTCCGTCTGGCATTCGGTGGTGCGCAGGAGCGGTTCGGAATCGAGGCGGATCTGGTGACTTACGGAAAAATCATCGGTGCCGGTATGCCGGTAGGTGCTTTTGGCGGAAAACGGGAGATCATGGAAGTGATCGCACCGGTAGGCCATGTATATCAGGCAGGAACTCTGAGTGGTAATCCGGTAGCTATGGCCGCAGGTCTGACACAGCTGAAAATCCTGAAAAATCATCCGGAAATCTATACTCATATGAGCCAGATGGGAGAAAAGCTGTATGAAGGTATGAAAGAACTGGTGAAAAAATACGGAAAACCATGGAAAGTCAACCATATCGGATCTCTGGGATGTATCTATTTCACCGATCAGGATGTGGAAAATTATGAAGACGCAAAAACTTCTGACACAGAGGAATTTGCACGTTACTTCCACTATATGCTGGAACATGGTATCCATCTGGGACCGTCCCAGTTCGAGGCAATGTTCTTATCCAATGCCCATACCGAAGAGACAACCAAAGAGACACTGGAAATTTTTGAGGGATTCCTGAAACAGGAGTAAGTAGAGGGAACCGTTCAGGGACCTGTAACTGCGAAGGCACGAAACGGTTCATCAAAGAGGATATCAAATAAATGAAAAGTGAATGGATGATAACCCTGCTCACGGCAGGGGGCATCCTGATCCTGTGCGCTGCCATGATCATCTGGGATAAGATCCGGCAGCGCAAATGGTTTCTGCGGCATCTGAAACAGCGGTGGGGAACCGTACCGGATCGGGAATATACCCAGGAGGAACTGGAAAGCATCTCCCATTATGCGAAACGGAATGAGGGAGAACAGTTTATGATCGATGATATCACCTGGAACGATCTGCAGATGGATGAAATTTTTATACGTATCAACAATACACTTTCTTCCTGCGGCGAAGATGTACTTTACCAGATATTGCGCCAGCCGCAGATGGATCGAAACGTGTTGGATGAAAGAGAACGGCTGATTGCATATTTTCAGACCCATGAAGAAGAACGAATTCAGGTGCTGACACGGGTAAATGAGGTCAAAAAGATCTGGAAAATGTCTATTGCGGATTATATCGATGCATTAAAAGACGTGGATCGCAGAGGAAGAGGAAAATACCCTCTGCTTGCAGGACTTTCGGCAGCGGCAATTGTCGCTACGCTGATTCGCCCGATCCCGTGTATGTTTCTGTTGCTTCTGATGCTCTGCGTCAGTGCGGTGGTTCATACACGGGATTCCAAAAGGATTGAACCGTATCTGAACTGCTTTGTCTGTATCCTTCGTCTTCTGCGGGCAGCGGATCAGTTTGAAAAGCTGGACAATCCGGTGATTCAGACCTATCTTGACCGGATCCGGACAGGCAGAAAGAAAATGAAAAGTTTCCGCCGGGGTGCTTTTCTGGTGGCTTCGACGAATTCTGTACAGGACGGTCTGGAAGCAATCATTGTCTCTTATCTTCGCATTATCTTTCAGGTGGATTTTATCAAGTTTTATTCGATGCTGAAACATGTAGAAGGGAATGAATCCACCATCGAAGATATGTATCAGGCGATGGGAGAGTTAGATGCTTTGATTGCGGTTGCTTCGTTCCGGGAGAGTCTGCCTTATTACAGCCAACCCGAATTCGCGGAAGTGAATGACCGGGAGGGTGCATCTTTGAAAGTGGAGAAACTGTATCATCCGCTGATCGGCGATCCGGTTGCAAACAGCATACAGATGCAGAGGGGAGTGCTGATCACCGGATCCAATGCTTCCGGAAAATCTACATTTTTAAAAACTATTGCGATCAATACCATTCTGGCTCAGACCGTACACACCTGTATTGCAAAGGATTACTGTGGAAGTTTTATGAAGGTTCTTACTTCTATGGCATTGCGGGACAATCTGGCAGGTGGCGAGAGCTACTATATGGTAGAGATCCGTTCCCTGAAACGGATTCTGGAAGAGTGTGAGAAACCGGAACTGGTGCTTTGTATCGTGGATGAGGTTCTTCGCGGAACCAACACCATCGAGCGAATCGCCGCATCCTCACAGATCCTGCATTCTCTGGCAAAACCGAAAGTTCTTGCCATGGCGGCAACGCACGATATCGAACTGTCCTATGTCCTGGAAAAAGAGTATGATAACTATCATTTTGAGGAAGAGATTCAGGAAAATGATGTGGTATTTGACTATAAACTCCGCACCGGCAGAGCCATGACGAGAAATGCGATCCGCCTGCTTGCTATGATCGGTTATGATCCGAAGATTATCGAGGCGGCACAGGAGAGCGCGAAACACTTTGAAGAAACCGGTGTGTGGAAATAAAAGGAGAACTGTTATGTTAGTGAAAATCTATACCGACGGCGCAGCCAGAGGTAACCCGGACGGACCGGGAGGATATGGCTGTGTCCTGCATTATACCGATCGAAATGGAAATCTTCACGAGAAAGAACTTTCCGCAGGATATAAAAAGACGACAAATAACCGGATGGAGCTGATGGCAGCGATCGTGGGTCTGGAAGCCCTGAACCGTCCCTGCCAGATCCAGTTATATTCCGATTCCAAGTATCTGGTAGATGCCTTCAACCAGCATTGGATCGATGGCTGGATCAAAAAAGGATGGAAGCGTGGAAAGAATGAGCCGGTAAAAAATGTGGATCTGTGGAAACGTCTGTTACAGGCGAAAGAACCACACCAGGTGGAATTTATCTGGGTGAAAGGCCATGACGGCCATGAGATGAACGAGCGGTGCGATTATCTGGCAACCTCTGCGGCGGATGGAGACAATCTGTTGGTGGACCCGGGGATCGCATAAAGAAAAAGAACATGTATTTTAATTATATTAATAGTTAAAATACATGTTCTTTTTTGTATATAAAACGCTCTAGCAATATCAACCGGGAAGATCTCCACGGATCCGGCAGCGGTAATCGCTTGGTGTGATTCCCATGATACGGTGAAAGATTTCCGTATAATAGCTGGCACCGGAAAACCCAACCTGCAAAGCGATCTCTGTGATGGTATACGAGGTATTGACAAGCAAAGGAATACTCTGTTCGATACGGTAAGACATCAGATAATTCATCGGTGTCTGGTGGAGAAGACGTTTGCAGAGTCGTTCACACTCCCCGGGACTTACAGAGACCGCATCTGCAAGATCCTTCAAAGATATTTTACCGGTATAATGAGAGTGAATATAAGTAAGAAACGTATCCAGTGTTTTTCTGTCTCTGGATATTTTTTTTGCGGAAGCAATCGTAAAACCAGGTCGCTGACTCATTTTCCAGAGAAGTCCCCAGGCGTCGGAAAGATGGGAGAGAATCTGCAATTCCCAGGTTTCCGGTTGCTCCTGGTGAAGAATCCCACACTTGTAGAGGATATTCAGAAGTATCTGCTGTTCAGGATCTTCTGGACGTATATAAAGTGCAGGAATTGCCGGGTTACCGAGCAGAGGTTTTACGTATTTTCGGAAAAGAATATTGGACTCGGTACCATAGATAAAAGCAGGGTGGAAGATAATGGAATGCGCTACTGCGGTTTCATTTCCCACAGGATGACAGTCGTGCAGCTGTTTGGCATTGATCCAGAGCACCTCTCCGGGGTGGAGCACATATTCTGTTAATTCAACCTGAATCCGCACAGATCCCTGAAGCTGATAGTGAAATTCCACTTCCGGATGCCAGTGCATGGGAACGTACAGGGTATGTTCCCCGTTTTCGGATAACGGAAAATAATCCATATGGATATCAACCGGGAAATCATAACTGCCATGAAGTTGATTTTCTTTCAGATTTTTCTGGGTGGAAATGACAGGACGGTTTGTTGGCATAAGCAGTACCTCGGATTATGTTGATTTTGTTATAGAAATTGCAGATATTGTGATAGCTGAATTCCTGTGAAATTATTATACTGTCTTTTGTGTTAAAACACAAGAAAGGAAGTTCAGAATGATTTTGTTATAAAAACAGATGAAAATCTGATTTTCAGGAGAGAGGAAGAGAAGGAGGATCTTTTATTATGGGAACAAAAAAGAATAATCTGGGGGTTCGTATCGCGATGGCGGTAATCGGAATAGCACTGACGGCTGTTTCTGTGGGTTTTCAAAAGATTTCGGGACTTGGAGTGGATCCGTTTAGTGTTATTATTTTCGGATTTTCCAATGCCTTTCATGCGACATATCAGACCGTATACATTGTGGTGTGTGCTGTTTTGCTGATCATAGCATTTATCTTTAACCGAAAATTACTTGGAATTGCAACGGTTGTCAATCTGTTTTTCAGTGGATTTGTCACAGATGCCACCAGAAAAGCAGCTGTAAAAGTGGTGGGAGAACATCCCTCAATGGCAGTCCGTGTGATTTTATTGCTGATTGTGGTACTGTTGATTTCTATTTCTTCTGCTTTGTACTATTCTTCAGAACTTGGGGTATCTCCATACGATGCACAGGCACTGACACTTGCAGAGAAAACAAAATTTCCGTTCCGGGCAGTGAGAATCGGTACCGATGTGGTATGCTGCGCTGTCGGGTTTGCTCTGGGAGGAGACCTGGGACTGGCTACCCTGGTGTATGCTTTTTGTATGGGACCGTTTATCCAGTTTTGCAGGGAACATTTTACGGATAAGATGGCAGCAGGAGAACTGTTTCACAAATAAAGAACGAGAATACGGAAAAATTCCGCTGGCGTCCCGGCGGATTTTTTGTGTATGGAGTTTATTTGCAATCATATTATAGAAAACGGTGCAAGAACAGACAACACAGCAGCCGGTGGATTTGTCCCAAGAGTTTTTCCAACAATCACGGAATAATGATTGACAGTATGCACGCAGAATGATATACTCATCCTGTTAAAAAGATAACGGTAAAAATTACCGAATATCGACCACATAGAAAAGCGTAAGGTGTCGGATGACAGAAGATTTCTGTTATTCGGTGAAAAGGGAAACAGGTGTGAATCCTGTACGAACTCGTCACCGTGATTCGCGAGGGAAGACAAAAACCACTGGGAAACCGGGAAGGTGTCAAACCGCTTGAGCGATCAGCCGGGAGACCTGCCTTTGCGCAGTACGGGAACGAAAGTTCAGGCCACGAGGAATTGGCAGTACGAAAGAAAAACCTGTTTGCTTGTATAAAAATGGTTTTTCCGGCACTTATGGTGAAAGAAACATCTATAACCGTTAAACGGTTCTGGTATCCCTAAAACTGATTCTGAAACTATAAGAAGAATTCCAAATGTAGTACCTACTACCTTCGTCTCCGGACGGAGGTTTTTTACGTTTCATGTGGGCAAGACCCCAGACAACCTTCTTCGGAGAGCCGTCCTGTACCACCGTGGTACACAATCTCAAAAGGACAAAGACAGGAGGAACCATGAGATGAAAAAGAAAATTGTAGTGCTGATGCTTTCAGCAGCTATGACCATGTCCATGATGACAGGATGTGGAAACACAGCAAAGGATGACAGTGCATCCACAACAACAGAAACAACACAGGATGCAGAAGCCACAGAAGAAGCAGAACCGACAGAAGAAGCCACAGAAGAAGCAACAGACGACAGTGCATCTGACCAGGAGGCAGCAGATAAAGTAGCAGCCCTGATCGATCAGATCTATGTGCAGGAAAGAAACGACAACACTGACGAACAGTGTAAAGAAGCCAAAGAAGCCTGGGATGCTCTGACCGACGCACAGAAAGAACTGGTAGAAGGTGAAAATGCAGACCCTGATTACTTCGGAAGAGATACCGGTGACGCATCCAAGGACGATCCGTTAAACGGAGATGACATCGGAGACAACGAACTGCTGGTAGTAAGCTTCGGTACTTCCTTCAACGGCAGCCGTGCAGCAGATATCGGAGGTATCGAGAAAGCCCTGCAGACCGCATATCCGGACTGGTCTGTAAGACGTGCCTTTACCGCACAGATCATCATCAACCACGTACAGGCTCGTGATGACGAGAAGATCGACAATATGGATCAGGCCCTGCAGCGCGCCGTAGACAATGGCGTAAAGAATCTGGTGGTACAGCCGACCCATCTGATGCATGGTGCTGAGTATGACGAACTGACAGAAGCAGTAGAAGGCTACAAAGATAAATTTGAATCCGTAACCATCGCAGAGCCACTGTTAGGAGAAGTCGGGGACAGTGACGATGCAGTCAATGATGACAAAAAAGCAGTAGCAGAAGCCATCACAGCAGAAGCAGTGAAAACAGCCGGATACGACAGTCTTGAAGTTGCGGAAGCAGACGGAACCGCATTCGTATTCATGGGACACGGAACTTCCCACACTGCAAAGATCAGCTACAGCCAGATGCAGAGCCAGATGAACGATCTGGGATATGACAATGTATTTATCGGTACCGTAGAAGGCGAGCCGGAAGATACTGCATGCGAAGCAGTGATTGAAAAGGTCAAAGAAGCAGGATACAAAAAAGTAGTGCTTCGTCCGCTGATGGTAGTAGCCGGAGACCATGCAAACAACGATATGGCCGGAGATGATGAGGATTCCTGGAAGAGCCAGTTTGAGGCATCAGGAGCATTTGACCAGATTGATACCCAGATCGCAGGACTGGGAGAGATCTCTGCTATCCAGGATCTGTATGTAGCACATAGTAAAGCTGCAATTGATGGAAATGATGCAGCTGTTTCCGAAGAGTCAGAGGAAACAGCCGGCACACTGGAAGATGGTACTTATGAAGCAGAATTTGACACAGACAGTGGAATGTTCCATGTTAACGAAGCAAATGACGGAAAAGGTATCCTGACAGTAAAAGACGGAAAAATGACGATCCATATCAGCCTGGTATCTAAGAATATCGTAAACCTGTATGTGGGAAAAGCGGCAGATGCACAGAAAGACGGTGCAGAACTCCTGCAGCCAACAACCGATACGATCACCTATGATGACGGAAGTACAGAAGAGGTATATGGCTTTGATGTTCCGGTAAAAGCACTGGATGAAACCTTTGATCTGGCACTGGTCGGAACCAAAGGAAAATGGTATGACCACGAAGTAAGCGTAAGTAATCCGGTGAAGGCAGAGTAAGGAAATAGTTACCGAAAACGGAGCGGACAGTAACTTTGACGGCAAATCAGCCTCTTGACAAAAAAAGGCAGAAGTTTGTATACTACATCCATATGATTGATTCATAAGAAAATGCATTGATAAGAACCAGTAGCAGCAAGCATCCGCACAGAGAGGAGCCGGTTGGTGAGAGGCCCGCGGGAGCATTCTTGTGATAACATCTTTGAGCTTTGCACCGAACGCATCGTGCTGGTAGGCTGCAACGGAAGGACCTCCGTTATACGGGTCAGAGTATAGATTTGCCTGTACTTACAGAGGCAGGAGGTGCGAACCTTCTGTGAAATTAGGTGGTATCACGGAACCTGGCTTCCGTCCTATAAAAAAGGACGAGGCCAGGTTTTCTTATTTTACAGGAAATTGCTTTCCTGTAAAGTAAAAAAATGTTCCGCGGGAATGTGCCAAGACACATTCTTTGTTCTAAATAAACACAAAAAAGGAGAAAGTTTATCATGACAATTTATGACGAATTAGTTGCCCGTGGTCTGATCGCCCAGGTAACCGACGAAGAAGAAATTAAAGATTTGATCAATAATGGAAAAGCGACTTTTTACATCGGGTTTGACCCGACTGCAGACAGTCTGCATGTAGGACATTTTATGGCACTGTGCCTGATGAAACGTCTGCAGATGGCAGGAAACAAACCGATTGCACTGATCGGTGGAGGTACTGCCATGGTTGGTGATCCGTCCGGAAGAAGTGATATGCGTCAGATGATGACACAGGAAACCATTCAGCACAACTGTGACTGCTTTAAAAAACAGATGGAGCGTTTTATTGATTTCTCTGACGGAAAAGCACTGATGGTAAATAATGGAGACTGGCTGTTAGGATTAAACTATGTAGATTTCCTGCGCGAGATCGGACCGCATTTCTCCGTAAACCGTATGCTTACCGCAGAATGCTACAAACAGCGTATGGAAAAAGGATTAAGTTTCCTGGAGTTCAACTACATGCTGATGCAGAGCTATGACTTCTACATGCTGTACCAGAAATACGGCTGTAACCTGCAGTTTGGCGGAGACGACCAGTGGAGTAACATGCTGGGTGGTACCGAACTGATCCGCCGTAAATTAGGAAAGAACGCATGTGCCATGACCATCACCCTGCTGTTAAACTCTGAAGGAAAGAAAATGGGAAAAACACAGTCCGGTGCAGTGTGGCTGGATCCAAATAAGACTTCTCCATTTGATTTCTATCAGTACTGGAGAAATGTGGCAGATGCAGATGTCCTCAAATGTATCCGTATGCTCACCTTCCTGCCGTTAGAGCAGATTGACGAAATGGATAAATGGGAAGGAAGCCAGTTAAACCAGGCAAAAGAGATCCTGGCTTACGAACTGACTGCCCTGGTACATGGTGAGGAAGAAGCAAAGAAAGCACAGGAAGGCGCGAGAGCACTGTTCTCTGCGGGTAATGCAGCTAATATGCCATCCACAACACTGGCAGCCGAGGATTTTCAGGATGGTGCCATCGACCTGATTTCTCTGCTGTGTAAAGCCGGTCTGGTAACTTCCCGTTCTGAAGGACGTCGTGCCATCGAGCAGGGAGGTGTATCCGTAGACGGAGAGAAAATTACAGATATCCGTTACAACGTGAAAAAAGAAGATATTACAGAAGAAGGTCTTATTGTAAAACGTGGTAAGAAAAAATTCATGAAAATCTGCTTATAAGAAGGGTGTCACTTGCACGGACATCACAATTGTGCTAAAGTAGAAAAATAGAGAAAAATTGTGGAAGCTCCGGAATGTTTCTGGAAAAGCTCCGGAATCGTGGAGCTTCTGACAGCAATAAATATGAGGAGGAACATACAGTGAAAAAGTATGGAGTAAACGAACTTCGTCAGATGTTTCTGGACTTTTTCGAGAGCAAAGGTCATTTGGTAATGAACAGCTTTTCCCTCGTACCCCAGAATGATAACAGCCTTCTGCTGATCAATGCAGGTATGGCACCATTAAAACCGTATTTTACCGGAGCAGAGATTCCGCCGAGAACCCGTGTGGCTACCTGTCAGAAATGTATCCGTACCGGTGATATCGAGAACGTAGGAAAGACAGCCCGTCACGGTACTTTCTTCGAGATGCTTGGTAACTTCTCTTTTGGTGATTACTTCAAACACGAAGCCATCGCATGGTCCTGGGAATTTCTGACCAAAGTGGTAGGTCTGGATGAGAACCGTCTGTATCCGTCTGTATACGAAGAGGATGATGAAGCCTTCGATATCTGGAATAAAGAAATTGGTGTTCCGGCTGACAGAATCTTCCGTTTCGGAAAAGAAGACAACTTCTGGGAGCACGGCGCAGGTCCTTGCGGTCCGTGTTCTGAGATTTACTATGACCGTGGAGAAAAATACGGCTGTGGTAAACCGGGCTGTACCGTGGGATGTGACTGCGACCGTTATATGGAAGTATGGAATAACGTATTTACCCAGTTCGAAAATGACGGGGAAGGTCATTATGAGACTCTGAAACAGAAAAATATCGATACCGGTATGGGACTGGAACGTCTGGCCGTTGTTGTTCAGGATGTAGATTCCATCTTTGATGTGGATACGCTGTGTGCCCTGAGAAATAAAGTCTGTGAAGTTGCCGGAAAAACCTATGGAGTTCATCATGACGACGATGTATCTATCCGTCTGATCACTGACCATATGCGTTCCGCTACTTTCCTGATCTCCGATGGCGTTATGCCGACCAACGAAGGAAGAGGATACGTGCTTCGCCGCCTGATCCGTCGTGCAGCCCGTCACGGTCGTCTTCTTGGTATCGAAGGACCGTTCCTAGAGAAACTGAGTGAGACCGTCATCGAAGGATCCAAAGACGGATATCCGGAACTGGAAGAAAAGAAAATCTTTATCCTGAACGTTCTGCATAACGAAGAGAGTCAGTTCAACAAGACCATTGACCAGGGTCTGAAGATTCTTGCGGATCTGGAAACAGAGATGAAAGAAGCCGGAAAAACCGTACTGAGTGGTTCTGATGCGTTCCGTCTGTACGATACTTACGGATTTCCGATGGATCTGACCAAAGAGATCCTGGAAGAAAAAGGATATACCATCGATGAAGACGGCTTCAAGGAAGAGATGGAAATTCAGAGAAAACGTGCAAGAGAAACTCGCGCAGTCAGCAACTATATGGGTGCTGATGCAACCGTATACGATGAGATCGACCGCAATATCACAACCGAATTTACCGGATATGACAAACTGGAAGCTGCCTCCAAAGTAACTGTCCTGACCACTGAGACAGAGATCGTGGATTCCCTGATGGAAGGTCAGAAAGGAACCATCTTTGTAGAAAAGACGCCGTTCTACGCTACCATGGGTGGACAGGAAGGTGACACCGGTGTGATCACCACTGCAAACGGTGTATTCCGTGTGGAAGATACCATCAAACTTCGTGGTGGCAAATACGGTCATGTAGGTGTGATGGAATCCGGTATGATCTCCAACGGAGATGAAGTAACACTGAAAGTAGACGAGCAGGAAAGAAAAGATACCTGTAAGAACCACAGTGCAACCCATCTGCTGCAGAAAGCCCTGAAGACTGTTCTTGGCGCTCATGTAGAACAGAAAGGTTCTCTGGTTAATCCGACCAGACTGCGTTTCGATTTCGCACACTTCCAGGCAATGACTCCGGAAGAGATTGCAGAAACAGAGGCTCTGGTAAATAAAGAGATCCAGGCTGCACTGCCGGTAACCACACAGATCATGGGTATCGAAGAAGCTAAGAAAACAGGTGCTATGGCACTGTTCGGTGAGAAATACGGCGATGAGGTACGTGTGGTATCCATGGGTGATTTCTCTGTAGAACTCTGTGGTGGTACTCATGTGGCAAATACAGCGAATATTACACTGTTCAAGATCGTATCCGAAGCAGGTGTTGCGGCAGGTGTTCGTCGTATCGAAGCACTGACAGGTAACAACGTGATCGAATACTATCGTCAGATGGAAGAAAATCTGCATACAATCGCAAAAACACTGAAGACCAGTCCTGCTGAGATCACAGAAAAGATCACACATCTGCAGAAAGAAGTAAAAGAACTGCAGAGTGAAAATGAATCTCTGAAGAGTAAGATGGCTCAGGATTCTCTGGGAAATGTTATGGATCAGGTTGTGGAAG
>ENA-OPZZ01001044-OPZZ01001044.1-human-gut-metagenome-genome-assembly--contig:-NODE-1044-length-19012-cov-4.126767_pt1 | contig 19012 bp, 22 predicted proteins | sample MGYA00242487_ERZ504511 | MGnify/ENA primary metagenome ERZ504511 (study PRJEB26092, sample SAMD00036241) | human gut metagenome | host: Homo sapiens | study: EMG produced TPA metagenomics assembly of... | reverse complement strand
CCCCACTTTGCGGTATATTTTACCCTCATTCGGTTGCCGTAGCCCGCTACGCCGCCCTCATTCGGATAAAATCTCCCACAAACTGGGACTCGCAGCTCACGAAAAGCCTTTTTCAGACACGCTCTAGCCCGGATGAACCTGAAGAGTTACTGTTCACTGGTAATATTCCGCGAGGCGTGTTGCTGGCACGGAATGAATCGTAATCCTGAATATGATGAATTCTGCAACTACAAAAATGTAAATTGTCAACAATTCCATTATCTGGTATACTGAGTATATTAAATGAGAATTCGGAGGAAAGAGTAATGAGTATAAAAGAAGAAATCCATGCTTTGACAGATGAGATGCTGACGAACCTGGGAAGACTGGTTGCCATTGATTCTCAGCTTGGGACACCGGCAGAGGGAATGCCTTTTGGAGAAGGACCTGCAAAAGCACTGAAAGTAGGACTGAAAATCGCGGAAGAACTGGGATTTAAGACCGTGAATCTGGATAACTACTGCGGATATGCAGAGATGGGCGAGGGGGACGAGATCGTTGGTATCGCAGGACATCTGGATATCGTACCGGCAGGCGGTGACTGGACACATGATCCATTCACACTGACACGTGACGGTGACTATGTGTACGGCCGCGGAACCACCGATGATAAAGGACCGATTCTTGAAGCTCTGTATGCGATGAAACTGCTGCGTGATTCCGGTGTGAAATTAAACAAACGTGTCCGCCTGATCATGGGATGTAACGAGGAAAACGGTTCCAAATGTATGGAACACTATAATGAGGTTGCAGAAGAATTGTCCTGCGGTTTTACACCGGATGCAAGCTATCCTTGTATTCACGGAGAAAAAGGCGGCGTGCATATGATGGCCTATTCCAAAAACACAAAGATCATCTCCATGAACGGAGGATTTGTGGTCAATGCGGTCTGCGACTCCTGTAATACCGTGATCCCCGCAGAAGAGGGACTGAAAGAAAGACTGGAAACAGCACTTTCCGAGACGAAACTGCAGGAATATAAAGTAACCGAAGAAAAGGGAACTCTGAACATCTATGCCAAAGGTGTTCCGGCGCATGCAAGTACACCGACATTGGGTGTCAATGCAGCAGGTGTTACCTTCGAATGCCTGGAAAAAGCAGGATTTGAAGATGATTTTGTTACCTTCTATAATACTCATCTGGGAACTTCCTGCGATGGTGCAGGAATCGGACTGAAGTTTGCAGATGCTTACGGAGATCTTACTTTCTGTAACGGTATCGTAAAGACTGAGGACGGTGTAATCTCCTGTACCATCGATATCCGTGTTCCGGTTACTCTGAAAGAAGAGGAGCTTCGCAGCATGTGTGAAGGAAAACTGGAAGACGAAAATGGTCGTATAGAGATCCGGAGCGTAGGGGAATCCCTGTTCTTCCCGGCAGATTCTCCACTGGTGAAAGCATTGTATAAAGCGTATGTAGATGTAACCGGAGATACCGAGAACAAACCGATGGTGATCGGCGGCGGGACTTACGCAAAATCTCTGAAAAATATCATCGCTTTCGGTCCGGAGATGCCAGGCATCGATTATCGGATCCACAGCGCGGATGAGTATATTCTGGTGTCCGGCATGGAAGAGTCTGTGCTGATTTATATGGAAGCAATCAAAAATCTGCTGGCTATCTGATGAGAGTCGGAGAAAAACTACTGTCAACATCCGGGGTAGAAGTTGACGGTAGTTTTTCTTTTATAGCATTTGATTTACGTGTGCAACGGGTTAAAGCCTGTGTTTATACGAGAGTGGATCAGTGTCGGATAACCGGTGATAAATAAAGAGAACATGCGCAGAAGGAGAAACATATGGACGAGAGATTAAAACAACAGCTGGAATTTGTTCTGGAAATTGATAAAGAAAAAAATATTTTCCGCCAGACCCATCTGTCCGGTCAGGGCAGAAACGAAAACGATGCGGAACACGCATGGCATATGGCGATCATGGCGTATCTGCTGCGGGAATACTCCAACGAGCCGGTGGATATCGGACGGGTGATGCTGATGTGCCTGATACACGATATCGTGGAGATCGATGCAGGAGATACCTATGCATATGACGCAGACGGTCTGAAAACGCAGAAAGCCAGAGAAGATGCAGCAAAAGGGCGGATTTTTTCCCTGCTCCCGGAAGATCAGAAGCAGGAACTGGTTCGGATTTTCGATGAGTTCGAAGCATTTCAGACGCCGGAGGCGAAATTTGCCCGTGCCATGGATAACCTGCAGCCACTGCTATTAAACGACAGTAACGACGGCGGCGACTGGAAAGAACATGAGGTAAATGCTGAAAAAGTGTACGGAAGACAGCGAAAAACAAAACGCGGTTCAGAAAAACTTTTTGAAGTGACAGATCAGATTCTGAAAGAAAATATTGCAAAAGGGAATTTGCCGGAATAGTGGTAAATACAGAACACGGAATCATTTGTCTGATAAAATTGAAGTAGACATAAAGAATATAATTTATCAGAATTGGCACCTTCCAGCCTGGTTTTCCATAATGTAATATTATGAAACAGACCCAGGAGGTTAGGATGAAACAAGTAAAATTCATAACAGGGCTGATGGCTTTCGGGGTGCTCAGTCTGTTCGCGGGGTGTAAAGAAAAAGAGAATGAAGTGACAAAGATTACTCTGAATGAGGTGGCACATTCGATCTTTTATGCCCCACAGTATGTCGCACTGGAAAATGGATATTTTACACAGGAAGGCCTCGACCTCGACCTGGTGACCGGGTACGGGGCGGATAAGACGATGGCAGCGGTCATTTCCGGGGAGGCGCAGATCGGATTTATGGGAGCGGAAGCATCCGTGTACGCGTATCTTGAAGGCGCCAACGACCCGGTGATAAACTTCGCACAGGGAACCCAACGTGCGGGAAACTTTCTGGTAGCAAGGGAAGAGATGGCGGATTTTCAGTGGAGTGACCTGAAAGGAAAAGAAGTGCTGGGAGGACGAAAAGGCGGTATGCCGGAGATGGTTTTTGAGTATATACTGAAAAAGAACGGTCTGGATCCGGCAAAGGATCTTTCCATTGACCAGAGCATTGATTTTGGTTCTACTGCAGCAGCTTTCTCCGGTGGAAAAGGGGAGTTTACAGTGGAATTTGAGCCGGCGGCCACAACACTTGAAAAGAACAGGGATGGCTTTGTGGTTGCTTCGCTTGGTGTCGATTCCGGTTATGTGCCCTATACTTCTTACAGCGCAAAGAACAGCTACGTCGAAAAACATCCGGAGATCATCCAGGCGTTTACCGACGGTCTGCAAAAAGGAGTGGACTATGTGAATTCCCACACGGCGGAGGAGATCGCGAAGGTGATTCAGCCACAGTTTAAGGAAAATGATCTGGATACGATAACCAGGATCGTGGAACGTTATCAGAGTCAGGATACCTGGAAAGAAAATCTGGTGTTCGAGAAAGAATCCTTTGAACTGTTACAGGATATTCTGGAGAGTGCCGGAGAACTGGAAAAGCGGGCAGATTATGAGAAACTGGTGACTACGATATATGCGAAAGAAGCAATGAAAAAATAGTGGAATTGAAAACAGATGTACCGGATAAACAGGTGACATAATATCAAAAAACTGTAAAAAAGATCATATCCTCATAATAAAACGATAGGTGGATATGATCTTTTTGCGTTAGTTTTTCATCTCATACTGCATCATCTCATAATGAAGGAGACATCCCTCATAAATCTCTGCAGGAAGCAGTGCACGGGCCACCAGTTTCGGTTCATTCTCCGGAGCGTCCTGACGTTCCAGGTGGGCATAGTCGCCATCGATGGAAAGTACTTTATAATCACAGGTCAGCATCAGACCATCACCTCATTTCTCATGATATTTTTTTGCATTATAACAAATTTTTCTCGAAAATGCATCCATCCGGTGTTATAATTGGCGATAACAGAGTATAAAAAGTTACTGTTCAGCATAGATTCAGTGCATCGCGCAGCGTGTTACTGAGCACGGAGTGAACAGTAACTATAAAAGGGGCGTAGAGAGTTGAAAAAAAGAAGATACAAATATCTTTCCGGAGTACTGCTGTGCCTTGCAGCGATAAATATGACAGGTACCTGACACTGTTCTGGCAGGCACCTGGCAGCAGGAAGAAAACAACTGGTGGTATCAGGAGGAGGATGGAATCTGGCCGGCGTGGCAGTGGAAAGAGATCGATAATAAATGGTATTATTTTGATGAGAATGGTTACTGCGTTACCGGATGGCGAAAGATTGATGATAACTGGTATGATTTTGACAAAAACGGTGTGTTGCAGACCGGACGATGGATCGATGAGTATTATGTGGGAACCGATGGCAGGATGCTGATGGACACCTGGGTCGGCAGATATTGGGTAGACAGTGAGGGGAAAAAGGATACTTCGATAAAAAAAGAAAAAGACCTGCCATTAGAGAGTCTGACACTGAATAAGGAATCATAATTCACCTGCTCGGGGGGAGACGGCAAATCTTCTGACACAGTGGCAGCCGCAGGATACCACCCGGTGGAAATACATGCAGTGGACGAGTTCTGATCCCAGTGTGGCGGAAGTTTCCAGAGGAAAAATAACGGCCGTGGGAGAAGGCACTGCAATCATCACGGTCAGCATGGGAACGAAAGAAGCGACCTGCACGGTGACAGTAACGGACAGTGCGGTATGCAAGACAGCTTTGAAACTGCTGGATGCCCAGTACATCTGGGGAGGCAATGGACCCCAGGACGGAGGTGTGGACTGCTCCGGGCTTCTGATGTATGCGTATACACAGAACGGATATGATTTTGGTGCCGATCTGAACGCTGACAATTTTGCCCGGTACGGGCAGGAGGTCAGCCGGGAAGAACTGCAGCCGGGAGATGCGATCTGTACCTGTTATAACGGGGAACGATATCAGCATATTTTATTGTATATTGGAAATGATATGGTGGTTGCCTCCGAGTGCGGAGGACCGACGGTATGTTCTCTGGGATTGAGCTGTGATCAGCATGTGAAGGGAACAAAATGCAACTGCCGAACATGGAAACGCCCGTTAAATGAAAACGATCTTGTGAATGCAAAATTCGTCCGAATGGATCGTTATAAAACCTGAGAGAACGAACATTCAGAATACTTGGAAAAAACGGATGAGAAGTTTCTAAAATTTTCAAAAATATATTTGATATAAGCAAAATAATAATATATATATTACAGCAGAAGGAGAAAAAGATGAAAATTGGATTTATCGGATGTGGAAATATGGCTTCCGCGATGATCGGCGGAATCATAAAAAAATCAGGTGGTAGCACCGATGGATATCCTTGCTTCCGCAAAAACAGAGGTCAGCCGTGAAAAGAAAAAAGAAGAACTGGGGATTGCAATGACTGCAGATAACCGGGAAGTGGCAGCATTTGCAGAAGTTCTGATTCTGGCAGTAAAACCATTTTATTATGAAGATGTGATCAAAGAGATCCGGGATGTTGTAGCCGATGATACCATTGTTGTTTCTATTGCACCGGGAAAGAAACTGACATGGATAGAGGGATTGTTTGAAAAACCGTTAAAGATTGTCCGCACCATGCCGAATACACCGGCACTGGTAGGTGAGGGAATGAGCTGTGTCTGCGGCAATGCAAAATGCAGTAGCGAAGATGTGGATACGGTCTGCCGGATCTTTGCCGGATTTGGAAAAACGGAGATCGTGGAAGAGGATATGATCGATGTGGTGGTCGGTGTAAGCGGAAGTTCACCGGCGTATGTATTTATGTTTATTGAAGCGATGGCAGATGCAGCCGTGGCAGACGGCATGCCGAGAGCACAGGCGTACCGCTTTGCGGCACAGGCGGTACTCGGAAGCGCAAAAATGGTTCTTGAGACCGGTAAACACCCGGGGGAACTGAAAGATATGGTCTGCTCTCCGAAGGGAACAACAATCGAAGCTGTCCGGGTGCTGGAAGAAAAAGGACTGCGAAGTGCGGTTTTCGAAGCAATGAAAGCCTGTGTAAAAAAGGGACGGGAAGTATAAAATATAGAAATATAATGCGTATTTATGAAGAACATGACAGACGATTGAAGGATATGCAGGGAGGAAAGCGATGAGTAAAGTATATGTATTTCTGGCAGATGGATTTGAAGAGATTGAAGGACTGACTGTAGTGGATCTGTTGCGGCGGGCCGGAGAAGAGGTGGAGACAGTATCTATCATGGGAAGAAAAATGATCGAAGGTTCTCATAAGATCAAAGTGGAAGCAGATGCCCTCTTTGAAGAAACAGATTTTACAGAGGGTAAAATGCTGGTTCTGCCGGGAGGAATGCCTGGAACCAGACATCTTGGTGCATACAAACCGCTGACGGATATGCTGTGTGACTGGGATACAAAAGGAAAACAACTGGCAGCAATCTGTGCGGCACCAAGCGTTTTCGGGGATCTGGGTATCCTAAATGGAAAAGAAGCGGTATGTTACCCAGGATTTGAAGAGAGACTGACCGGAGCAACCATCGGAGAAGGAACAGTAGCGGTTACCGATCATGTGATCACAAGCCGCGGTATGGGAACGGCAATAGACTTTGCAGCGGCACTGATCGCACGGCTGCAGGATGAGAAAAAAGCAGAGGAAATCAAGGCATCTATTATTTACAGACAGTAATGCCGTGATGGAAGCATGCACGTTTCCGAGAGAAATTGTGCAAAGAGTCTTAAAAATCAGGAAAAAGCCCTTAAAACCGCAAAAAAAGCTGGCGTTTTTAAAGGGCTTATGATATACTACTCAGATGTATGAGTATGGAAAAATCTATGCAAAGGTGCAGGAAACTGAAAAAGAGCCTGCAATTAGCAATAATACAATTAGAAAATGATTTCCATAAGAAATTGAAGGAGGAACTATAGAACATGAGCGTAGCAGTAGAAAAACTGGAAAAGAACATGGCGAAACTGACAATTGAAGTTTCCGCTGAAGAACTGGAAAAAGCAATTCAGGGTGCATACCAGAAACAGAAAAACAGAATTAACATCCCGGGATTCCGTAAAGGAAAAGCTCCTCGTAAGATGATTGAAAAAATGTACGGCGTAGGCGTATTTTATGAAGATGCAGCCAATGCTCTGATTCCGGAAGCATACTCCAAAGCACTGGATGAGTGTGAAGAAACAATCGTATCTCAGCCGTCTATCGCTGTTACACAGCTGGAAAGCGGAAAACCGTTCATCTTCACAGCAGAAGTTGCTCTGAAACCGGAAGTAACTCTGGGTGAGTACAAAGGACTGGAAGTTCCGAAAGCAGATCTGGAAGTAACAGAAGAAGAGATCGCAGGCGAACTGAGAAAAGAACAGGAAGAAAACTCCAGAGTACTGGATGTGGATGACAGAGCCGTTGCAGACGGAGATAAAGTAACACTGGATTTCGAAGGTTTCGTTGATGGCGAAGCATTTGACGGTGGTAAAGGAACAGATTATCCGCTGACTATCGGATCCGGATCTTTCATTCCAGGATTTGAAGAGCAGCTGGTAGGCGCAAACATCGGTGAAGAAAAAGAAGTAAACGTTACTTTCCCGGAAGATTATCAGGCAGCTGAACTGGCTGGAAAACCTGCAGTATTCAAATGCACCGTTAAGAAAATCGAAGTAAAAGAACTGCCGGAACTGGACGATGAGTTCGCAAAAGATGTTTCCGAGTTCGATACACTGGAAGAGTACAAAGCAGACATCAAGAAAAACCTGGAAGAGAAAAAAGCTGATGCAGCAAAACGTGCAAAAGAAGACGCAGCTGTAGACGCAGCAGTAGCAAACGCTACCATGGAGATTCCGGATGCTATGCTGGATACTCAGGTTAATCAGATGATTGATGACTTCGCAAGAAGAATGCAGTCTCAGGGACTGACTATGGATCAGTATATGCAGTTTACAGGAACTACTCTGGCTTCTCTGCAGGAGCAGATGAAACCACAGGCTCTGAAGAGAATTCAGACAAGACTGGTTCTGGAAAAGATCGCAGAAGCAGAAGCTATCGAGATCGCTGACGAGAAGATCGATGAAGAGATCAACAAAATGGCTGAAATGTACAAAATGGAAGCTGACAAACTGAAAGAGATGCTGGGCGACGCTGAGAAAGAACAGATGAAGAAAGATATGGCTGTTCAGGAAGCAGTTACTATTCTGGCAGATGCTGCAAAAGAAGTAGAAAAAACAGAAGAGTAAGAAGTAAAAACCCGCATCCATTCTACGAATAGAAGGAAGGCCTGAATATGAGTTTAGTACCTTACGTTGTTGAACAGACAAGCCGTGGAGAGAGAAGCTATGACATCTACTCCCGTCTGTTGAAAGACCGTATTATTTTCCTCGGTGAAGAGGTAACGGATGTGAGTGCCAATCTGATCGCCGCACAGATGTTATTTCTGGAATCCGAAGATCCTGGAAAAGATATCCAGCTGTATATTAACAGCCCGGGTGGATCTGTAACTGCCGGTATGATGATTTATGATACGATGCAGTATATCAAGTGTGATGTATCTACTATCTGTATGGGACTTGCTGCAAGCATGGGAGCATTCCTGCTGTCCGGTGGAACAAAGGGAAAACGTCTGGCCCTGCCAAACGCCGAGATTATGATCCATCAGCCCTCAGGTGGAGCCAGAGGACAGGCTACAGAGATTCAGATCGTAGCAGATCAGATTCTGAAGACAAGACACAGATTGAATACGATTCTGGCAGCCAACACAGGTCAGCCGCTGGAAAAGATCGCATTGGATACCGAACGTGATAACTATATGACTGCAGAAGAAGCAAAAGCATATGGTCTGATCGATGATGTGATCACAAAGAGATAAAAATAAAGTAAAGATAAGAGGGGGCTGCCTGTACAGGTGGCGCCCTCTTATAAGTATCAGAAAGGAAATAGGAAACCTATGGCAATAAAAAACGGGGATTATAAAATTCGCTGCTCTTTTTGCGGAAAGACAGAAGATCAGGTACGCAAACTGATCGCAGGTCCGGACGGATCTTATATCTGTGATGAGTGTGTGGAAATCTGCTCAGAGATCATTGAAGAAGAAGTTGCCAGAGATCGGATGTCCGGAAGTGATATTAATCTGATGACGCCGATGGAGATGAAAGAAGTTCTGGATGAATATGTAGTCGGTCAGGACGAGGCAAAAAAGGTACTGGCAGTCTCTGTATACAACCATTACAAGAGAATCCTCTCAGGCAGAAAAAATGATGTGGAATTGCAGAAAAGTAATATTCTGATGCTTGGCCCTACCGGTTCCGGTAAAACTTTCCTGGCGCAGAATCTGGCAAGAATGCTGAATGTTCCCTTTGCGATCGCAGATGCCACTACGTTGACAGAAGCCGGTTATGTAGGAGAAGACGTGGAAAACATTCTGCTTAAGATTATCCAGGCCGCTGACTATGATATCGAGCGGGCACAGCAGGGAATCATCTACATCGATGAGATTGATAAAATTACAAGAAAATCCGAAAATACTTCCATTACCAGGGATGTATCCGGTGAAGGTGTGCAGCAGGCACTTCTGAAAATCGTGGAAGGCACGGTTGCATCTGTTCCGCCACAGGGTGGAAGAAAACATCCTCAGCAGGAATTTATCCAGATTGATACTACCAATATTTTGTTTATCTGTGGTGGGGCGTTCGAAGGTCTGGAAAAGATCATCGAAAGTCGTATGGATACCAAGACCATTGGATTTAACGGGTCTCTCGGTATGAAACATGAAAAAAACGTGGGCGAGATCCTGAAAGAAGTGATGCCTCAGGACTTTATCAAGTTCGGGCTGATTCCGGAATTCATCGGACGTGTACCGGTTGTGGTATCTCTGGATGCACTGGATGAGGATGCACTAGTACGAATCCTTCAGGAGCCGAAGAATTCTCTGGTAAAACAATACAAAGCATTGATGGATATGGACGGCGTGGATCTGGAATTTGAGCCGGATGCACTTCGGGAAGTGGCAAAAACAGCTATGGAGAGAAAGACCGGAGCAAGAGGTCTGCGTTCCGTGATCGAAAAGACTATGATGGATGTGATGTATGAAGCCCCGTCCAATGAAAACATGAAAAAATGCGTAATTACCAAAGAGGCGGTAACCGGCAAAGGAAAACCGGTTGTGACTATCGAAGAGAATCCGGAAAAAAAGCCGGCACGTTCCTCCAAAAGACGGGGAACCAAGAGAGCAGGAAGAACGGAAACCGCCTGACGGGAGGTAACAGATGACAAATGAAACACAGGTAATGCCGGCAGTTGCCCTGCGTGGAATCACGATTTTACCCGATATGATCGTTCATTTTGATGTGAGTCGGAAAAAATCCATCCGGGCAATCGAGGAGGCTATGACCAAAGATCAGAGAATCTTTCTGATCACCCAGAAAGATCCGAAGGTGGAAGAGCCTTCAGAAGATGATCTGTATAAGATCGGTACTGTTGCCATGATCAAACAGGTAGCAAAAGTGCCGAAAGATATGCTTCGTGTGCTTGTAGAAGGTATGGAACGGGCAGAACTGATGCAGCTGGAAGACGGTACGTCTTATCTGGAAGCCGAAGTAGATGTGATGGAGCAGGAAGAAGAGAATCTTCCGGATACGGTAAAAGAAGCGATGCTTCTCAGTATGAGAGAACTGTTCAGCGTATACTGCAAAGAAAATCAGAAAATGAATCAGGAGCAGGTGAGACAGACACTGGAAATCGATGACATCACGGATCTGGTAGATCATATTGCTGTGAATATCCCACTGACGTTCAAACAGAGACAGCAGATTCTGGAATCGACATCTTTCAGTGAACGGTATGAGATTCTGGGTGTGATTCTGTCAAATGAGATCGAAGTGATGCGTCTTCGCACGGAGATTCAGGAAAAAGTAAAACAGCGAATTGATAAGAATCAGAGAGACTATATCCTCCGGGAACAGCTGAAACTGATCCGGGAAGAGCTGGGAGAAGATGACACCGTATCTGACGGGGATCACTTTATGCAGGAAGCAGAAAAACTGCAGGCACCGAAAGAGATCAAAGAACGTCTGATCAAAGAAATCCGCCGGTTTAAGAGCCTTGGCTATAACAATTCAGAGAGCAGCGTGTCGAGAGGTTATATTGAGACACTGTTAAAGCTGCCCTGGGAGAAAGCATCCAGAGATAACAGGAATCTGGATAAAGCCAGTCAGATTCTGGAGGCTGATCATTACGGCCTGGAAAAAGTAAAAGAAAGAGTTCTGGAGTTCCTTGCTGTGCGGACACTGACAAAGAAGGGAAGTAGCCCGATCCTCTGTCTGGTCGGACCGCCCGGAACCGGAAAGACATCGATCGCGCGCTCAGTAGCACGATCATTGAATAAAAAATATGTCCGAATCAGTCTTGGCGGTGTCAGGGATGAAGCAGAGATACGCGGACATAGAAGGACGTATGTGGGAGCTATGCCGGGGCGGATCGCCAACGGGTTGATTCAGGCAGGTGTAAAAAATCCGCTGATGCTTCTGGATGAGATTGATAAGGTAAGCAGTGATTACAAGGGAGATACGGCATCTGCTCTGTTAGAGGTTCTTGACTCTGAGCAGAACAGTAAATTTGCCGATCATTATGTAGATCTTCCACTGGATCTTTCGGAGGTACTGTTTATTGCGACAGCAAATGATCCTCAATCCATTCCTCGTCCTCTGATGGATCGTATGGAAGTCATCGAGATTTCCAGTTATACGGAAAATGAAAAAGAACATATTGCGAGAGAACATCTGATTCCAAAACAGATCAAGGCCAATGGTCTGAAAGAAAGCCAGCTGATAATCGGGGATGAGGTATTAAAAGACATTATTGAAGGATACACCAAAGAAGCCGGTGTGCGTAATCTGGAGAGAAAATTCGGTGAGATCTGCAGAAAATCTGCAAGAAAGATCCTGCAGGAAAAAGAAAAACAGGTGGTAATAACAAAAGACAATCTGGAAGATTTTCTGGGCAGATCCCGTTATACTTACCAGAAAGTCAATGAAAAAGATGAGGTTGGTATCGTGCGTGGGCTGGCATGGACAAGCGTTGGCGGAGATACCTTACAGATCGAAGTCAATCTGATGCCGGGGAAAGGAGATTTTCTTCTGACCGGACAGCTTGGAGATGTGATGAAAGAGTCTGCACAGGCAGGTATCAGCTATATTCGTTCTGTGGCAGAACGGTATGGTATCAAGCCGGAATTTTTCAAAGAGCATGATCTGCATATACACATACCGGAAGGAGCTGTTCCGAAAGACGGACCGTCTGCAGGTATCACTATGGCGACGGCGATGCTCTCCGCCATCACCGGACGGGCTGTGCGTGCAAATCTTGCCATGACAGGTGAGATCACCCTGCGGGGACGGGTACTTCCGATCGGCGGGCTGAAGGAAAAAATGCTGGCTGCAAAATATGCCGGTATCACAAAGATTTTAGTGCCGGATCAGAACCGGCCGGATGTGGAAGAAATTGATGGAGAGATAAAAGATGATCTTACCATTGTGTTTGTAGAAAAGATGGAGCAGGTGCTGAAAGAAGCACTGGTATAGAAGGAGAAACCTATGATTATAAAAAATGTATCTCTGGATATCGTGTGCGGTATCACCAGTAAGATGCCGGAGACCGGAAGACCGGAAGTGGCATTCGCAGGAAAATCCAATGTGGGTAAATCTTCCCTGATCAACGGACTGATGAACCGGAAATCCCTTGCACGTACCAGCGCCGCACCGGGAAAGACACAGACGATCAACTTCTATAATGTGAATGAAGCGATTTATCTGGTGGATCTTCCGGGATACGGTTATGCAAAGGCTTCGGAAGAAATTAAAGCAAAGTGGGGCAAGATGATCGAAGATTATCTTCACAAATCAAAAGAGATCCGCTGTGTATTTCTGCTGGTGGATATCCGCCATGAGCCGGGAAACAATGACAAGATCATGTATAAATGGATTCTGGATCATGGTTATGAACCGGTTATTATTGCGACAAAACTGGATAAGATCAAGAGAAGCCAGGTGCAAAAACAGATAAAACTGGTTCGACAGGGACTGCAGGTAGTACCGGGAACAAAGATTATTCCGTTTTCTGCCCAGACCAAACAGGGACGGGAAGAAATCTGGGAACTGATCGACGAACTGACAGGAATGGCAGAGCAGGAGAAGACTCCAGAGGCATAAATCCTTTACATCGTGAAGCGTACTGCTGAGAACGGAGTGAGCAGTAACAAATTTGCGAATTCCAACAGGAAAAACTTGTAATATAAAAGAAAATCAGATACAATTAGGCTTGATATGCGAAAAAACACGCAATCAGGCCTATTTTTCTGTGGCAGTCGCTATAGAAAAAACAAAGATAACTATTCAGTAGCCACTGTCCCGCGAGGTGTTTTGACATGAATATGTCAAAATCCCGAGGCATACAAGCCAAAATGCCATCACCGAAGGTGATTTTTTATGCATTTTGGCTCGTAACTGTGAAGGTACTGAACAGTTACAAACAAAGAATAACAATTTCGTAAGAAAGAAATGGAGAGGCAATGGGAATCATAAAAGCAGCAAAACTGGCCTTCGACTATCTGCGATACGAAGAAGAGGGTGAAGAACCGGAAGTTAACAGAGCCATTGACCACGTGGATCTGGATATAGAGGAAGGAAAGTTTATCGCTATTTTAGGACATAACGGAAGCGGAAAGTCCACGCTGGCAAAACATATCAATGGTTTGCTGGTGCCTACAGAAGGAACTCTGTGGGTGGATCATATGAATACCGCTTCGGATGCAGATATCTGGAATATCCGTCAGAAGGCCGGCATGGTTTTTCAGAATCCGGATAATCAGATCATCGGCACAGTTGTAGAAGAAGATGTGGGATTTGGCCCGGAAAATCTGGGTGTTCCCACAGAAGATATCTGGAAGCGGGTGGATGAGAGTCTGAAAGCGGTGGGAATGACCGCTTACCGCCATCATTCACCAAACAAACTGTCCGGCGGACAAAAACAGCGTGTAGCTATTGCAGGCGTTATGGCGATGCATCCGAAATGTATCGTTCTGGATGAGCCAACTGCCATGCTGGATCCCAACGGACGAAAAGAAGTACTGAAAGCAGTACGGGAACTGAACAAAAAGGAAGGGGTAACGGTTATTCTGATTACTCATTATATGGAAGAAGTTGTATTTGCTGACGATGTGTATGTGATGGATCGCGGACACATTGTGATGCACGGTGTTCCGAAAGAGATTTTTTCCAGAGTAGATCAGCTGAAAAAGTACCGTCTGGATGTTCCTCAGGTTACGCTGTTGGCGTATGATCTGAAAGAGGCAGGTCTTGCAATCCCGGATGGTATTCTGACAATCCCGGAACTTGTGGATGCACTGAGCAGACCGGAGATTCGCGTACCGAAAGGCTGGAAACTGCCGGAGCATACCCCGAAAAAATGAAAAGAAAGAACTGCCACAGGGGAAAGAATCTATAAAACTGGAACACGTAGGATATACTTATAATCCTGGCAGTGCTTATGAGATGCATGCGTTAAAGATGTCAATCTGGAAATACCGCAGGGACAGTTTGTTGGAATCATCGGACATACCGGAAGTGGAAAATCCACCCTGATCCAGCATTTTAATGGACTGATCCGTCCGACAGAAGGACATATTTATTTTGAGGGACAGGATATCTGGGCAGACAAATTTCCTCTTCGTGGACTGAGAAGTCAGGTAGGACTGGTCTTCCAGTATCCGGAACATCAGTTGTTTGAGACCGATGTACTGACCGATGTCTGTTTCGGACCGAAAAATCAGAATCTGCCACCGGAGGAATGTGAAAAATCGGGCAAAAGAAGCCCTGGAACATGTGGGACTGGATGAAAGTTATTATGCGAAGTCCCCGTTTGAACTGTCCGGAGGACAGAAGCGAAGAGTAGCCATTGCCGGTGTTCTGGCGATGAATCCCAAGGTACTGATCCTGGATGAGCCGACCGCAGGACTGGATCCTATGGGGAGGGATGAGATCCTTGATCAGATTGCAAGTCTCCATGAGACAAGAGGAATTACCATTATTCTGGTATCCCACAGCATGGAAGATATTGCGAAATACGTGGAGCGGATCATCGTTATGAATCACGGAGTAAAAACTTTTGATGATGCACCGAAAAAAGTATTTGCACATTATAAAGAGCTGGAGGCCATCGGACTTGCGGCACCCCAGATTACTTATATCATGCATGCATTGAAAGAAAAAGGACTGGATGTGGATACCAGTGCCATCAATGTAGATGAGGCAACCACATCGATCCTGCGGGCACTCTGGAAAAAGGAGGAAGATCACAAATGATGCGAGATATCACAATCGGACAGTATTATCCGGCAGATTCCATTCTTCACCGTCTGGATCCCAGAGTAAAATTCGTGAGTACGCTGGTCTATATTGTATCTTTATTTGTATTTTCTTCCTGGCTGGGATATGGGGTGGCAGCACTGTTTCTGGTGGCGATGATTGTTTTGTCCAAAGTTCCTTTCGGATTTATGATAAAGGGATTAAAGCCGATCATGGTGCTGTTGCTGATTACGATGTTTTTTAATCTGGTCTTTACGCCGGGCGAAGTATTATGGTCATTCTGGATCCTGAAAATTACCAAAGAAGGCATCCGGCTCGCCATCAAGATGGGTATCCGTCTGGTATTTCTGATCATCGGTGCATCGATCATGACACTGACTACTACACCGAACCAGTTGACCGATGGTCTGGAACGACTGCTTCGGCCGCTGAACAAGATTCATGTGCCGGTTCATGAAATCGCCATGATGATGTCTATCGCCCTTCGGTTTATTCCGATTTTGATGGAAGAAACAGACAAGATCATGAAAGCACAGATGGCACGTGGAGCCGACTTTGAGACCGGTAATCTGATCCAGAAAGTAAAAAATATGGTTCCGCTGCTGGTGCCATTATTCATCTCTGCCTTTCGCAGAGCCAACGATCTTGCAATGGCGATGGAAGCGAGATGTTACCACGGCGGTGACGGAAGAACACAGATGAAACCGCTGGCATATGAAAAAAGAGATTATCTGGCATATCTGGTAGTGGCAGGTTATCTGGCACTCAGTATCGTATTTCGGGTAGTCGGTATTTAAAAAGTAACCGGTTGACAGTATTCTGCGAGATGCTGAACAGTTATGAATAGAATTGATTGGTGAAGCAAGCTGTTTTCCGGTTCATGATGGGCCGGAGAACAGCATTTTTTACTTTACAGCAAATAGTTATATTTGTGAAAACGTGGAAACTTTGAAAGGAAGAAAAATGAAAAGAGTAAAATTGACGGTTGCCTACGATGGAACCAACTACTGTGGCTGGCAGGTACAGCCGAACGGTCTGGCGGTGCAGGAAGTTCTGAACCGGTGTCTCTCAGAATTCCTCGGAACTGAGACAGAGGTGATCGGAGCCAGCCGTACCGATGCCGGTGTGCATGCGCTGGGTAATGTCGCAGTTTTTGACACAGAGGCACGGATGCCTGCGGAGAAGTTTTCCTATGCGCTGAATACACGGCTGCCACAGGATATCCGTATCCAGGATTCCTGCCAGGTGCCGGAAGATTTTCATCCGCGGTTTCAGGAAACCATAAAGACATATGAGTATAAGATCTATAACCGGCAGTTCCCGGATCCGACGAAACGGCTGTACACGTATTTTTATTATTATCCTCTGGATGTGCAAAAGATGCGGCAGGGAGCTGGATATCTTATCGGAGAACATGATTTTAAAAGTTTTTCCACCTATAAACCGGAGGTGGAGAATACGGTTCGTACGATCTATGAACTTGACATTCACCGGTCGGAAGATAATGTGATCACGATACGGATCAGGGGAAATGGATTTTTGTACAATATGGTGCGGATCATAGCAGGAACCCTGATCCGTGTAGGTGGGGGTTATTATCCGCCGGAACATGTCAAAGAGATTCTGGAAGGAAAAAACAGAGAGCTTGCCGGAGAGACCGCGCGGCCGGAAGGGCTGACTCTGGTAGAGATCCGGTATCCGGAATGGGAGGCGAAAAAAGCTGGACATCTCGTATCAGTGGATCCGCTCCCGCAGAAAGACGATTGCGATTCAGATTGACCGGAACGGACAGGTGATTCTGCGGACACCCTATGGGATTACGAAGAGGCAGGCGGAAAAATTTCTGGATGAGAAGAAGGACTGGATTCTGAAGAACATCCGGCAGGTGGAAAACAGGAAAACAGATCAGATTATGATCAGTGAAGAACAGCGTCGGGAAGGAATCGAGCGGGCGAAACGGATTTTCCCGGAACGAACAGCATATTTTGCTTTGAGAATGGGTGTGGATTATGGCAGGATCACTATCCGGGAACAGAAAACACGCTGGGGGAGCTGTAGCAGCAAGGGCAATCTGAACTTTAACTGGAAACTGGTACTGCTTGCACCGGAGCTGCTGGATTATGTGGTGGTACACGAACTGGCACACCGCAGGGAGATGAACCATTCGAAGAATTTCTGGAAAATCGTGGAGGCAGAACTTCCGGATTACCGGGAACATCGCAGGAGACTGAAAGAGTGCCGGATCTGAGAGTGCTGAAATGCCGGAGGGTACGGTTGAGGTCAGGAGATCCTGAAAAGTGTCAGGAAACCGTCAGAATTCACCGGTAATGGCCCGCAAGGTGTTTTGGGTGAGCGGAAGTCAAAGAAAGTTGAAAAAACCTGGAAAAATCACGAAAAAATGATTGACACACACGGAACAGTATACTATAATAATCGAGTATGACGTAGTGCGAAAGTATCTTACCAAAGCCCCGGAAAGATATTTTTCATTATAGAGATAATTATAGTTTAAAGATTGAATTACAGGAGGGAAATCCATGAACAGTTTTATGGCTAATCCAGATAAGATTGAAAGAAAATGGTATGTAGTAGATGCTGAAGGCTGCACATTAGGACGTTTAGCTTCCGAAGTGGCAAGCGTATTAAGAGGAAAAAACAAACCAGTTTTCACTCCTCACGTAGATACAGGTGATTATGTAATCGTAATCAACGCTGAAAAGATCAAAGTGACCGGTAAAAAATTAGATCAGAAGATCTACTACAGCCACTCTGATTATGTTGGTGGTATGAAAGAAACCACTCTGAGAGAAATGATGAACAAGAAACCGGAAAAAGTCATCGAACTTGCTGTAAAAGGTATGCTTCCAAAAGGACCTCTGGGAAGACAGATGATTAAAAAAACTTCATGTATACGCTGGTGCAGAGCACGGACATGAAGCTCAGAAACCGGAAGTTTTAACATTTTAATAGGAGGTAAGTAACATTGGCTACTACAAAATTCTACGGAACAGGAAGAAGAAAAAAATCTATCGCCAGAGTATACCTGGTACCAGGAACTGGTAAGATCACAATCAATAAAAGAGACATCGACGAGTACTTCGGACTGGAGACTCTGAAAGTTGTTGTTCGTCAGCCACTGGCAGCAACAGATAATACAGAAAAATTTGACGTTCTGGTAAACGTTCACGGTGGTGGATTTACCGGACAGGCTGGAGCTATCCGTCATGGTATCGCTCGTGCCCTGCTGCAGGCAGACGCTGAGTACAGACCAGTTCTGAAAAAAGCTGGATACCTGACTCGTGACCCGAGAATGAAAGAACGTAAGAAGTACGGCCTCAAGGCTGCCCGTCGCGCTCCGCAGTTCAGCAAGCGCTAAACTTTATCAAAAGTGGTCAAAAACCCCGGAACTACGCGGTTTCCGGGGTTTTTCCTTTTCAAATGGTTTGACGCAATTTGACAGAACGAAGCCTCTTTTAACCCGTTTTCTATGGGTTAAATGGTGGACAACCACCCCAAAAAGAGGGCTTATGGGTTAAAAAATAGGACAACCGAGACGCGATTTTGGGATGCCAAGGGGATGTTTATTTATACATCTCCAAGAGACCGTTTTTCGTGAAAACGGTTTGTCTGAATTTGACCTAATTTGAACAAAAGAGAATAAATCTAATCGCCAAGCGCTCAGTATTTTCTACTGGGCGCTTTTT
>ENA-OPZZ01001041-OPZZ01001041.1-human-gut-metagenome-genome-assembly--contig:-NODE-1041-length-19033-cov-3.032741_pt1 | contig 19033 bp, 13 predicted proteins | sample MGYA00242487_ERZ504511 | MGnify/ENA primary metagenome ERZ504511 (study PRJEB26092, sample SAMD00036241) | human gut metagenome | host: Homo sapiens | study: EMG produced TPA metagenomics assembly of... | reverse complement strand
ATATTGGCGATTATCCAAACTATAATGAAAACGGGTAGCCCCTTCTTTCGTTGTTTCTGTGCGCAGATAGATTCTCTGAACATCATTCAATTCAAGACTATCCACAATCATCTCTGCCGCATCCCGGTTCCCTTCTCTCATTTCAAGCCAAAAGCGGTTGTCCTTCTTTCTGACTCCAAATTGATACATCATTCTTCCCATAATCCCATTTCCGGCAAAGTCACCTTCCTTCAAGCCGGACAAGTCTAATAATACCGTGCCCGTGCTATACGGTCCTGTCACCTTTTGAGTTAACGAGTTCCTCGCCCAATAAAAACCTTTGGCATGTTGAGCATATATTCTAAAATAACCCGGCCTGTCCGTCAAGCTCCACTTCTCTTTATGCGGAACATGATTAAATTCCCAGACCGGAGCCAATTCCGGTTTGTCAAAAGAATCGGAATGATGAGGATAATTCATCTTATGTTTACCTCTGACTGCCGGTTTCCGATAAGTAACCACTCCTTTCCCCGGTCTGCCTTCCGGTCCGACAACCGGCCATTCATTCTCCCATTTCATAGGATACAACATCAGACACCTCCCCATATAATCGCGATCTTGAAAAGTGTATGCCCAGGATTCTCCTTCAGCCGTTTCTATATATCCGCCCTGATGAACACCTGCACCGGCATAATTAATATCATCATCTATCAGAACTTTCGTTTCATAAGGCCCGTAAAGGTCCCGTGAACGACTTATCATCTGCACTCCATCATACCCCAACGCCGGATTAAAGACATAATACCATCCGTTTCTTTTATAAGTGTGACATCCCTCAAACAAATGGCCGTAACCTTCGGGAGCTGTTATAATGAGCGTTCCCTTATCTTGAGGGTCGAGCACTCCCGTAGCATCATCTTTCAACCGCGTCAGATAGATTTTCCCTTTCCCGTGAGTGACATACTTTTTACCGTCATCATCAATAAAAAAGCCGGGATCATACAACCGCTTTTCAAACTTATGCATCGTATAAGGACCTTCCGGCCTCGTACTCTTAAACATGACGAAACCATCATCCGCAATATTGACTCCTATATAATAAATACCTTCATCATATCTGATGGTAGGGGCCCAGCACAAACGGCTATAAGCCGTTTTCTCATTTTCCATCCGATATTGAGGCTGGAAAGTGATACTGTCATAAGCATGACCGATAATTTGCCAATTAATCAAATCTTTCGAATGACAGACCGGAATTCCCGGCATTGCCACAAAGGACGAACTAACCATATAATAATCCTCCCCTACACGGATAATATCAGGATCAGGATAATCGGCATTAATCACCGGATTGGTATAGGTTCCGTCACCATTATCGGAGGAAAACAGGATATGTCTCTGAACAGGTGCACAAGCTTGCAGGAACGTCAATATGCACCCCAGAATCAAAAGACAAGGTAAACACTTAAAAGAACAAGTTGAATGATACATCATAGTATTCGCATTTTAATCAATAAATAAACGCCCGGATGAGCTTAATTAACAATGCAATATTAAGCATTTCCTCCATCCTGCCAGAGTAATAATCAGTACAAAAGGAGGACAATCATACCTACCCTTTCAAACAAACATTTCGGTATCTTTCTATTTACATTATAAAGTTCACGTCCTATTCGGCTAAAATGTTTTATCTTTGAACAGGTCTATGGATTTATCGGCTCCAAATAAGCCTTGCATAGGAAATCCTCCTTTTCTACCGGATATTCCCCACAAAAATAATGAAAAGCGCGTACTATTGCAGTCTCAAATCTAAAAACCAAAAAAACTAGAAAATGAAAAAGCAATGGATCATTGCCTGTCTTATCGGAATTCAAGGGGTAAATGTACAGGCACAACAACCCAGCAAGTATCCCTATCAGGACACGAAGCTGACTGTGGAACAACGGGCGGATGATTTACTTCAACGCCTCACATTAGAAGAAAAAGTGGCGTTGATGCAAAACAACTCACCGGCTATTCCCCGGCTTGGCATTAAGCCGTATGAATGGTGGAACGAAGCTCTTCATGGCGTTGCCCGCGCCGGACTGGCTACTGTCTTTCCGCAAGCCATAGGTATGGCCGCTTCTTTCAACGACGAACTATTATACGAAGTATTTGATGCCGTATCCGACGAAGCACGCGCCAAGAACCGCCAATTCAATGAAAAAGGACAATATAAACGTTATCAGGGACTGACCATGTGGACTCCCAACGTCAATATCTTCCGCGACCCCCGCTGGGGACGGGGACAGGAAACATACGGTGAAGACCCTTATTTAAGCGGGCGTATGGGAATGGCAGCAGTCAGAGGTCTGCAAGGACCGGAAGATGCCGAATATGACAAACTTCATGCCTGCGCCAAACACTTTGCCGTACACTCGGGTCCCGAATGGAACCGTCACAGCTTCAACGCAGAAAACATTGCACCCAGAGACTTATGGGAAACCTACCTTCCTGCTTTCAAGGAACTGGTACAAAAAGCAGGAGTCAAAGAAGTGATGTGCGCTTACAACCGTTTCGAAGGCGATCCCTGCTGCGGTAGCAACCGTCTGTTAACCCAAATTCTCCGCAACGACTGGGGATTCAAAGGAATCGTAGTCACCGACTGCGGAGCAATCGGAGACTTTTTCCAACGCAAGAAACATGAAACGCATCCCGATGCCGCCCATGCCTCTGCCGACGCTGTTTTAAGCGGAACAGATCTCGAATGTGGCGGTAACTTCAAAAGCATCACCGATGCTGTGAAAAAAAGACCTGATTTCGGAAGAGAAAATCAATACATCAGTCAAAAGAGTACTGAAAGCCCGCTTTGAACTGGGAGAAATGAATTCGACTCATCCCTGGAGTAACATTCCATTTTCTGTTATCGACTGTCCCAAACACAAAGAACTGGCACTGAAAATGGCACATGAAAGTCTGGTATTACTCCAAAACAATAACAACATCCTTCCATTAAACCGTCAGATGAAAGTCGCAGTCATCGGCCCCAACGCCAACGACTCGGTAATGCAATGGGGGAACTACAACGGCTTCCCTTCACATACCGTTACTCTACTGGAAGGAATACGCGCCAAACTACCTGACGCACAAATCATCTACGAACCTGTATGCGGATATACAAACGACACCACCCTGCACAGCCTATTCAATCAGTGCAGCATCGACGGAGAAGCCGGATTCAACGCCACCTACTGGAATAACCGCGAATATAAAGGCAAAATTGCCGCAACCGACCGTCTGACCACTCCTTTCCATTTCAGTGCAGAAGGTTCTACCGTATTTGCTCCCGGTGTAGGATTGAAAAACTTCACCGCCATCTATCGTTCCACTTTCCGCCCAACAGATTCCGGTGCCGCCACTTTCCGCGTGATGACTAACGGAGGAGTTACTTTATTCCTCAACGGCAAGCAAATAGCAGAAGCCACCAACATCAAGAATCATACCAATCTGTATTCTTTCAACTACGAAGCAGGAAAGAGTTACGACATCGAGTTGCGTTTTATTCAGGTTAAAGATAACCCTGCACTGAACTTCGACTTGGCAAAACAAACTCCAATGGATGCCCGTGAAATCCTGAACAAGTTGCAAAGCGCAGATGTAGTTATTTTTGCCGGAGGTATCTCCCCCCTATTGGAAGGAGAATCCATGCGGGTATCCGACCCCGGATTCAAAGGCGGCGACCGTACAGAAATCGAATTGCCCGCCATCCAGCGCGAAGTTCTTGCTCTTCTAAAGAAGAATGGAAAGAAAACAGTATTCGTCAACTTCTCCGGTTCGGCAATGGCCATCGTGCCTGAAACGCAGAATTGCGATGCTATCCTGCAAGCATGGTATCCCGGACAGGCAGGTGGAACAGCCGTTGCCGATGTTCTTTTCGGAGATTACAATCCTGCCGGACGTCTGCCTATCACTTTCTATAAAAGCATGCAACAATTACCGGATTATGAAGATTATTCGATGAAAGGACGTACCTACCGTTTCATGACGGAAACACCTCTTTATCCATTCGGCTACGGTTTAAGTTATACCCGTTTCTCTTATGGGAAAGCTACCCTGAACCAATCGAAGCTGACCAAAGGCGAAAAAGCAATCCTTACTATCCCGGTAAGTAACGTCGGGCAGAGAGACGGTGAAGAAGTGGTTCAAGTGTACATCTGCCGTCCTGACGACAAAGAAGGTCCGCAAAAAACTCTTCGTGGTTTCCAACGGGTTAGCATTGCTAAAGGTAAGACACAGAACGTCCAGATAGAGCTTCCGTACGATTCTTTCGAATGGTTTGATGCAGCGACCAATACCATACGTCCTTTAAACGGAACATATAAGATACTTTACGGAAACAGTTCAAATGAAAAAGACTTGCAAACGTGCAGTATTCAGATTCAATAGGTAATACCGTTTCATATATAATTTGAGGCTAAGTTGAACTTAGGCTACATTGAGAATTTATAAAAAATGGCTTTTATTGTCAGGCCAAGAGTTAGGGCTTCATAAAGTGATTGTTTTCAAGCTATTACCCACTGACAATAGAAACTGACAATAGGCTGACAATAAAGATTTCCGTCTTTTATTGTCAGCCTATTATTGTTTAAAACTACACTATGCAACTATTATCCCTTATTTACCAAGCCTGCATTATTCCGCTAAGATACCGTTATTGTTCAACCAGGGTGCCGCTATTGTTCCACTAAAGCACCGATCTTGCTAATTCTCCACGGCCGTGACGAGATCTCTCCACGGCTGTGGTAGGATCTTCCCACGGCCGTGAGAAGATGTTACCACGACCGTGGGAAGGTAAAGATAACGGCACCTTTGCCCAACTATGCAGGCACACTAACTCAACTATACAGGCACACTAACCAAACGATACAGGCATACTTACTCAACTGTACAGGCATATTAATGCAGCTACATCAAAACCTTGAAACAATAATTCCAAGATGTCCGCATAACTATATCGGTATATTAATAATGATATGAAAGTATCAATGAATGATATAGGCATATTGATATATGCCTCATCAGCCTATCAATACTATAATGTACGAATGGACAGACTTGTATCCTTACTTGCCAAACAATAAAAAACAGGCTGACAATAGAATACTTAATTCTTATTGTCAGCCTATTGTCAGCTTCTATTGTCAGCTTCTATTGTCAGCATGTATTATACTGTAATTCATTTCTTTAACTGCCGCTCTGACAGATTGACAATAAAAACAGTATAAAAACAGATGATACAGTTAGTTCTTGGTCAGCAACCGCTTCTCCGAAATCGTTCCCAACTCTTTTCCGTTAATGGTGATATCCGTCGTATTTTCTATCTGTATCATAGATTGATCGGGAGTGTCAATTTCCACATTCTCAATGTTGAGCTTTGCCACTTTATTCACTACAATACCCTCTTTAGCACCTGTAACCACCATATTCTTGATGGAAATATTCTCAATCGGCATTTCGGGAAGTCCGTTCAGATAAGCTGCCCGTCCTGCTCCCCTGCAAAACACATCCGAGATATAGATGTTTCTGAAAGCAGGCGTCTCCTCACTCACACTCGGAACCGGTTCACCGGGAGCACTTTTGACCGCGTAATACAAGTCGGCAATCAAAGCATCATTAGGAATATCAATCATATTTATATTATTGATATAAATATTCTCCACAACACCACCGCGTCCACGGGCACTTTTAAACCGTAAGCCGACATCCGTACCGATAAAAGAACATTCAGACACATACACATTCTTCACACCACCGGACATCTCACTGCCAATCACGAATCCGCCATGCCCATGTAAAACGGTGTTGTTTCTCACAATCACATTCTCACAAGGTTCGCCCCTTCTGCGGCCATCCTCGTCTTTGCCCGACTTCAGACAGATAGCATCATCCCCCGCATCAAAGAAACAGTTGGCAATCAATACATTCTTGCATGATTCCACATCCAACGCGTCACCGTTTTGTGAATACCAGGGATTGAATACCTTTACATCATTCAATGTCAAAGACTCGCACGACAAGGGATGCAGACACCAACTCGGAGAGTTTTTGAAGGTCACACCTTCCAGAAGAATCTTTTTGCTCTTCACGATACTTAGCAATACGGGACGCAACCAACTCTTCATATCTTCCCATTCTTCACTCGTGATTTCAGTCCGTTTATCTCCGCTGCCGGCCATGAGAACAGAGGCTTTCAGCGCTCCTTCATTAGGATACCACACCTTTCCGTTTTCATCCACCTTGCCGCCGGAGTTCACCAGATTCTTCCATTGCCTGTCCGTCATCTTATCCTTCTTCACAGGACGCCATCTATCCCCCGCCCCATCAAAAACTCCATAACCAGTGATGGCTATGTTCTCCGCATTCATTGCCGAGATAGGCGACTGGCAACGTTTGGCATCCAGTCCCTCAAACGAAGTGGTGATGATCGGATATAATGAAGTATCACTACTAAATACAATCAACGCATTCTTTTCCGCATGCAAATTGACGTTACTCTGCAAAACAATAGGTCCTGTCAACCACAAGCCTTCCGGAATGACTACCTTGCCACCTCCCTTATCATGCACCACTTTGATTGCATTATTAATAGCCTCCGTATTCAACGTCACGCCATTACTTTTGCTCCGAAATCGCAAATATTCACCTGATAATCGGGGAAGACGGGACGCTCTATGGCGGGCATGGAGAAAGGAAGGTCTTTATATAAATCTTCCATTTCTATCGTTTTATCCTCCGAGTCTGAATATGCCTGACAAGATGCCAATAACAAGAGTCCCACCAGCATTACTCTGAAATCCTTTTTCAAAAATCTATTCATACTTATCTTTATTATGTATCAAAACCTATTGAAATATACTATTTATTTTCAACGGGAAAGAATCGCCTTATTTCCCAAAGAACCATACTGATTCACAGCACAAACCTGCAATATCATCACCGGATATTGAGGAAGAGTTAGATACATTCCACGTGTCATACCTACTACCCTGTCCCCACTGAAAACAATATACCCCGTCGCATCCTTCACACTTTTCCACTCCAGTCTCCGGTCCTTTATTTTAAGCCCCTCGGGAGCAGGAAGTTTTTTCATCATCATACGGGGATTCCACTGATCTGTTCCGGGAATTATATTCTCATAAGTATAAGTAGCAGCCTCTTCTGCCGTTATCACCGCACGACTGGTTCCTTTCGGAGCATTTTCACCACGTCCCTCATATTCCGTCTTACGCTGATCCAGTTGCAGGACATTACCCGCGGCATCCCGACTGTTATATTCGGCAAACAAAGTAGGGATCGCACCCATATTTGCCCAACCTTCAGGAGAAATGGGAATGTTCATAGTAGTGTGAATATAAACCGTTTTTGGCGAATTATGCCACGGACGTCCCAGTTTCACCCCCCACTTCTTAACATTAGCCGCCGCTTCGTTACCATCTATCGTGCAGTCTCTGAAAACATACCCCCATTTCGCTTCCTTATGACAAGGAGCTACAATAATAGCACCGCTACGAGTATTATAGAAAGTACAATTTTCCGCCAATACATTTCCTCCGCCATAGAAATAATCTACCGCTCCTTCAATCCAACAATCTTTGACGTAATGTCGTGCAGTATCATTGCCTGTAGTCATCCATGTATCCTGAAAAGAACGGAAGTTACAATTATTAAATGCGATACGATCCGCCTGACTGCTCATTGCCAAAGCTTGCGGCCCTTTCTGGCTATCCACTCCCCAGTCGTTAACATAAGAGATGTTTTCCGAATAGAAATCAGGCGCTTCAATCTTCACTACACTACCATCGTATTTATAGACATCCGATTCCGGATTATGAACAGAATATCTCCAATAGTCGATATCTGTCGAAGTAGCCTCTGGTTTGCCACCCACATTCAGACTGTGGTGAATGATGGTTTTATCTTTGTCCTGTCCTATCAAATGAATGAATGTTTTTGTCTTTGGTATAAATAGGTACTCTCGATAAGACCCATTCTTCACAAATATGCACCAAGGTGTTTTTGAATTTTCGGGTGCGGCATTTACAGCCTCTTGCACCGTTCTGTAATCACCACTGCCATCTCTTGCCACTACAGCCTGAAAAGGAGAATTACTTTCACCGGAATGATTCCTATCTATAAGCCCCCTCCCATCAGCACCCCAGACTGGGGAACACAAGGAGAACAGCAAGATGACTCCCTGTAAAATGCATTGTATCTTCTTCATACTTCAATTGTGTAAATTTTATATAGAGGAAAAAACAGCCCCGGTTTCTTTTCCCAAGGGCCATTTGTTTTCAGAAAAACGATTACCTGTTCATAACCAGTATGGTCCTGACAATGATCCGGTTATGGAATCCAACGAGTATCACCGGAACGATTAGTGACAATCGGAGAATTCGAATCCTTGATTGTCAGATCGCCCTTTTCCGGGTCAACAAACAGTTCGGCAGCAGTCATATCCAAATCGGTTGCATTGATCTTACTACCACCCAACGCATAATCTTTCGTTGTATAATTGTTAGAGAAGCTAGTGGTAGTATTGGCACCGATTGAATAAATTTCACCACACGGTGAAGCCAAGACTACTCCTTCCAACACCAATTCCGAACCAACAGCAGACTGTATATTAATCATACGCTGATTGCGACAGAAGCTGTAGAAGGTTACATTTTTATATTCCAGATGAATAGGTTTGTCCAGATTGGGCGCATAGAAGATGTTACCCCAGCCCCAGCCGTCTGTACTGTTGTTATCTCTACTAAATGTGCAGTTCCTGAAAATAACTCTTTCCAGATGATCATAAGAGTTACCTTCCCTTAATCGGGTCGATCCAAAGATGGAACGTACCGTATGACACCTGTCTGCCAAACCGCAATTGTTCAAACTTGCAGCCTTCCATTTCGAAGTTCATCAGATGTTTATTGTTAGCTCCCTGATGACGCCAGAATCCACGTCCGAATCCATAGAAGTCGCAATTAACGAAAACTGATAATTCTCCAGCGTGTATGCATTACCACTATTAAAGAAATAACTGTTCAATATCTCCTGCCGGAATTCAACATTTACAAACTCTATACCGGAAATATAAGATCCGGCAACCACATTCCATGAAGATTCCATAGTGACAATAGGCTTAATGCCTTCCGTGCTACCGACCAGACGGAAACCTTTCTTTATTGCAAATGGACTCAAACGATAAGAAGAGCCAGCCGGCAAGAAATATTCGGTACCCTCCGGAATCTCCGCATTATCATTATTATCAGTCAGAAGTTTCGTCAAATCATCATCCCAACCTACCGTAATAGATTCGGCAGCCGGTCCCGCTGTACGGAAAGTAGCCTGATTATAAGGTTTGTCATATTTCCTCGGCTTACTTGTATCGTAAATATTAACCGCATACAGTGTATTCTTATCCAGACCAGTCACTTCGGCACGTCCCTGTGCTTTTTCCTCTTCAGTCAGATAACGGGATACATTCGCTAAAGTTTTGTCCATCATCGGCATCACGCTGATACTGTCCACCGGATTCTGTACATCTACTTTCCAACGAATGATAGCAGAGTTTTCTGTTATCTCTGTTTTTGATACGTCTTCCAATAACTTCGCATATTCCGGTCTGGCCTCTGTAGAAGCATTCGTATAAGTCCATTGAGAATTATTGACTGCATTTGCCGCATTCGAACGCACACGAATATAGAACGTTGTTCCATAAGGGATATCGTCCAGAAAGACAAATGGTTCAGTTGTATCTACCGACATAAACAAACTTTTGTAATACGTATCCTGATGCAACTCTACCGTATAGGATGATGCATCATTTACTTTATACCACACCAAAGTAATAGAATTACTCTTCACCTCCGGTTTCTCCAATACGAATCTGGGCTGAAACAGATCGTCTATTTTGTTATATTGGTCGTCTTGGCAACTTGTGAAAAGCGCTCCCCACAACAAAGCAGGCAATAAGACTGTTGTCAATCTATATAGTAACTTCATCATAACATTCATTTTTACTGGTTAATATCCATAATAGTTTTGAATAGCCCCTCTATGGTCTGTAATTACTTGTGAAGGATAAGGACACAAATATCTCAACGGATCAGAAGGTTTCACACTCTTGTCGTTATTCAGATTGATAAATCCTCTGAAACTCCAGGAAATCTCTTTCAAGGTCTCAAATTGCTGCGTTTCCGAGTTCAGGACTCTCCATCCAATAGCGTATGCCAACGTTTGATAACCGGCAGGTTTACCCGTTCCGAATTCTCTTTCTCAATGCCGACTATATCCAGAATGGTTCTGTCCGGATGTTCCGGATCAGGGACTGACTTATAATAAATATTTTCAGGTACTTTATCAATACCCGGTATATAGGTACCATTGGCAACCAACCCCCAATTAATCATTTCAAAATAGAGATTATAGATCACCTCACTGTACTTATTCCAACGGGCCAAGTCATATTTACGGATACTTTCACCCCAAATTCCCATTTTCGTTCGTCCATGATTGCTTTGAAGAAATCGTCTTCACTATTCAGGCTTTCTACGTAAGATTCTACTTTCGAAGCCCACAAAGAAGAATCAAACGCACGCCGCCTTACCCTCTTCATCGCTTCCTTTGCATCATCACGCGGTCCGAACCGCTCGTTCACCGCTTCAGCATACATCAACAACACATCTGCAAACCTCATGCGTATGCTATTGATACCCGTTCCCGCACCACTGGAAGAGCCTAACGGAGACTTCATTTTAAGTTTCGACCATTTACCTACTCCCATGCCGGCGATTCCCATATCCATCTCCTGATTCAGGTTCTTATCGTATTTGTAAGGAGCACACGTAACGTCACGACGCAAATCATCCCCATCAAATGTAAACATATACGTACCACAATAATGCAGATAATTGCTGGCACTTCCGTACTCGTGCTTGTCACCGGCAATCGTTACACCTACATTATACCCGTAACGGCTGGTCACACTTTTCAGCATAGGGATAGCAAAAATCACATCGTCATTATTCGCCGTCGTCCAATTGCATTCATTGTACCAAAGTTCTTCGTAACTCTGTTTCAAATCATGCTTGTTTTCCTTGATTACTTTACCCAGATAGGTGATAGCGATATCATAATAATGCTCGAAATTGTCACCACGTTCCATATATCCCACGTTGTCCGGATTCTCTTTATCGGGACGTAAAGACCATCCTCCACGATACAAAGCCAGTTGTCCGATAAGTGCCTGGCAATATTCGCGGGAAGCACGCTCTACCCCGTAATCCAGATCGGCGGCATATTTCATCATCGGCTCTACATCAATCAACTCGTCAATCAGGTATTCCAGTATCTTGTTCCGTTCCGTCACACCGACTGAAAAGAAATCATCTGTGGATTTCGAAGGTTCGGTCACAAAGACGACATCTCCCCATGTACGAATCAAATCCAGATAAAGCATCGCACGAAGTGTTTTCACCTCTCCGTACATCTGTTGTATTTCAGTCGGTCCCTCCTCTTTTATCTGTAAGGAGAACAAAGAGGAATTTTCCATTTCATGCAGGAAGTCGTTCGCATAATTGATCACGGAATACATATTGTTCCATGTACTATTCAACGTATTCCAGTAGGGTTTGGAATCGAAACAACCGATATCCGCACCGGTGGCCGCTACGGTATTATTCTTAAAGGAAGACATTTCTACATCCGTATTCGTATTCAGGCTGTTGGCAAGCGTACTGCCATACATACCGTCTTCTGTCATTGCAGAATACATTTTAGTCATCAAGGCTTTGGCTTCCTCTTCTGAAGTAAAAACATATCCGGGGGTAAATCCTGAAGGAGGCTCCACATCCAGAAAGTCATTACAAGATGTGAAAGAGAGCATCGCGCAGGCTATGGTTGAATATAATAACTTCTTATTCATTGTTCTTTCATTTTAGTTAGTTTATTAAAAGGTCAATTGCACACCGAACGTGTATGTGCGGCTTCTCGGATATCTGTTATTATCGATATTCGGCGTTAATCCGGTAGCAATATCTACCTCCGGATCATAACCGCTATATCCGGTAATCGTAAAGAGGTTGTAACCTGACGCATAGAAACGTACTCTGCTCAAACCCACTTTATTGGTCCATGCACGTGGCAGTGTATAGCCGATAGTAGCCGTATTGAGACGCAGGAAAGAACCGTCTTCCACTGCATATGACATTGCAATGGGACGTCCGATAGAAGTCGGATTCCACATCGTCGCATTCTTATTAAACTCTGCAAGAATTTCCGGACTGTAACGAATTTCATTACCCATATCGTCAAAATTACGCCAACGCTTCGCAGCAGAAATATCCATACTGAAATTGTTGTAATTATTGCTTGCCCATGTAGTCATCATTACTTTATTAGCATTGAACACATCGAAATCATACATGAAATTAAAGAATGCACTTACATCAAAACCTTTAAAAGTTGCATTTAATCCAAATCCTCCCGAAAACTTCGGAGTAGTATTACCGATCACAGTACGGTCGTCATCCGTCAACGTATACGGGTTGGCACTATTTTCATCCACCGGAGTGAGTTTTTTAAATTTGGCATTACCCGGACGCGGTCACCGGACAACGGGCCTGGAGTTGAGCGATCTCCCGGTCTTTCCAATGTCCGATTGATTTCTGGATTTTGAATCAAAGTGGCTTTGAAATCAATGCCATACTGTATAGAAACCGTCATTCACAAATCCATAGATCAAACCGGTAGTACCTCCTACGTAGGCACGATAATCATCTGAATTCAAGAGTTGAGAGCCAGCCCAGCCAGAAGAAAGCACCATTTCCTTTTCACCCCTTGCCAGTTTGTCGATCTTGTTTTATTACGACCGATATTAAACGTCGCGTTCAATGTAAAGTCCGGACGGTCCATGATATAACCGGTCAGAGACAACTCAACCCCTCGGTTTGAAGTCTGCCCCACATTCTCCATAAGATGTGTGTAGCCTGTATAGCCGGGAATAGTAGAAGAAAGCAGTAAGTCTTTCACCGTGTTCCAATAGAATTCCAATGATCCGCTTAACCGTTCTCTGAAAAAGCCGAAGTCAACGGCAAGGTTACGGGTAATGGTAGTCTCCCATTTTACATGGGGATTATACAGTTCTTTCGTGTTATAAAATTGATAATAGTACCGGCTCGTTTCTTCCCAACCCGCAGGCCGGCTGCTGCTGATACCATACAATTTCTGATAAATATCGGAAGAGATACGGTCATTTCCAGAAGCACCATAACTTACTCTCAATTTAAGATTCGACACCACTTCACTCTCTTTCAAAAAGTCCTCATTAGACATACGCCATGCAACAGCCGCTGCCGGGAAAAATCCCCAACGATTGCCTGAAGCAAACTTCGATGAACCATCGGCACGCAAGGTCACAGTAGCGAGATATTTATCCTTATATCCATAGTAAGCACGACCGAAAAAAGAAGAAATGCGTGTGGGCGAACCGGCAGAAGACTTATTTTCGTAAGGAGTACCCAAAGACAGGTTATCAAATGCCTTTTCCGCAGTTGTATTCACCGGAAAATAGCGGGTAGTATAGGTCTTACGGCTGGATTGGGAACTCTTCATTTCTTGTCCGACCATCAATTGGATATCATGCGTATCATCCAACATAAAGTTGTAGTTAAACACATTGGATAATTGCCATTTGGAACCTTGAGACATACTCCACTCAGCCATTGGCTGGTTATTATTATTCTTGGCGTTAGATGTATCAGTGCCCCAAAAACGTCGAGACTCCTCTGCATTATTTTCAAAGCCGAATTCCGTACGGAAAGTCATGCCTTTCATTATATTCCAAGTCAGAGCACCTATCGTATTGAGAGACTTATTAATTCTTTTCTTATAATTCTTTTCAGATTCTTCTTTCGGGTTAAAGCGGGTTATCTCATCCAATAAATCAGGGTCATAATAAGTATCATCTTCCGGCAATTTCATATATTCATCCAATCCTTCAGTAGGTGCCTGACGGAGTGCATCCAAAAGACTCACCCCATCCGTACCGGAACCGTCCACTTCTTTATGCAACAAACGGGTGCGGTATTCAAAAGTCAGGAATTTAAAGAGCTGGGTATTCAGACTCACATTCAGGTTGTTCTGTTTCAACCCGTTCCCCACCATCACACTAGGACGGTCTTGATGGATAAATGCCACTTTATACTTCGTTTTCTCTGTACCGCCATTGATACTAAGGTCTACATATTTAGATACCGGATTCGTTCCAAAAATTTCATCCTGCCAGTCCGTTCCTTTATCTCCCTGATAAATATAGAATTCATATGCTTGTCCATACTTATTAAAGAAATCGTCGGGTATGGAATTCTTTTGACGGGCATTCTCATATTGCATCAAAACATATTCGTAGGGATCCATCACGTCCAGCTTGTTTGATAATGTGCTTGTCTGCAAGTAAGTATTCAAATTGATAGATACGCGTCCTTCCTTTGCTTGTTTGGTAGTCACCAGAATGACACCATTAGCACCGCGAGCTCCATAAACTGCCGTAGAAGCAGCATCTTTCAAGACATCGATGGACTCTACATCTGTCGGTGGAATATCATTTAAACTCCCCACTTCAAATCCGTCTACCAAAATCAGCGGACTGTTGTCCTGCGTGATCGAACCTCCACCACGCACCAATATTTTAATTTCCGCATCCGGTGAACCATCCACTGCTGTCACCTGCACACCCGGCATTTTACCGACAATAGCCTCTGCAACGGAAGCAGTCGGTACTTTTTCGAGAACCTTGCCCGATACACTCGATACCGAACCAGTCAGATTTCCTCTTTTCTGTGTACCATAACCGATTACGACCACATCATCCAGTTGTCCGACGGCTTCCGTCATCTGAATATGAATTCCGGAAGTACGTCCTTTCAACGGTTCTTTCACTTCATTCATTCCGACATAACGGATAGTCAACACAGCTTTATTCACATCAGGAACATTGGTCAGTGTAAAGTTTCCGTCCATATCGGTAGTAGTACCTATTTTTGTGCCTTGCACCATTACTGCGGCACCTATTACCGGCCCGTAGTTATCTGTCACCGTACCGGTTACGGTCTGTGCAAAACCACTGACCGCCACCAATAACAGGGTGAATATACTTATAATTAGTTTATTCATTATACTAAAGTTTTTTGTTACAAAATATACGGTTTACTATTTCTTCTCGATAACCTGACCGCCCAGATTCTGATTGTAAACAATATGCTGAACCAGGTTATGAAAATAAACTTCCAGATTGGAATAACGCCCGTTGGGATCTACTGACGTACTTATCTGTGCAGCATCATCCGGATTATTCGGATCAAGTCCGTAAGCTTCTTCCCAAATATCAGGAATTCCATCGCCATCCGTATCTGGCCAGGCTTTCAACGATTTAACTTCAGGATATCCTTCTGTATCCCCCACCGTATCAATAATTCCAGGGCGCGGTTTTTCATCCTTCGAACCAGTCCATGTAGAAGTACCTTCTCTGACCTCTTTCACGATACGTTGATCAATAATATCTCTGCGCAAAGAGGCGCCGGCATATTGCAATACCTTTTCATAGGCTTGCTCGGGTGTATGGCTGGTCACCTTACTAAATGGCTGCGGTTCCGCCATTCTCATTGCATGCATTTCTTCTTCTGTAGGATGCAAATCGCGCCAAAATTGACTCCAGATTCCATTCGTCCAGTTATCTGCCGTAACTTCTGCACTGGCAGTCACATGGTTGCCCTCGATATATGCTCTGGCGGTAGGATCACTTGACAGAACTCTCCAGGACATACTTCCTGTTCCGGTAGCCGGTCCTGCTTTATAATAGCAGTTGACAATATTGAACGTTCCATATTTTCCACCATAACAGCCAAATCCGGCTTCACTCCAGTTATAATAGACATTGTTTCGTACATCAAAATATCCGATATGGTCACCGGCTCCTTGGGTTCCGGGTTCCGGCATATCAGAAATTCGGGGAGCACGGCTACTATGATGTGCCATCAGAATATGATGGTAAGAAGCATTATCACCACTAAACATCGCTCCATACCCATGAGCTCCTTTGGCATGATTGGAATTATTCAAGCTCTCTGTTGACATACACCACTGCGCAGTAAAATTCTGACAACCATAGAAAGACAGAGTTTCATCAACTCCCCAACTGGCAGTAACATGATCGACAATCGCATTCGTGAAATATCTTCCTCCAATAGCATCTTCGGCATAATCCTCGTATTTGTCACCGGGACGGCAACGTAAGAAACGAATAATTGCATTCATTTCTTTGCTGTCTGCCGACAGATTAAAAGAGAAATTATAGTTCTTCAACGTGATACCATCGCCCGGAGCTGTCTGTCCCAAGATACTTACATTGGGATGATCTACTAAAAACAATCCACGCTTCAGTTCTATGATACCCGAAACATCAAAGATGATATTCCGAGGCTGGTCGGACTTCTCGATTCCATAACGCAGACTTCCTTTGATGGGAGTTTCATTTTTGCCATAATCTTCCAAATTAGTAACCCGATAGATTTCACCGCCACGGCCTCCGGTTGTAAAACGTCCACCTCCCTCCGCACCGGGGAAAGCCAAAAGTTGTCCGGCCGATGGGTCGTCACCAATACTCGTATCAGGTTTACCATACTGAAAAATCTCTATCTTCTGTTCCAACACGCTGTTCTTTATGATCACAGAAGAAGTGCGTGGAAAACGATCTGTATTATCTTGTATTTTCAGTACGATTGCATCTTCTGTCGAAGCTTCCTTATCCAAAGTAATCCAGGGTTCGGTTGAAGTCATCGTATATTCTATTGCATATTCTTGAGTGACGGGAATAGTTAGTGCCTTACACTTATAAGGAATAATATATTCATCCTGCTCTACTTCCAGAGTCGTTTTGACTCCTTCCTGAACAATCTCCACAGTCTTACTCATGATGTAATCACCCACTGTCTTAAATACGATATTCCCTCTTCTCTCCGCTGCCACGTTCAATGCAATAGCAAAGTGAACATTATCTGTCACAAAACTACGGCTCTCCTGTGCAGACTGATCGACTTCCTTGATCCAGTCGGTTTGATCGTCAATCTCTATTTTCCATGCCACATTGGATACAACCTGACAAATCAGAGTAGTTCCTAAAAATGGAATCACTTCCTTTGAATAATCCAGCAAAATATCCGGATCAGTACCCAGTTGTTCTACAGAGATTTCCTGTTCAATCGTCGTATTAACATTCGTCAAAGTAACCTTAATCTTACTTTCACGCTTCGCGTCATCTGTGTTTTCAGTGAAGAATAAACGAAGATCGCCGTTTCCATTTCCACTTTCTTTCGAAAGAGTCAGCCAGCTACTATTACTTTCTGTGACTTTAGCTGTCCAATCGCCGGTTGCAGTCACATTGATAGTAAAAGAACCTCCTACGTTGGTGAGTTTCACCTCATTCTTTGATACTTCCAAGTTATTAGCTAATGCTGCTTCGTTCTTTTCGTCATCCGAACTACAAGCCCCAAGCAATCCTGCCAATAATATGATTAGAAATGATCTCATATCCTATATAATTTATTCGTTTATACTTTAACTATTATTTAATCCAATGCGGATCACCGATTCCTTTGGTATATACTTCCGAACTCTTGTCCTTAATAGTCAGATCCCTTCCCTCAACATCCGTAAAGAGTGCACTCATTGAAGTTGTTTCAGCCGGAAGTTCATTATCGTTTACTCCCCAAGTATTCATGACGAAACCCTGCGTATGATAATTGTCTGCAAATGTTCTGCCTGTTACATTTCTCAAATTAAACCAAGTACCACTTCCTTCTTCGGATATGCCACTGAACAGATTATTCTTAACTGTCAATGTGAAACTGCTGGTATTCTTCGGCGACAAATCAAAGAATGTCATACCTACAGGTGCCATTCCGATGAACGTACAATTCTCTATGGCTATACTCAAATCACCGGTCATGGAACTCAAACCTGTTATCAATGCTTTAGTCAGATTATTTGCATGGAATGTAGAATTTCTGAACACAATATTGTAAATAGGAGCATCCTGTTTAGTAGACAACCCAAACAATCCGCTGCTACCTGAATTTAAGCCGAAGAAACGGCAATCTTCAATAATAAGGTTATCAACAGTTTGTGCCAGTTTGGCATTTACTTCCTGATACCACATCGTGCGTCCCAAATCATTAATATCACACCCTTTCAGCGAAATCTCTTTCACATGGAAATGTTGATTTTTGAACTTGAAAAAATCCGAGTCTGTCGTTTTTATATTCAGGTTTTCAAAATGAACAGCATCAATTTTGTTATCACCGGTAGATATGCTCATATTACCCATTTCCATATGGGCCAGTTCTTGTCCATTTATCGGTTTCTGTCCTACAATATAGAGACTCTTTCCAAAATCAGTCTGTCTTCCCAACTTATACTCTCCCCCTGCTTTCAAGAACAGCTTCACTTCAGTTACAGTCACATCCGCCATCAACGCTTTGCATATCTGTTCCAGATTCTCTTCCGGATTCACATATCTATATCCATCCGGTATTCTCATCGGGGCTTCCGGATTTATTTCTTCTTCATCCCATCCTTCCGACGCTATCGTCACTTTATAATCCTGAATCATCGGTTCGTCGGCGTTATTAAGAGCAAAAGCCACCTGTGTAGTATCATCGGGCAATATAGGGAATGTACCATCAATAGTTTTCGACTGCACCACATTATTATGCTGATCCAAATAATCAATGCGAATACCTATCTCTTTTCCTATCGTCCGTGTCTCAAACAACACCATATCATCTGTATAATTCACACCACCACTGCTGGTAGCTTTATCGCGGATAATTTCTATCGGCGTTTCTATGAATCTGGCATCTGATACTTTATAACCGGAAATCGGACATGAAAGCACAGCGCGTACCGTTGAATATCTCTTATCCGCTTTTTTATCTGTAGCTTTCAGACGGATCACTCCTGTCCGGTTATA
>ENA-OPZZ01001037-OPZZ01001037.1-human-gut-metagenome-genome-assembly--contig:-NODE-1037-length-19063-cov-1.841624_pt1 | contig 19063 bp, 17 predicted proteins | sample MGYA00242487_ERZ504511 | MGnify/ENA primary metagenome ERZ504511 (study PRJEB26092, sample SAMD00036241) | human gut metagenome | host: Homo sapiens | study: EMG produced TPA metagenomics assembly of... | reverse complement strand
TAGCCGATTTGCTCGCTATCGTTGCAGGTGCCATCGCGGGCGCGATCGCCTTCCTTCCCTTTGTCTTTACGCTCAAGCCGGTTCTTGACGATAGACAGAATGCGGACATGCTCAAGGGTATGGTGAGGCAAGTCACTATCTTACGCGCATTTTCTATAGATACCGGATCAATATCGGAACCCACAAACATCCATCCATACTCAACGTGCCCAATAATCGGATAAATACAATTTGCACCTACACCGATATCCAAGCATCTGCACTGTCGTTTTGGCTTATCTCCATTCTCTTCATTTGCCGTATTACTGACTCTCTCCGGATCAATTAAATCGGCAATATAATGAACATAGTCTGCCCTCCCGGGAATAGGCGGACACAAATAATTCTTTGGAATATCCCAGTAGCGGATACCATAATAACTTATAAGCAATGCTTTATTCAACGCTTTCACAGCATGTGGATTAAAAAAAATCGATTGTTTGTATTCCCAAAGGATTGAGAAGTACAAATTTTCTGAGCGGTGGATAATTCTCTGTCAACAATGAAAAATCATATTGTCCATTGTGTTTATTTCTCGTATGTAGTTCGCTTCTTTCTGCCATGGCGGCAAAGATACAGAGAATCTTTCTGTCTGCAAATGACTTTCATACAAATCATGAAGATACCTGATTACAACTGTAACAAGCATCTTCATAATTAATTATATAAATACCATATACCTAATCCTTCTTCACCCAAACAGCCAGGTTACGGGATTCGACAGAGAACTCTCCATTTCCTTCTTCATCTAAAGTTATTTCTTCGGATATACTTCCGGTTATTTCGTGCCAGACTTCGCCTTTATGTTTCTCACCCAAGCTCATTATTTTACTTCCCGCCTCGTCATTAGACATAAGGAAGACCAGCCCGGAGCCATTATGTTCCTCATCTCCTGTACGGATAAAGCCAATCGTTGAAGGATGGTCGAAGTATTCTATCTGATCACCGTAAGCGTACTTTCGTCTCGCATCCAACAATATATCAATAATCCGGGTATGAGGAGACTTCTCCCCCTTTATACCATAATAATCTCCATAAAACAGACATGGATAACCTTCCTTCATCAGCAAAATCAAACCATAAGCCAACGGTTTAAACCAATCTTCTACATTGGATTCAAGAGAACTTCCGCGTTGCGTATCATGATTGTCAACAATGGTTACAGCCAGATCGGGATGATGTTCAACCAGAGTATCTTTTAAAATATCCCGCAAATCATAGTCTTTACCTTCCTGTGATGCCTGGAACATATTATAATGTAACGGGACATCAAATAGGTTTACTTTGTGCCCAACAGCTTCTATATAAGCATCCAATGCTTCCAGGTCACCATTCCAATATTCACTACGGCATAAAAATTCATTGCCTCTTTCACTCCTCACCGCATCGAGGAATTGTGCGACGAATTGATCTTTCATATGTTTAATGGCATCCAGACGCATTCCGTCGAGATTCAATTCATTGGAAACCCACTTTCCCCAACGGTTCAATTCAGATACAACTTCCGGATGGTCCAAGTCAATATCGTTACATAACAGAAAATCATAATTACCGTTCTCACTATCCACGCCCTCACTCCAAGCTTTTCCTTCTCCCTGTATCTGAAAAACACCGCTGCGCTTTTGCGCATCATCAAAACCCGTCCCGGAAAAATGATACCAATGCCATTTAAAATCCGAATGTTTGTCCTTACGTCCGTGAAAGCTATACCCGGTCCACCCTTGTATCTCAAACGGCTCACCCAAAGCCTTGGTTCTCTCCTTGGGATCGACCTCCACTACCATAAACTTTTCAGTAAAATCACCACCCGCTTTATGATTCAATACAACGTCCAGATAAACAGCAATATGATATTTGTGCAATTCGTCAATCATTTTCTTCAGTTCATCTTTCGTACCATATTTAGTTCTTATGGTTCCCTTTTGGTCAAATTCGCCCAAGTCATACAGATCATAAGTCGCATATCCTTCGTCTTGCTGCTCATCGGCCTTATAAGCAGGGGGAATCCAAACAGCAGTCACACCTATATCACGAAGATGCGACGCATCTTCCTTTATCTGTTTCCATAACTTCCCGTCATTCGGGAGATGCCATTCAAAATATTGCATCATAACACCATTTTCCATACGCTTCAATTTTTTTTATAATTAACTTTATACAAAACAAAGATGATGTTAACAAAGTTCCTACGTTTCTATAAATTATAAGCTAACAAATACAAAAAAGTGCAAAGGATAAAAAAGCTGATTTACAACACCGTAAAATTACCTTAATTATTCTTTTATTATTCATATTTATCAGAGCGTAAACAGGAATTTTTGATTTCACATTTGTTTTCAGTCATACCATAACAGAATAATCCGGTTCATTTATTCCACAACATGATTATTTTTTTATATAGTATTAATATAAAATTAGAAAGTATGAGAGAGTTGAAAAATCATCCGTCCCCGGACCAGTTGGATTCGTATGACAAGTATCCGCGCTATTATGAGAACGATTTGGAATTAGTCTATACACCCCAGCAATCCATATTTACGCTATGGGCACCAAGTGCCGATAATGTCCGTTTAAACCTGTATTCATCCGGCGAAGCGGGAGATCCGGAAGAACAACTGGAAATGGACATAGCCGACAATGGGACCTGGTGTATCCATATAGACCGTGATCTGAAAGGTTCTTTCTACACCTTCCAGATAGAAAAAGATGGAAAATGGCTGGACGAAACACCCGGTATCTGGGCAAAAGCAGTCGGCATCAATGGCAATCGCGCTGCTGTAATCGACTGGAACGAGACAAATCCCGAAGGTTGGGAATCAGACCAGTCACCCGAACTGAAAATGTATTCCGATATCATTCTTTATGAACTTCATCACCGCGATTTTAGTATTGATCCAAACTCAGGAATTGAACATAAGGGGAAGTTTCTTGCTCTGACAGAGACCGGAACTAAAACTCCCGAAGGAGAATCTTCCGGACTGGATCATTTAAAAGAATTGGGAGTAACGCATATACACATCCTTCCTTCATTCGATTTCGCCACAATCGATGAAAGGAAATTGGAGAAAAACAAATACAATTGGGGATATGACCCGAAGAATTATAATGTACCAGATGGAAGTTACTCCACCGATCCTGTCACCCCCACCACCCGTATCCGCGAATTTAAAGAGATGGTAAAAAGCCTCCATCAAAATGGTTTTCGTATTGTACTCGATGTGGTTTATAACCATACAGCCTCAACCGAGCATTCTAATTTTGACCTGACGGTTCCGGGATATTTTTACCGCCAGAATCCCGACGGTTCCTATTCAAATGCTTCCGGGTGTGGAAATGAGACAGCCTCAGAACGCGAAATGGTTCGCCATTATATCATTGAGTCGGTCAAATTCTGGGCGAAAGAATATCACATTGACGGTTTTAGATTCGATCTGATGGGGATACATGACATCGACACCATGAACCAGTTAAGAGAGGAATTATTAAAAATTGACCCCACCATTTTTGTATACGGAGAAGGTTGGGTAGCAGCAGATTCTCCATTACCTTTCGAGCAACGGGCTGTAAAGGAGAATGTACGAAAAATGAAAGGTATTGCCGTATTTAATGATGAATTTCGTGACGGTCTGAAAGGAAGTACCTTTGACGAACAGGAACCAGGGTATGCCTCCGGAAATATCAACGGGCATTTTGAACCTGTCAAATATGGAATCGTTGGCGGAACACAACACCCACAGGTAGATTATAGCGGGTTACTTTACTGTGACGGTCCATATGCCGCTGCTCCCTCTCAAATGATTAACTTTGTTTCCTGTCATGACGGATATACGCTGGTAGATAAGCTGAAATTATCTGTTCAAGGCGAACATTCTGAAGAAGAACTGGTTCCTATTGACAAATTAATACACACCGTGCTTTTAACCTCGCAAGGTATTCCTTTTATTCGTGGCGGTGAAGAAATCATGCAGGACAAACAGGGAGAGCCAAACAGCTACAAGTCTTCTGACGCCGTCAACCAAATAGACTGGGCGTTAAAAGCTAAAAACCGTGATATATTCAATTATATCAGAACATTAATCGCACTCCGCAAAAAACATCCCGCCATTCCGTATTCCTACAGCAGAGGGCTTAGAGAAATGGCTTCATTTTCTTGATACAGGCGATTCCGGTGTCATCGCTTATACTCTAGGCGAGTATGCTAACGGTGATGAATGGAAAGAAATTCTAGTTGCATACAACGGTAACCGGAATCAGGCAGATATCAATATCCCGGAACAAGATTGGATTATAGTCTGCCATAACGGACAAATTGATCTAGACAGTCAGGAGCATTTATCGGGAGGGGATATTTCTATCGCAGCATCTTCAGCTCTTATCTTGTATCGTCAATAAAAAAGGAGATCAACTTGATATTATTAAATAAAAGTACAATTATAAATCAGTTAGACTATGTTAGAAAATGAATTATGGGGAAATACTATTGAAAACTGGGGTATTTCCATTCTTATTATTTTAGGAGCAATTATTATTGTGAAATTATTATCGCTATTAGGCAAGAAAGTTATCAAACCTTTTGTTACGGGAACCGACAATCACCTGGACGACGTCATTTTTTACTCTTTGGAAGCGCCTGTTAAGTTTGCTATAATTCTGTTGGGAATCTGGATCGCTATCCATCGGTTGGTTTATCCGGACAGTTTTGTGAAAGTAGTTGACAATGCTTACAGCATTTTGATTGTTCTGGATATTACTTGGTTTTTCGGCCGTTTGTTCAGTAGTTTACTTCAGGTTTACTGGGGAAAGCAGTCCAACGGACAAGCTAACAAAATGATGCCAATCATCAAAAGAACCATCTTGGTTATAGTCTGGCTCATCGGCATCGTCATGGCTTTGAGTAATGTGGGAGTTAACATCAGTGCTCTGTTGGGAACTTTGGGTATTGGTGGTATCGCATTTGCTTTGGCAGCACAAGATACAGTAAAAAACGTTTTCGGTGCGTTTACCATTCTGACGGATAAACCTTTCAGCATCGGAGACACAATTCGCGTGGATAGTTATGAAGGAACGGTAGTAGACGTAGGAGTCCGAAGCACAAAAATAATGAATTACGACAAACGTATTATAACTTTCCCCAATTATAAGATTACCGATACTTCTATCGTTAATATTTCATCCGAACCTATGCGCCGAGTAGTCTTGAATCTTGGACTGACGTATGATACGACTTCCGAAAAGATGAAAGAAGCTTTAGAACTATTGAAATCCATCCCCAAAAGAGTAGAAAATGTATCTTCTAACCCTTCTGATATAGTCGCTGTTTTTACAGAATACTCAGATTCCGCATTGGTTATCATGTATATCTATTTTATAGAGAAACAAGGAGATATTTTAGACGTAACCTCAAATATGAATATGGAAATACTGGCTGCTTTTAATAAAGCAGGATTGAACCTTGCTTTTCCGACACGGACTGTCTATATTCAGAAAGACGAATCATTGAAACAAGAAAGTTGATAAACCCATCGTTCTCTTAGAAATATGTACATGCAGCCCAACATCAATGTGCTATTTTTAAGATTAAACAAAAATACAGTTGAAATAAAAATAGTCAAACAAAGAATAAAGCGCATAAATTAGTGCAATAATATACGGAATAACAGATTATTATTGCATAAATTCACATGAGATATGCATCTTTTTCTATCACTAAACCACTCGTTGGTCTTAAAGGAACGCCTCCTTGGTTTAAAACCAACGTATTCTTCCTCACCGAGGAACCTGTTTTTCCTCGGTGAGGAAGAGATAAAAAGACTATCCGGAGCTTGTTTTCACGCTGGCTAATCACAAATAGCGAAAAGGCAAGATTAAACAAAAAGTTATCCTTTCAGTCAATACATCATCTAAAAGAAAACATAAGAAGTAATATCATATCAATCTATTCAGCATACAACTTAAATAAAAGAAAGAGAGATTTTCATTCAAGCAAATGCAGGCGTTTTTCTACTTCTTATTTATCCGTAATGTAATTTACAGCATTCCTTGGCTGATTAAATATTCCTTTTTTAAGAAAGTTCTTTTTTTCAGCAATAGGTAATGAGCAATAGTTAACGAACGACTAACAATACACAAACGATCATAGTAATTAGTAAGTCTGCAAGATCTTTTCGAAGCAGCTTTGTTGCCTGTTGTATACGATAAGCAATTGTTTTTACTGAAACCCCGGAACTCTCAGCTATTTCCTTATAGCTCTTTTTAGTAAAACGATGCATAACAAAAGCCTCCCTATAGGAAGCAGGCAATGTATCTATAGCTCTTTCACTCTTTTTGAAAGCTCTTGGAACTGGTAAGTCTCTGCATCATGTATCAGCTTTCCATCTCCTCATAATACATAGTATCAGCATGATTCTTCAGCTGTTTTTGCTTGATGCAGTTAAGTGATCTATGGTAAACCGATTTGAGTAAATATCTGCCTAAGGAAGTTTCAACCTGAAGTGTTTCGCGATGTTCCCACAGCCATAAAATAGCGTCACCCGCTATTTCTTTCGACTCTTCATAGTCTACAAACCTATTTCCATACGCACAAAGAATCGGGTAGTATTTTTAAATATACTATCAAAAGCGATCATCTCCCCTCTCCTTAGTGCCATCAATAAGTACGCATCTTCATTGCTGTATTCCATGGCTGCAATGATAATGCTTATATTTTAAATAAGCGTAAAATAACACAGTTATTAACCATAAAGTTTATTAATGTTAATTATTTAAATAACCTTAGTAGTTTTATTTTCCCGCTTGTCTCTTTAATAAATTTATCATGGAAATGCATCATTCAACTATAGAAGACTTGCTGATCAGCTATTATGATGGTAAAGCAACAGCAGACGAAATTCAGGAAATAGAAGCCTGGATCAAATTGTCAGATGAAAATAAAAAGAAGGCCATGGACATTTACACACTTCTTCTTATGACTGACACGCAACAGGTTACTGAAAAAATGGATATGGATGAGGAGCTATCAAAAGTGAAGGGACGGATGCAAGAGAATAAGTATCATATTTCCTGGTGGGGTTGGATACAACGTGCAGCTGTTGCCTTACTCATACCGATGGCTATTACTATTTTGGTTTTGCTTAACCAACCCCAATCTACCGCCCCCGTCCATGCCCAGATATTCGAAGTCCAGACACAACCCGGAATGATAACTTCTTCAGATTACCAGACAGCACTTTAGTGTACTTAAACTCCGGCTCAGTCTTAAAGTATCCTTCCATTTTCACCGGTAACATTCGTGAAGTGAGTCTGAATGGCGAAGCGTATTTTGAAGTTGCGAAAGACCCTGAACATAAATTCATTGTTTCGACTCCCCAAAAATCTAAAGTGGAAGTTTTGGGTACACACTTTAACCTGGAAGCATTTGATGAGATGGATGAGGTGATTACCACTTTGGTAGAGGGAAAGGTCGAATTTGTTTATGAGAAAGACGGACAGGGAAGTAAAATACTAATGCGTCCCGGACAAAAAGTGATTTATAATAATAAGGACGGACAGATTCTGTCATACAACACCAATGGCGAATCGGAGCTTGCCTGGATGGACCAAAAGATTATTTTTGATAAAACTCCATTTAAGGCAGCATTGCATATACTGAAGAAACGCTATAATGTAGATTTTATTGTAAACACTTCGAAATTTGACAAATATACATTTACCGGAGCGTTTACAGAACAATATATAGAAGAGATTCTGGAGAATTTTAAAATATCCTCACACATACGCTGGCGTAATGTGAAACTGACAAATAATCAAAGTGAAGAAGGAGGCAGATTGAAATATATTTAAAGCCTTTCATGTTTAACCAATAAAATTATAATACGTATGAGAAACTTCCAACCGCCTTAAAAAAAAAGCATACAGGCAGATGTTCCCGCATCCAGCCTGTATGAGAAAGCCTTTAACCTGTTTGAATACAAACAGAGAAAATTATTTCTTAACTTTAATTCATGCAAATATATGAAGAAAAACAATTATGTCCAACAATTGCGGGCGGATAATCCCGTTTTTATTGTTTGGAAAAAAATTCCTTTGTCTATGAAACTGCTCTTTGTTTTCTGTTTTTGTTTTGTTGGGCTTCTATGTGCTAACGACAGCTACGCCCAACGTACTATGATCTCTGTGAAAGCACAAAACTTGACTGTGAAAGAAGTTCTGTCACAAATTGAGGCACAATCTGATTTTAGCTTTTTCTACAATGACCATCATATTGATGTAGACCGCCGGGTATCGGTAGTTACCGAACAGAGCAATATATTTACCTTATTGAATGAAGTGTTTAAAAACACCAATGTCAAATATGCCGTACGTAATAAAAAAATAATATTATCTACGCAAATAGTGGAAGCGCCTGCCGCGAAACAAACCGTGCAGATAAAGGGAAAAGTGACGGATATGTTTGGCGATCCGGTCATTGGCGCTACCGTAATGGAAGATGGCACCCAGAATGGTACAATTACAGACCTGGATGGGAATTTCATATTGAATACAGCATCTGCCAATGTGACGATTACGGTTTCTTACGTAGGCTATATGTCCCAGACCGTGAAGGCACAGCCCGGCAAAAGTCTGTCGGTCATCCTGAAAGAGGATACCAAGACACTGGACGAAATCGATGTCGTAGGTTTGGTACATCAGAAGAAAGTCAACCTGACCGGTTCGGTATCTACGGTAAATGCCGAGGATTTACTGTCACGTCCGGTTTCTAATGTAAGCCAAGCATTACAAGGATTAGTTCCGGGAATGAATTTTCTTATGCTTCGGATGGCAACGGTGGTGAAATTGGTGCAGACATGAAAGTGAATATCCGTGGAGCCGGTACGATCGGTGACGGTTCCAATGCATCTCCGCTGATTCTGATCGACGGCATGGAAGGAAACATGAATATGCTGAACCCCAATGATATTGAAAGTATTTCGGTGTTGAAGGATGCGGCTGCCTCTTCCATCTATGGTTCCCGTGCTCCATTCGGTGTAGTGTTGATAACGACTAAAAAGGAAAAGCGGGGAAAGTCAACATTAATTATAATAATAGTTTCCGCTGGTCAGAAGCCATTAATCTGCCGGATGTAGCAGATGCCTACACTTATGCCATGTACTTCAACAAAATGCAGTTGAATGATGGTAAAACAGCGGTACAGTTTGACGATACCCGTCTTCAGGCTATCAAAGATTACGCATCAGGCACAATTACCACTACTACCCAACCGAACAGAAATACTCCCACTATCTGGGACTGGATCGGTAATACGAATACAGACTGGTATGACGTAGTTTTCGGAGGTACGGCATTCTCGCAGGAGCATTCTCTCAGCGTCAGCGGAGGAACAGAAAAAATACAGTATTATTTCTCCGGCAACTATATGGGACAGGAAGGAATGATGGCTATCCGCCGTGATAAATTACAGCGTTATTCGGTGAGCAGCAAGATTAACGCACAGCTTTATCCGTGGCTGAACATGAATTACAGCATGAAATACATGAGGAAAGATTATAGCAAGCCTACCGCGATGACTGATAATACCTTATATCAGAATATAGCCAAACGCTGGCCGATGGAACCGACCGTAGATCCCAACGGTTATCCGATGGGCAACACGATTATCCGGCCTATTCTCTATGGAGGCGACAACAATTCGCAGACTGACTGGCTATACCAACAGTTCCAGGTGGTGATAGAACCGATCAAAGACTGGAAAATCTTCGGAGAAATCAATTATAAAGTGATAGATGCCTTCACCCATACGGATTATTTAAAGGTGCCGCAGATGAATGTAGCCGGCGAGCCTTATTCCGGTGATACATGGAAAACGTCGAAAGTTACCGAAGGCGCCGAACGTACCAATTATTTCAATGCCAACGTCTACAGTGAATATTACAGATCATTTGCCGACGCACACCATCTGAAAGCAATGGTCGGTTTTCAGGCCGAAGTAAATAAATGGCGGCAGTTGCAGGCGTCCAAGCTGGACTTGATCTCAGAATCCGTGCCCAGTATTAATGCCGCTACGGGTGAATCGACTATCGATAAGTCCAAACTGACACATTGGGCAACAGCCGGTTTCTTCGGCCGACTCAATTATGATTATAAAGAACGGTATCTGCTGGAAGTCAATCTCCGGTATGACGGTACTTCACGTTTTGCAAAAGACAAACGCTGGAATTTGTTCCCTTCCTTCTCTGCCGGATGGAACGTGGCGCGTGAGGCATTCATGGAACCAACCAGCCATATCATCAATACGTTAAAGATCCGCGGTTCCTGGGGAGAACTGGGCAATCAGAATACGGAAAATCTATATCCGTATATCCAGTTAATGAAGTTTGTTGCCCAAGATCCCGACTCCCACTGGCTGATTAACAACAGCCGTCCCAACACAGCGAATGCACCGGATTTGATTTCAGCGCTATTAGGATGGGAAACCATGCGGTCATGGAACATCGGTTTTGACCTGGGTATGCTGAACAACCGTCTGACTGTAAGTTTCGACTGGTTCAACCGGAAGACTATCAATATGGTGGGACCGGCTCCCGAACTTCCTGTAACTTTAGGGGCGAATGTACCCAAAATGAACAATGCGGATATGCAGTCCACCGGTTTTGAATTGGATCTGGGATGGCGGGACCGTATTAAAGATTTTGACTACAGCGTGCACCTGTTGCTTTCGGACGACCGTCAGAAAATCCTGAAATACCCCAATACCACCGGTAAAATAAATACTTGGTATGTCGGTAAATATAATGGAGATATATGGGGATTCGAAACCATTGGCATAGCCAAAAGCCAGGAAGAAATGGATGCTCATCTTGCTTCACTGCCCAACGGCGGACAGGATGCATTAGGAGTCAAATGGGGCGCAGGTGACATCATGTATCGGGACCTGAATGGTGACGGTAAGATTTCCGACGGAGCCACGCTTAATGACCCGGGTGACAAAAAAGTGATTGGCAATACTTCCCCCCGATTCCGTTTTGGTCTGGACCTGAATGCATCCTGGAAAGGCATTGATGTACGCTTATTCTTCCAAGGAGTGGCGAAACGTGATGCCTGGCTGAACGACAACATGTTCTGGGGAGCTACGGGAGGTATCTGGCAATCGGCCTGCTTTACTTCTCATCTTGACTTCTTCCGCGAAGAAGGGGATGATTTCTGGAGTGCCAACAAGGATGCTTATTTCCCCCGTATCTTGGTTGATAACTTCGCCAAAAATCAAAAGACGCAAACCCGCTATCTTCAGAATGCCGCCTATGTACGGTTGAAGAATTTGCAGATCGGGTATACCATCCCCGCCCAGATCACACGTAAAATAGGTGTCTCCAACCTGAGAGTCTTCTTCTCGGGAGAAAACTTATTCACCCTTACGGGATTGCCCGGAGGATTCGACCCGGAGACAATTAATACCGGTTATGGAGCAAAAGACGGATCGAACAGTTCAGGAAATGACTTATCCGCTGTCCCGTACTTTTTCCACAGGATTTAGTGTTAACTTTAATTGATGACGTATGAAAAAGTATAATTAAATATTTATTTTGCTGACAGGGGGAAGCTTTATACTCGCTTCTTGCAATGATTTTCTGGACAGGGAACCTTTGGACAGTGTGACTCCGGACAACTTTTTCTTTACTGAAAATGACTTGGCCGCCTATGCCGTAAAGCATTACAACTTCACGACGCATGAAGGATTTAATGCCGGAATCTGGAGAAATGACAATGCGACTGATAATCAGGCTGCCACCGACTATGATAAGAAATGGATTCCCGGTCAATGGAAAGTTCCGGAAGCATACGATAATCCTGCAAGCAATGATCCGTGGTATTTCTCTGCCATTCGTGAAGCTAATTACTTCCTCGAAACAGTAGTACCCCGATTTGAAAAGGGAGAGATAGAAGGTTCGGAAACAAACATAAAACATTATATAGGTGAAATGTATTTCCTGCGCGCCAAGAATTACTTATCAAAACTGGAGACCTTCGGCGACTTCCCGATTATAAAGAATACGTTGCCGGATGAAAGTGCATCTCTGATTCAGGCAAGTAAACGGGAACCCCGCCATAAAGTGGCACGTTTTATCCTGGAAGACCTGGATCTGGCAATCGGCTTGCTAACCAATACTATATCCGGTGGAAAGAACCGCATTACCTAAAACGCAGCTCTGTTATTGAAATCCAGAGCAGCCCTGTACGAGGCTTCCTGGTTGACTTATCACAAAGGCACCGCTCTAGTACCGGGTGGTCCGGGATGGCCGGGAAAGGCAGAAGACATTGCGGACTTTAATATCGATACGGAAATCGCATTTTTTCTGAAGGAGGCCAAAGCGGCAGCCAAAGAAGTGATAGGCAATGCAGCCTTGGTACAGAATACAGCAAAAGACTGCATGGATGAAACAGTTAAAACAGACGAAGACAAATATAAAATGAGCAACCCCTATTTTGCTCAGTTCTCAGCGAATAGCCTGGAAGGATATTCAGAAATATTATTGTGGCGTGCGTATAACCTGCTTGACTATAAGATTGTGCACTCAGCTCCTTTCTATATTCGCGTGGGTGGAAATACCGGATTTACCCGGCAATATGTGGAGAGTTTCCTCTGCCGTGACGGTAAGCCGATCTATGCAACCGACCAGTATAAAGGGGACGAGTCATTATCGGATGTACGCAAAAACAGAGATCTACGCCTACAACTATTCCTGATGACATCGGGTGAGACTCTCAGCCCGAATGTAATGAATGGTACTCCCGATTTGCTGCCGGAGGTTCCGCAACTTTTGGATATAACGGAAAAGAGATGCGTAACAGGCTATCAGGTACGTAAAGGATTGTCAGGAAACTGGTACCGGGATGGCAACACAGCGATTGAAGGGTGTCCGGTATACCGCGTAGCCGAGGCTTATCTCAATTACATCGAGGCTGACTGTATGGAGCATAATGGAACTTCCATTGGTTCCGAGGCAGCAGGATATTGGGGAGATCTCCGCGAAAGAGCCGGATTGCCAAGAGACTATACAGTGACCGTGAACAATACCGATCTGTCCAAAGAACTGGACTGGGCCGTATATTCGGCAGGTAAAACAGTCTCTCCTCTACTATATAACATCCGCCGTGAACGGCGTTGTGAGCTACTTGCAGAAGGTTTGCGCATGTTAGACTTAAAACGCTGGAGAGCGCTGGATCAGGTTAAACAATTTGTAATCCAAGGGGTTAACTTATGGGAATCCGATTTAAAGGATAAATACATGCAGGACGGAAAAAATCTTCTGATACAGGAAGGAACGGAAGGACAGACCTCTAATGTATCAAGCTATGCTAATAGCGGTAAATATCTATGTCCTTACCGCGCTGTGAAGACAAACAATCTGATGTATGATGCAGGATACACATGGTGTGAAGCGCATTATCTGAATCCTATCGCTATCACGCACTTCAGAATTACGGCCTCAAATCCTAACGATCTGAGTACTTCTATTATTTACCAGAATCCAGGATGGCCGATTCAAGCCAATGAAGGGCCGATAGGTATTAAATAAAATAGATAAAGCCATCTTGGATATGGTAAAAAAGTGTAGGACGAACCGGGCTAATGTTTAATAAAAAAATAAAGCTCGGCGTCCTATGCTTCAAACTATCGGGAAATTTGTACCTTGCCCGAACGAAATTCTAATGCGAAACAAAACAGTCTGATACTAATATATAAAAAGATAAATCAATCAAGCAAATCTAAGAATTATGAAAACGACTTCTACATGGTGGAAAATCTTACTCAGTGGTCTGTTATTGGCTGGAACACTGGTAGCTTATGCCGACGCTTACCAGCCATCTTACTCCACAGCCGGCTTTTATCAGCTTTCCAACACAGGCCGCACAGCGTATAGCATGAACCCAGCCTGGCGGTTTTACAAAGGTCATATCGAAGGGGCGGAACAGCCGGAATTCAATGACAAAGACTGGAACATCGTATCACTGCCCGACGGCATAGAATATCTCCCCACTGAAGCGAGCGGATGCATCAACTATCAGGGTGAAATCTGGTATCGCAAGCATTTCACTCCCGAGGAAAGCTGGAAAGGGAAACAGCAGTTCCTCCATTTTGAAGCCATTATGGGAAAGTCAAAAATATGGGTAAACGGCAAGTTACTGAAAGAACATTTCGGTGGTTTTCTGCCTGTCATCGTAGATGTCACTTCCAGTCTGAAGTACGGAGAAGACAATGTAATCACTGTATGGGCAGACAACAGTGACGATCCCTCCTACCCTCCCGGCAAACCGCAAGATGCACTGGATTTTGCATACTTCGGAGGAATTTACCGGGATTGCTGGATGATAGTTCACAACAAGGTATTCATCACCGATCCGAATTATGAGAACGAGACAGCCGGAGGCGGATTGTTTGTCTCTTTCGACAAAGTTTCCGAGCAATCCGCACAGTTGAAACTGGATGCACATATACGCAACACTTCCAGAAAGTCCTTCGGTGGTAAAATACTCTATGAACTCTATGACCGCGACGGCAAACGTGTTCTCTCTAAGGAGGCCGGTTTGTCGGTAAGCAAGGGGCTTGCAAAACAAATTTCCTGCAAAGTGACTGTAGAAACACCTCATTTATGGTCACCCGACAGCCCCTACCTTTACAAACTACACATTTATATAAAGGATAAAGCCGGTAACACCATTGACGGATATTACCGCCGCATCGGTATTCGCAGCATTGAATTTAAAGGAAAAGACGGATTCTGGCTGAATGGCAAACCTTATCCCTATCCTCTGATGGGAGCCAACCGTCATCAGGATTTTGCAGTGATAGGCAACGCCTTACCCAACAGCCTTCATTGGCGGGACGCGAAGAAGTTGCGTGATGCCGGAATGCGTGTTATCCGCAACGCCCACTATCCGCAAGATCCGGCGTTTATGGATGCTTGTGATGAATTAGGACTGTTTGTTATTGTCAACACACCGGGATGGCAATTCTGGAATGATCAACCGATCTTTGCTCAAAGAGTGTATAGTGATATCCGCAATATGGTTCGCCGTGACCGCAACCACCCCAGTGTATGGATGTGGGAGCCGATTCTGAACGAAACATGGTATCCGGCGGATTTTGCTAAAAATGTAGTAGACATTCTCAATGAAGAATATCCGTATCCATATTGTTATGCCGGATGTGATGTAACAGCACGCGGGACACGAATACTTCCCGATACACTTTACCCATCCGATGAACGGAGGTGGCGGAGCCTTTAATACCGAAAATCTGGATCCGAAAATCAGTTATTTCACCCGCGAATGGGGAGATAATGTGGATGACTGGAACTCTCACAACTCACCAAGCCGGGTCAATCGTGGCTGGGGAGAAGTACCGATGCTGATTCAGGCACAGGGATATGCCAAAAACGATTACCAACTCACCAGTTATGATGGACTATACAGAACTTCAAGACAACATATGGGCGGTTGCCTGTGGCACTCGTTCGATCACCAGAGAGGATATCATCCTGACCCGTTTTACGGAGGTATCATGGATGCCTTCCGACAACCTAAACTATCTTATTATATGTTCTGTTCCCAGCGTCCTGCCGAACCCAACAAAGAATTGATCGCAGATAATGGGCACGATGATTTACATAGCCAATGCCATGACCCCATTCTCTCCGAAAGATGTAACGATATATAGCAACTGTGACGAAGTTCGCCTCACGTATTGCAAGGGAGGCAAAGAATATACTTATCATAAGCCGGCAAATGAAAGCGGAATGCCCTCACCCGTCATCACATTCAAGGATGTATTTGATGTCATGTATGATAAAAAGCTGTCACGCCAAAAGAAACAGGCAGATTCTTACCTTCTGGCAGAAGGATTAATGGACGGAAAAGTGGTTGCGACACATAAAGTAACACCCACACGCCGCCCGTCAAAACTGTTGCTTTGGGCAGATGACGAGAAAGTACAGATGAAAGCGGACGGATCGGACATCGTGACGATCATTGCAGCCATCGCAGATGAAAACGGAAACATCAAGCGTTTGAATAATTATGAAGTAAAGTTCGAAATCGAAGGCCAGGGCCAACTGGTTGCCAATGAAGAAAACATTCACCAATCCACGTCCGGTACTTTGGGGAACTGCTCCGGTGCTGGTAAGGTCCACCACTACACCGGGAGAAATTAAAATCCGTGCATCAGTGGTATGGCAAGGCAAACATACGCCGGTTCCGGCAGAACTGATTATTCCTACTTTTCCATCAGAACATACGCTGGTAGCAGACAAAGATGAACTGACACAAGCACAATCCGCAAGCAAAGATGCCGGAAATAAAATAAATACCGCTCCATCCGATTGTGAGAAACGTGTACTTGAATTACAACAGGAACTGAACCGCCTGAAACTGAAAGAAGTCGAAAAACAACAGAGTGACTTTGAATAATGCGCATAGTTCTATCTATAAACAGAAAAAACACAAACTTATTAAAATACAGTTATGATAAATAGAATAGTATATACTTCATTTTTATTAGGAGCGAGTTTCGCCAGTACAGAAGCACAGGTAAGTACTCCTCCCAATATTGTATTGATTTTATGTGACGACATGGGATTCTCCGATCTGGGTTGCTACGGAAGTGAAATCCAGACTCCCAACATAGACCGTCTGGCAGAAAACGGGGTACGCTTCAGCCTGTTCAAAAATACAGGAAGAAGCTGCCCTAGCCGTGCTGCTTTGCTGACAGGACATTATCAGCACGAAGCCGGCATGGGATGGATGACGGCAGTAGATGAACACCGCCCCGGATACAGAGGACAAATTACAAAAAACATCCCCACCATTGCCGAGGTGATGAAAGCGAAATGGCTACAGCACATATATGAGCGGTAAATGGCACGTCACAGTGGACGGAGCTTTTGATACTCCCAATGGCAGCTATCCGGCCCAACGGGGATTTGACAAATATTACGGTTGCCTGAGCGGAGGAGGCAGTTATTATAAACCAACACCGGTATACAGCAATCTGACCCGAATCACTGAATTCCCTGATGACTATTACTATACCACTGCCATCACCGATTCCGCCGTCAGTTTTGTCAGGCAACACCCTACAGACAAACCGATGTTTATGTACGTAGCTCATTATGCCCCTCACTTACCCCTCCAGGCTCCTGCCGATCGTGTAGAGAAATGCAGAGACCGGTATAAAGTGGGATATGACGTGTTGCGCAAACAACGTTTCGACAGGTTAAAGGAACTGAAGTTCATTTCGGACGAGATGGATTATCCTGTCTACCAAAAAGAATTTGGCGGGAAACGTCCCTCCTGGGAAACGCTTACACCCAAGCAACAGGAGCAATGGATCACCTATATGGCGACTTATGCCGCCATGATCGAAATTGTGGATAGCGGAATCGGTGAACTGGTGGAAACCATCAAGGAGAAAGGGATGCTGGACAATACCGTATTTATCTTTTTAAGCGATAACGGTGCAACCAAAGAAGGCGGATACCTTGGGCAGCTTATGGCTGATTTGAGCAATACTCCTTATAGGAGCTATAAGTCACAATGTTTTCAGGGAGGCACAAGTACCCCTTTTATCTTATCTTATGGCGATGCCGAAAAAAATCAAGATGAAAGGTCAGATTTGCAGGCAACCTGCCCACATTATAGACATACTGCCTACCTGCATGGATATTGCCACAGCTACTTATCCGTCAGAATTCAAAGAGAATTTGCCCGGCAAGAGCTTACTCCCTCCAATCCATGGAAAAAAGATAAAGCCCAGAGAATTATACTTTGAGCATCAAAGTTCCTGCGCCATTATTTCCAATCATTGGAAACAGGTACGCGGCAGCCGGAATTGAACCATGGGAGCTAATCGACTTATCGGCAGATCCGTTCGAAACCAAGGATTTGTCCGCCCAATATCCGAAGCTAGTGAAAAAATCTAGAGGCTAAATGGAATAAATGGGCGAACAATGTAATGTCTTTCCACTCGAAAACAAACCTTGGACCGAAAGAATTAACTACTATCTGAAACAAAATCCGGATCAAAGCGGAATAGAATAAAATCCGGGAACAATAGCCTTCTTAATACTAGGTTTAGAAAAAAAGACTGTTCCTTTTAGACGAACAGTCTTTTTTCTGTTTACAAGACATATTGTTTGTATATAGCTGTTTTTTTATTACTTTTGTGCTTTCAGCCCCAAAGAGCTGTAACACACTTAAATTCATGAAATATACTTTTATCTAATAATAAACACGCTACGACAATGAGAAAGAAACATTCGCTCCTATTTTGTGCCTTATTTACGATTTTTACGGGACATGCAGAAGATACGGATTATACCAAAGGACTTTCTATCTGGTTTGATTCTCCCAATACATTACAAGGAAAAGAAGTCTGGCATAGTTCCAAACAGGATGCCAGTTGGGAATCACAGTCATTGCCTATAGGTAATGGAAGTATCGGTGCTAATATTTTGGGTTCAATAGAGGCGGAACGCATAACTTTTAATGAGAAAACGCTTTGGCGTGGCGGTCCTAATACAGCCAAAGGAGCAGATTACTATTGGAATGTGAACAAACAGTCCGCGTACATCCTGGACGAAATACGTAAAGCGTTCGTAGAAGGAGACCAGAAAAAAGCGGAAAAACTGACACGCAGAGAATTTCAACAGTGAAGTCCCTTATGAATTTTCCAGAGAAAAGCCTTTCCGGTTTGGTAACTTCACTACAATGGGAGAATTCTATGTAGAAACAGGATTAAGCACAATAGGTATGAGTGACTACAAACGTATCTTATCATTGGATTCGGCAATGGCGGTGGTTCAGTTCAAAAAAGATGACGTGCATATCAGCGTAACTATTTTATTTCTTACCCTGCCAATGTGATGGTGATGCGTTTCAGTGCCGACCAACCGGGCAAACAGAATCTCACTTTCAGATATGCCCCCAATCCGGTATCTACAGGACAGTTCTCTGCCGACGGTAATAATGGTCT
>ENA-OPZZ01001032-OPZZ01001032.1-human-gut-metagenome-genome-assembly--contig:-NODE-1032-length-19117-cov-4.520221_pt1 | contig 19117 bp, 17 predicted proteins | sample MGYA00242487_ERZ504511 | MGnify/ENA primary metagenome ERZ504511 (study PRJEB26092, sample SAMD00036241) | human gut metagenome | host: Homo sapiens | study: EMG produced TPA metagenomics assembly of... | reverse complement strand
GAGATGGAACTGGCTGGAAGAACTCTTCGCGTAGATGTAGACAGAGTTGCAAAGCAGGCAAATGGTGCTGTTCTGATGCATTACGGTGATACGACTGTTCTGTGTACGGCAACTGCATCTGAAAAGCCGAGAGAAGGAATTGATTTCTTCCCATTAAGTGTAGAGTACAATGAGAGAATGTACGCTGTAGGAAAGATTCCGGGAGGATTTAATAAACGAGAGGGAAAGGCATCTGAGAATGCAGTTCTGACAGATCGTGTTATCGACCGTCCGATGCGTCCGCTGTTCCCGAAAGATTATCGTAACGATGTAACACTGGAGAATCTGGTATTATCTGTAGATCAGGACTGCTCACCGGAGCTTACAGCTATGCTTGGTGCTGCAATTGCAACAACTATTTCAGATATTCCGTTTGACGGACCGATCTCTACAACACAGGTTGGACTTGTTGATGGCGAGTTTGTGATTAATCCGACTGCAGAGCAGAAGGCTGTATCAGATCTTGCCCTGACTGTTGCATCTACAAGAGAGAAAGTTATCATGATCGAGGCCGGTGCCAATGAAGTGCCGGAGCAGCAGATGATCGATGCAATCTTCAAGGCTCACGAAGTGAACCAGGAAGTGATCAAATTCATTGATACAATCGTAGCTGAGTGTGGAAAGCCAAAGCACTCATATGAGAGCTTTGCTGTACCGGAAGAGTTATTTGCAGCTATGAAAGAAGTGGTAACTCCAGAAGAGATGGAAGAAGCTGTATTTACGGATGACAAGCAGACTAGAGAAGAAAATATTCGTGTTGTTACAGAAAAGTTAGAAGAAGCATTTGCAGACAAGGAAGAGTGGCTTGCAATTCTTCCGGATGCTGTATATCAGTACCAGAAGAAGACTGTTCGTAAGATGATCTTAAAAGACCACAAGCGTCCAGATGGAAGACAGATCGATCAGATCAGACCACTGGCAGCAGAGGTAGACCTGATTCCTAGAGTTCATGGTTCTGCAATGTTTACTCGTGGACAGACACAAATCTGTAATATCTGTACACTGGCTCCGTTATCTGAGGCACAGAGATTAGACGGACTTGACGAGGCAGAGACAACAAAGAGATATATGCACCACTATAATTTCCCATCATACTCTGTAGGCGAGACAAGACCTTCCAGAGGACCGGGACGCCGTGAGATTGGACATGGAGCGCTGGCTGAGCGTGCACTTGTACCAGTACTTCCAAGTGAGGCAGATTTCCCATATGCGATCCGTACAGTATCTGAGACATTTGAGTCCAATGGATCCACATCACAGGCAAGTGTATGTGCATCTTCTATGGCTCTGATGGCAGCAGGTGTACCAATCAAATCTGCAGTAGCAGGAATCTCCTGTGGACTTGTAACAGGTGATACTGATGATGATTACCTTGTACTGACAGATATCCAGGGACTGGAAGACTTCTTTGGGGATATGGACTTCAAGGTAGCCGGAACACATGAAGGTATCACAGCTATCCAGATGGATATCAAGATTCACGGATTGACAAGAGCCATCATTGAAGAGGCAATTGCAAAGACAAGAAAAGCAAGACTTTACATCATGGATGAGGTTATGTCCAAAGCAATCAATGAGCCAAGAGCTGAGGTCGGAGAATACGCACCTAAGATTATCCAGATGCAGATCGATCCTCAGAAGATCGGTGATGTTGTCGGTCAGAGAGGAAAGACAATCAATGCGATCATTGAGCAGACAGGTGTGAAGATTGATATTACAGACGATGGTGCAGTATCTATCTGCGGAACAGACGCAGCAGGAATGGAGCAGGCAAGAAAGCTCATTTATACAATCGTTACTGACTTTGAGGCCGGACAGGTTCTGGAAGGAAAAGTCATCAGCATCAAAGAGTTTGGAGCATTCGTTGAGTTTGCACCAGGTAAAGAAGGAATGGTACACATTTCTAAAATTTCAAAAGAAAGAGTGAATCATGTAGAAGATGTCCTGACACTTGGCGATACAGTGAAAGTTGTATGCCTTGGAAAAGATAAGATGGGAAGATTCTCATTCAGCATGAAAGACGTAGCAGAATAAAAAAATTGTAAATTGGGGACGTAGTAAAGTGTTAAAATGCTACGTCCCCATCATGGATTAAGATGCAATATTTCCATTTACAGATGCAAGTACAGAATGGTTTTATTCTTATTAAGATGATACTTCGTGTCGGGCAACAGTTAAGGGTACTCTGGAAGACAGGGTATCCTTTCTTTGTGAAAAAACCAGTCATAAATCCTGTCCATTTACATATATTGAGAGTAAGAGGTGAGAAATCATGAAAGAAGAAGTTATTTTAACCATTTTGCCGCATCAGCTCAGGGAGGTTCTTAAGAGAGAGAATATTGATTTCCAGAGTATTCAGGAAATCAGGCTTCGGGTCGGAAAACCTTTGATTTTGCTGTACAGAGGAAATGAAGTGATTCCTGAGGCGGACGGCAGGCCGTATTACATCACAAAAGATGAAATACGGGAAATGTTAGATTACATCAGTGGATATTCACTGTACTCTTATGAACGTGAGATGAGTCAGGGATATATTACAATTGAAGGAGGGCATAGAGTGGGACTGTCAGGACAGGCTATAATGGAAAACGGAAGGGTGAAAAATTTAAAATACATTTCATCGATCAATGTGAGAATGTCACATGAAATACTTGGATGTGCAGATGGACTATTGCCTTATATTACTTTCCACAGGCGATTATATCATACACTTCTTGTCTCGCCTCCAGGTTGTGGAAAGACGACACTACTTCGGGATCTGATACGACAAATTTCAGAAGGCAATGAGTTTATTAAGGGAATGTCTGTCGGTGTTGTCGATGAACGTTCAGAGATTGCCGGCTGTTACAGAGGTGTGGCACAGAATCATCTGGGAATCCGTACAGATGTACTGGATGGGTGTCCAAAGGCTGAGGGAATGATCATGCTGATTCGTTCGATGCGTCCCGAAGTTATTGCAGTTGATGAAATTGGAGGGAGTGAAGATGTACATGCTATTGAATATGCAATGCATTGCGGCTGCCGTATGCTTGCAACAGCTCACGCTGATTCTATGGAGGAACTACAAAAGAAACCAGTATTTGATCGGCTGATACGGGAAAAAAGATTTGAACGTTATGTATTACTTGGAAATGAGCCACAGATAGGAACGATTCAGGAAATTTATGATGAGAGAGGTTCGCTTCTGTATCAGGATCAGGAGGAAAAAACTGCTATATGTTAAAGTTTCTTGGAAGTCTTTTTATAGTAAGTTCTATGACCGGGATTGGAATCTGGAAAGCAGAAGAAGTGAAACACTCCTATCAGGCGTTAGGAAAAATATATCATTTGATTGGAATGATGAAAAATGAATTAAGTTATGCGGGCTCGGAATTTGGAGAAATGTTCGAATGTCTTTCGAAAAAAGTAGATGCACCATATCGAAATTGGCTGCTTGGAATGAACATACAGATGGAAAGAAGAGATGGAAAGACATTTTCTGAAATATGGGAGGATAATGTCAATGGTTTTTTTGAAGGAAAGCGGACTTGGTATGGAAGCTTTAAACCATTTAAAAATGCTGGGCAGAAATCTTGGAGGAGCCGATCGGCAGATGCAGATCTGGTCCATGGAACGTTATTTGAAACAAATAGAATTACAGATGGACGAGATGAGAAAAGATATTCAAATGCGAATGAAAGTGCGAATCTGTCTAGGAGCAAGTGCAGGCATATTGATTACCATATTCTTGATATAACAAAGGAATATTTAGTTGTAAATGAAAAACCATGAGCTGCGAATGTGAATCAGGAGGTAACTATGAGTGTCAATTTAATCTTCAAAATTGCAGCAGTTGGAATTCTTGTGTCTGTTATAAGTCAGGTGCTCAAACACAGTGGGAGAGAGGAACAGGCATTTCTGACAAGCCTTGCAGGCCTGATTCTTGTATTATTTTGGATTGTACCTTACATATATGAACTTTTTGAATCGATCCAAAGATTGTTTACACTGTAAAAGAGCAGTGAGCGCGAAAAGGAAAGGCGGCATCTTACATGAGTATTTTGAAAGTAGGGGTTCTCGCAGTTGCCGGAGTTCTTCTGGCAGTTCAGTTTAAAAATGGGAAAACAGAATATAGCACTTATATAAGTGTTGTATTGGGAATTTTAATTTTTGGCGGAATTTTGGGATATCTGGAAATATTGATCCATGCATTTGATAAGTTGGAAGAGGATTTGGATTTAGATTATGCATATGTCGCAATTTTATTGAAAATGCTTGGAATTACTTATGTGTCGGAACTTGTGTCTGCAATCTGTAAAGATGCAGGATATCAGTCAGTTGCACTTCAGATTGAAATATTTGCAAGGCTTGGGATCATGGTTTTGTGTATTCCGATTCTTATGACACTTCTGGAGGTTGTACGAGGGTTTCTGGGGTAGAGCGTATGTTGATAAGAAAAATATCGTACGTGGAAAAATTCACGAAAAATTCCCGGAGATTTATGTGTCGGAAATTTGTGGGATTAGGGATGCTTTTTTTGTGCTTCTGTATGGAGTTACTTATTGGGAGAAATGTTTATGCATCACAGCTGCAATCAGGTATAAACGATGAAACTGCACTGACTTCAAGTGTTGTCTGGCAGTTTGCAGATCAGTACGACTACGGCGAAATTGATGAGACATTAAAAGAACTTTTTCCCAAGGAAAGGCTGGATTTTAAAGAAATACTTATAGGAGTTCTGTCCGGTGATATTACATTTTCAGCTCAATTATTGAAGCAGCTTGTTAAAGAACAGTTTTCCTATGCATTTGCGAGCAGCAGGCAGAACCTGATACATATTCTCATGCTGGCGATTATGACGGCAGTATTTACGAATTTTGCCCGGGCATTTGGAAATGGTCAGGCAGCAGACACGGGCTTTTACGTGATGTATCTTATGATTGTGGCACTTTGTCTGAATTCCTGCCAGATCATCATGGACTGGGTGGAGGCAGGAATCAGCAATCTGATACAGTTCATGACAGTATTTGGTCCTATTTATTTTCCAGCGGTGGCAGTCGCAAAAGGGAGTGTGACTGCAATTTCTTTTTACAGCCTGACGCTTTTTCTTGTATATCTGGTAGAGATGTTTCTGAAGTATGTGGTGCTCCCGGCAATTCATATTTATATTTTAGTAAGTATGCTGAATTATTTGACGAAGGAATCGTATCTGAGCAAACTGGCAGAGTTGATAAAGACTGTACTTGTGTGGATTATGAAGACAATTCTGGCGGGTGTAGTGGGGCTGAATCTGGTGCAGAGCCTTTTAAGTCCTGCTATGGATACAGTCAAGAGAAGTGCGTTGACGAGGGGCACTGAGGCAATACCTGGGATCGGAGATGCGATTGGCGGTGTGACAGAGGTGATTTTTGCTTCGGCAGTGCTTGTGAAAAATGGAATAGGTGTAGTGGGAGCGATTATCTGTTTTGCTCTTTGCCTGATGCCGATTGTACAGATAGGGGCAATCGCACTTCTTTATAAACTGGCGGCAGCTCTGATGCAGCCGGTATCAGATGTCCGGATTATTGGATGTATGGAAACTGTAGGAGAAGGTATGAGGCTTTTGATCCGGGCAGTGTTTACAGTAGGAATGTTGTTCCTTATTACAATTATACTGGTGGCGGCATCTACTGGGACAACATAAAAGCTTTACAGCAAAATGAAACTGTGAAAAGACATAAGACAGAAACAGGAAGGAGAAACAAGTGGTTCAGGAATGTTATGACTGGGTGTGGAAACTGGCTGGATATCTGATTTTTATGACGGCAGTATTACAGCTTGTCCCAGGAGAGAAAGACCGCAAGTACATTCATTTTTTTACAGGACTGGTGCTGATCATTCTGATAGCATCGCCTGTGATAAAATTCTTTACTTCAGATGATCTATTTGTTCAGTTTCAGGATCAGTATGATGCAATGGAGACACAGGTAGAGGAGATGTTAAAGAATACCTCCGGATTGGAATCTGTGATGAAATCTCAGGATAATAGAAACGCAGAAGATGAGCTAAGTGAAAACGTGGAAGGGGGAGAGCCCGGTGAAATCCAGGTGGAGGAGATCCGAATCGGACACGGCAGTGAAAATCCGTAAGGTGTTTGAACATTTAAAGCATGGAAAGGTAAAAAAAGACCAGCTTCTTATCGTGTTTTTGGTGGGAATTCTTTTACTCGTGATTTCAATTCCTGCCGGAACTAAGAAAGACAGCAATACTGGAACTAAGAAAACACTGGCCAATTCGTCAAAAAGCAGTGTCGGAACGACAAAGCAGAGTGAGTATACAGCTTATATGGAAGAACGACTGGAACGGATTCTCTCCCAGATTGACGGGGCGGGACAGGTGCAGGTGATGATTACCTGGAAGTCTGATGGTGAAAAGGTGGTTGAAAAGGACAGAAAGTCCAATGAGGAAAATGTGTCCGAGCAGGACAGTCAGGGAGGCAGCAGGACAACGAGCAGCCATGACACGCAGGAGACGACAGTCTATAATAGTGGAAGCAGTACTTCCGGTGTACAGGAGCCTTATGTCAGCAAGGAGCTTTCCCCTCAAGCACAAGGTGTGATTGTGATTGCGCCGGGCGGAGACGATGCAGTAGTCGTAAAAAATATTACGGAAGCTGTGCAGGCATTATTTGAGATAGACACGCATAAGATTAGAATAATGAAAGGCGGGAGGGTGAAGTAAGTGAAACGAATCTTAAAAAAGAATCAATTGATCATTGCGGCTCTTGCAGTGATGATCGCAGCAGCAGGATATCTGAATTATTCCGGAAGATTATTACCGGGATCTCAGAATACGAAGGAGGCAGGCAGTGACCTTGCGAATAAAGAACTTCTGGATATTTCTGATGAAGATGTTGCCAGTGCTTCCGGGGATATCAAAAGCCAGGACGGCGATGAAGGCGAAGTAGATGGCAATCCAGGCGAAGCGGTCTTAACTTCAGGGGATGCTCAGGCAGTGGCTGCACAGGCGAAGGTCACAAGAGAACAGGTGCGTGCCAAGAACAAGGAGACGCTTCAGAGCATCATTGACAGCGACTCTTTAAGTGATGCCCAGAAGCAGGACGCTGTGGCGCAGATGGTAGCCATGACAGAGATTGCAGAAAAAGAAACGGCAGCAGAGACAATGCTGGCGTCAAAAGGCTTTCTTGATTCTGTAGTCAGTATTTCAGAGGACTCTGCAGACGTTGTTGTCAATGCATCAGAACTGACGGAAGCAAACCGGGCTCAGATTGAAGACATTGTAACAAGGAAAACAGGCGTAGCAGCGCAGAATATTGTAATCACTCCAGTATATGCAGAAGGGAAATAATCGATTTACGCAGACTTGTTACTTTGCGATAAGGCGGCTATCTACAGCCGCCAAATTTTCGTTGAGGAAAATGTCTCCTTATGCTATAATGTATGTCGCTGATTGAAATATGAGATAAGTCCACATTTGTTCATAACTTTAATAAATGTAAAAAATATGATGCAGATATGAAGTGTGAAGATGGGACAGTTTAGATAGGAGAATTCAAATATATGTCAAAGATAAAGGACGATGTTAAGAAACAGATTGAGAAAAGACGAACATTTGCGATCATTTCCCATCCGGATGCCGGTAAGACGACTCTGACTGAGAAGTTTCTGCTATATGGAGGGGCAATCAATCAGGCGGGAAGTGTAAAGGGAAAAGCAACATCAAAACATGCAGTTTCTGACTGGATGGAAATTGAGAAAGAAAGAGGTATTTCAGTTACTTCTTCTGTATTGCAGTTCAATTATGGAGGATATTGTATCAACATTCTGGACACACCGGGACATCAGGACTTCTCAGAGGATACATACCGTACTCTGATGGCAGCAGATTCTGCGGTCATGGTCATTGATGCATCCAAGGGTGTTGAGGCACAGACAAGAAAGCTGTTCAAAGTATGTACGATGCGCCATATTCCGATTTTTACATTTATCAATAAGATGGACCGTGAGGCGATGGATACATTTGAACTATTAGATGATATTGAAAATGAACTGGGAATCGCGACCTGTCCGGTCAACTGGCCAATCGGCTCCGGTAAGGAGTTCCGTGGTGTCTATGACCGTGCTACAAAGAGTGTGGAATTATTCTCAGATACAAGAAAGGGTACAACACAGGGGGAAGTGCAGATTGTGCCGATCGACGATCCTTCCCTGAATGGACTCATCAGTGAAGAGCAGAAAGCAAAGCTGGAGGAAGAGATTGAACTTCAGGATGGAGCCGGAGCAGAACTGGATCAGGAGATGGTAAGTAAAGGAGAACTTTCACCGGTATTCTTCGGATCTGCTCTGACGAACTTTGGAGTAGAGACATTCTTGAAGCATTTCCTTAAGATGACTACATCACCGCTTCCAAGAAAGTCTGATAAAGGTGAGATCGACCCGATGGAAGAAGGCGATTTTTCTGCATTTGTATTTAAGATTCAGGCAAATATGAATAAAGCACACCGTGACCGTATCGCATTTATGCGTATCTGTTCCGGAGAATTCGAGGCAGGTATGGATGTATTCCATATGCAGGGAGGCAAGAAAGTACGACTTTCCCAGCCACAGCAGATGATGGCCAGTGAGCGCCACATGGTGGATAAAGCTTACGGTGGAGATATTATCGGTGTCTTTGATCCGGGGATTTTCTCAATCGGAGATACATTGACAACCTCCTCTGACAAGTTCAGCTATGAAGGAATCCCGACTTTTGCACCGGAACATTTTGCAAGAGTGCGTCAGGTCGATACGATGAAACGTAAACAGTTCATCAAAGGAATTAATCAGATTGCGCAGGAAGGTGCGATCCAGATCTTCCAGGAGTTTAATACAGGTATGGAAGAGATTGTTGTAGGAGTTGTAGGAGTTTTGCAGTTTGATGTTTTAAAATATCGTCTGGAGAATGAATATAACGTAGATATCAGACTGGAGAATCTGCCATATGAGTATATCCGCTGGATTGATAATCCGCAGGACTTCGATCTTGCAAAACTTTCAGGTACTTCTGATATGAAGAAAGTAAAGGATTTAAAAGACCGTCCGCTTCTTCTTTTTGTCAATGAGTGGAGTATCCGCATGACCCAGGAGCGTAACGATGGACTGGTTCTGACTGAATTTGCCCGATAAGGTTTGTAAATATTTACCGTGAGCCTTTGCAAATGTATGCGAATGTGGTAAAATGCTTAAAAAGGACGTATAGAAAAACCGAAAGGATTGGTAGATATGAGTAAAGAAGAAAAGAAAACTTATACAATAAAGTCAGATGAGAATCTGGGCGAAGTAAAGATTGCCGATGAAGTTGTAGCAATTATCGCAGGACTTGCAGCTATGGAAGTAGAAGGTGTTTCTTCTATGGCAGGGAATGCGACAAGAGAGCTGATCGCAAAGCTTGGAATGAAATCTTTATCCAAAGGTGTAAAAGTAGATGTCCTGGACGGCATCGTGACTGTGACACTGGCTCTTAATATGAGCTATGGATACAGTATTAAAGATATTACAGCAAAAGTGCAGGAGAAGGTAAAAGCTGCAATTGAAAATATGACAGGACTTGAGGTTGCGGACGTGAATATCCGTGTAGCCGGAGTTGATGTGCCGGAGGAAGCATAAGTGAAGAGAACAGAGATGAGGGAACACATTTTCAGAATGGTGTTCAGCTATGAATTTAACAGTGATCAGGAGATGCCGCAGCAGATGCAGCTTTATTTTGAACAGCTTGACCAGGAACCAAAAGAGGAAGACATGGCATATATCAGAGACAAGGCTCTGAACATCATCTTGAAATCTGAAGAGATTGATGAGATGCTCAATGAACATGTGACAGGCTGGAAGACAAGCCGCATGAACAAGGTGGATCTAAGTATCTTAAGACTTGCGGTCTACGAGATGAAATATGACGAGGACGTACCGGTAGGAGTTGCAATCAACGAAGCGGTAGAACTCGCAAAAAAATACAGTGGTGATGAAGGCCCGGCATTTATCAATGGTGTGCTGGCCCGGCTGTCATAAATAACAGACTGATATACGCCTGACGGGGGATTGAGTAGAACATTACATGTTGCCCCGCGGGCGAATCTTGAATATAGAGGTGTGTAATGACACGGAATGTATATACGGTAGGCCAGGTGAATGCTTACATCAAGAACATGTTTACACAGGATTACATGTTGAACCGTATCTATGTGAAGGGCGAGGTATCTAATTGTAAATACCATACTTCAGGACATATATATTTTTCACTGAAAGATGAGTCTGGAACGATTGCCTGCGTAATGTTTGCCGGGCAGCGCGGCGGGCTCTCTTTTCGTATGTGTGAGGGACAGCAGATCGTAGTGTTCGGACAGGTCAATGTCTATGAAAGAGGAGGTTCTTATCAGTTATATGCAAGGGAGATCCGTTTGGACGGAGAAGGTGTTCTTTATGAGCGTTTTCAGGCTCTTAAGCGTGAGTTGGAAGAGATGGGAATGTTTGCTTCGGAATATAAGATGCCGATTCCTGCATATGCACGAAGAATCGGTATTGTGACAGCACCGACCGGAGCTGCGATCCGGGATATTATGAACATTTCCAGACGAAGGAATCCTTTTGTACAACTTATTTTGTACCCGGCACTTGTGCAGGGAGAAGGCGCGAAAGAGAGCATTGTAAAAGGTATACGTATGTTGGATCAGGATGACATAGATGTGATCATTGTCGGACGAGGCGGCGGATCCATTGAAGATTTGTGGGCGTTCAACGAAGAAGAAGTTGCAAGAGCAATTTTTTACTGCCGGACACCGGTGATTTCTGCGGTAGGGCATGAGACGGATACGACTATTGCAGATTATGTGGCAGATCTTCGAGCACCGACTCCTTCTGCAGCAGCAGAACTGGCAGTGTATGATTACTGGAAGACACAGGAACAGGTGGATGTAAGAAGAAGTCAGTTACAGGGCTATCTGCGAAGAAAAATGGAGGTATCTAGACTTCGAATCGAGAAGTATGAGACGAAGTTAAAGTATCTGCACCCTGAGCATAAGCTTCAAGAAGACAGGCAGAGACTGGCGGATACAGAAGAAAAGCTGCATATGCTGCTGCATCGCAAAGTAGAGCAGTACAGACACCGGTTTGCAGTTTATATGGAACAGATGAAAGGATTATCGCCACTTCAGAAACTGAATCAGGGATATGCATATATTGAAGATGTGGACAAAAAAGCAGTCCGAAGTATCGAACAGGTCAGATGTGGTGATCATCTTTCGGCATATGTGACAGATGGATCCATTCAGATGACAGTAGAGAGTGTAAAGGAGGAGCGCCATGGCTAAGGAAGAAAAAACACTGGATGAGATGTTTCAGGAACTGGATAAACTGATCCAGGCTATGGAGGAGCCGGAAGTATCTCTGGAAGATTCTTTTCAGATGTATCATCAAGGCATTGATATGTTAAAGGCATGCAATGACAAGATGGATAAAATCGAAAAGCAGATGCTTGTATTGGATAGTGAAGGAGAGACACATGAGTTTGAATCTTGATTTTAAAGTACAAAAAGAGCAGAAAGTCAGGGAGATTGAAGATTCTCTGCAGAATTACCTGCCAAAGCAAAAGGGATACCAGAAAATTATTATGGAAGCTATGGAATATAGTCTTCTGGCCGGAGGAAAGAGACTTCGTCCGATGTTGATGAAGGAGACTTATACTTTGTTCGGCGGTCACTCAAAAGTAATTGAGCCATTTATGGCAGCGATTGAGATGGTTCATACATATTCTCTTGTACATGATGACCTTCCGGCAATGGATAATGATGAATATCGAAGAGGGCGTAAGACGACGCATGTTGTATACGGAGAAGACATGGCGATTCTGGCGGGAGACGCTTTGTTGAATTATGCATTTGAGACAGCAGTCAAAGCATTTGTTCTGGAACCGGAAGATAGTCTGACAATCGGAAATGCAATCCGCGTACTTGGTGAGAAAGCCGGAATTTACGGAATGCTTGGAGGTCAGGTCATCGATGTAAAAGAGACCGGGCATGCTGTTTCAAAAGATGTGTTAGATACGATCTACGAATTGAAGACCGGAGCACTTATCGAAGCTGCTATGATGATTGGAGCAATTCTTGGTGGAGCAAGCAAGGAAGAGGTAAAGACGGTAGAGCGTATTGCAAGTCTTGTTGGACTGGCATTCCAGGTGCAAGATGATATTCTCGATGTGACAAGCACCCAGGAAGAACTTGGCAAACCGATACATAGTGATGAAAAGAATGAGAAGACTACTTATGTAACATTACTTGGCATTGACGATGCAAAGAAAGTGGTCGAAGAAAAATCCGAAGAGGCGATCAGCCTGCTTCGGACACTTCCGAATGAGAATCCATATCTGGAAGAATTGCTTATGGAGCTGATTCACAGGAAAAAATAGAGGGGGACCAGTATGCTGGAACGAATACAAAAGGAAAATGACATAAAAAAACTAAACAGTGAGGAATTGGAGTGCCTTGCAGGAGAGGTCCGTGAATTCCTTGTAGAGAAGGTCAGTAAGACAGGAGGACATCTGGCTTCCAATCTTGGCGTTGTAGAGCTTACGATGGCATTGCATCTGATCTGTGATCTGCCAAAGGATAAGATTATCTGGGACGTTGGACACCAGTCCTATACACATAAATTACTGACCGGACGAAAAGAAGGATTTGAAGATTTAAGAAGTTACGGCGGTATGAGCGGATTCCCGAAGAGAAAAGAAAGTCAGTGTGATGCATTTGATACAGGACACAGCTCTACTTCGATTTCTGCAGGACTTGGTTATGTGAGAGCAAGAGATTTAAAACATGAAGATTACACCGTTATCTCTGTGATCGGCGATGGTTCTCTGACCGGAGGTATGGCATATGAGGCGCTGAACAATGCATCGAATTTGAAGACGAATTTTATTGTGGTACTCAATGACAATCATATGTCCATTTCAGAAAATGTAGGCGGAATGTCCAGATATCTGGCAAATCTCCGGACGGCAGATATCTATACCGGACTGAAAAAAGGTGTGACAAATGCTTTGCAGCAGTTGCCGGTCATGGGAGACCGTATGATTGACCATATCCGGAAGACGAAGAGCAGTATCAAGCAGCTTGTGGTACCGGGCATGTTCTTTGAGGATATGGGAATTACTTATCTGGGGCCGATTCCGGGGCACAATTTACCAATGCTCTGCAAAGCTCTTAAGGAAGCGAAGAAAGTGGAAGGCCCGGTACTCCTTCATGTTATGACAAAAAAAGGAAAGGGCTATGAACCTGCAGAGACAGCACCGGATAAATTTCACGGGATCGGACCTTTTGACATAGAAAGCGGTAAGGTACTTGCAAAAAAAGAAGGAGATACTTATACAGATGTGTTTGGTAAAGTGCTTTGTGACGAGGCATCCAGAAATCCAGATATTGTGGCAATCACAGCTGCCATGGCAGATGGAACCGGACTTGCCAGATTTAAGAAGCATTATCCGAATCGTTTTTTTGATGTTGGAATTGCGGAAGAACACGGTGTAACATTTGCTGCGGGACTGGCAGCAGGAGGATTAAAGCCTGTATTTGCAGTTTACTCTTCATTTTTGCAGAGAGGATATGATCAGTTAATCCACGATGTGGCACTGCAGAATCTGCCGGTGGTATTCGGGGTAGATCGTGCGGGTCTTGTCGGAAGCGATGGAGAGACTCATCAGGGAATATTTGATCTGTCATTTTTATCCAATATTCCCAATATGACCGTTATGTCACCGAAGAATAAATGGGAATTAGCCGATATGTTACGGTTTGCGCTTCAGATGAATTCGCCAGTGGCAATCCGCTATCCGAGAGGAAAGGCTTACGACGGATATGAAGGATGCCGGGAAAGGATCAGTTACGGAAAGAGCGAATGGATCTTTGAAGGAAAAGAAATTGCAATTTTAAGCGTCGGTCATATGTTCGAGGAGGCTGTGAAGACAAGAGATAAACTGATCGAACAAGGATATGAGCCGACACTTATCAATATGCGTTTCATTAAACCGATCGATGAAGCAATGATCGAAAAAGTCTGTCAGACACACAAACTGATTGCAGTGATTGAAGAAAATGTCCAGACCGGAGCATGCGGAGAGCGTGTATCAGAATACGTGATGCGAAAAATGCTTCCGTCACACGTCCTGACACTGGCACTCCCGGATGATTACATCGAACATGGAAGTGTTGATGTGCTCCGTAAGATGACAGGAATTGACAGTGAGAGTATGTCTGAAAAAATTATAGAGACGTATAAGGAGTTATAGAAGATGAAAGAACGTTTGGATGTGTTGCTGGTGAAGAGAAATCTTGCCGCGTCCAGAGAAAAAGCAAAAGCCATTATCATGTCTGGAAATGTTTATGTGGACAACCAGAAAGAAGATAAACCAGGAACAACATTCCCAGAAGAATCTAAGATTGAAGTGCGTGGCCATACACTGCCTTATGTCAGCCGCGGCGGACTTAAGTTAGAAAAAGCAATGAAAGAATTCCAGGTATCTGTAGAAGGAAAAGTCTGCACAGATGTAGGTTCTTCTACAGGTGGATTTACAGACTGTATGTTGCAAAATGGCGCGGTCAAGGTGTTTGCCATTGATGTAGGTCATGGACAATTAGACTGGAAACTTCGCCAGGACGAGCGTGTAGTTTGTATGGAGAAGACGAATATCCGTTATGTGACACCGGAAGATATCGGTGAGCCGGTTGATTTTTCATCAATTGATGTATCCTTTATTTCCCTGACAAAAGTGCTGATGCCGATTCGTGATTATCTGACAGACAAAGGACAGATTGTAGCACTGATCAAACCACAGTTTGAAGCGGGAAGAGAGAAAGTCGGTAAAAAAGGAGTTGTGCGCGAAAAGAGTACACATATTGAGGTTGTGACCATGATCTTGGACTATGCGTCTACCCATGGATTTCATGTGATGGATCTTACATTTTCACCAATCAAAGGACCGGAAGGAAATATTGAATATCTTGTCCAGTTAGAAAATGTGAAGAGCCGGGCGATATAAATGAAAGATTCAGATTGAAAAAATTGTAGATGAGGCATTTGGAAACCTCGCAAAAAGGAATAAAGATATGGCAGAGAGAGTGTTGATTGTAACAAATGATGGCAAAGATGCAGACTATACAATAACGAATCAGGTCAAAGAGTATATGACACAGGCAGGAAAGATATGTCTGCAGTGTCCAAAAGATGAGAATAATGCCATTGTTTCCGAGCAGATACCACCGGATCTTGATTATGCGATCGTTATTGGGGGTGACGGAAGTTTTATTGAGGTGGCGCGTGCTCTGCGTGGCAGAGATGTCCCGATTCTGGGAGTCAATATGGGAACATTAGGATATCTGACAGAAGTAGAGTTAACGAATATTGAGGGAGCTCTGGAACGTGTTGTGAAAGGCAGATATACGGTAGAAAAACGAATGATGTTAGAAGGCAGCTTTGACGGAGAGCGAATGGATCTGGCTTTGAATGATATTGTAGTTGCAAGAAAAGGGGCTGTTCGAGTCATTCATTTCCGACTTTTTGTAAATGGAGAATTGTTGAACTCCTATGAAGCAGATGGAGTGATCATATCTACCCCGACAGGATCTACGGCGTATAACCTTGCAGCGGGAGGTCCGATCGTAGAGCCGACGGCATCCATGATCGTGATCACACCAATCTGTCCGCATGCGTTAAATACAAGCAGTATTGTATTGTCAGCAGAAGATGAGATCGTGATACAGATCGGAGAAGGAAAACATGGAATCCCAGATGAGGCATACGTGGCATTTGACGGTGTGGATGAAGTGGAGCTGACTTCCGGTGATATGGTAGAGATCCGCAAGGCAGAAGCCCAGACAAGAATTATAAAATTGAACCAGGATAGTTTTCTGGAAACGCTTCGAAGGAAGATGAAAGGAAATTAGAGATATGAAAGTAAACAGACATGCTAAGATCATTGAACTGATTGGCAAATATCATATTGAGACCCAGGAGGAATTGGCAGATTATCTGAACCGGGAAGGATTTAAAGTGACTCAGGCAACGGTGTCCCGAGATATCCGGGATCTGAAACTTACCAAGATTCCAGCTGAGAACGGCAAACAGAAATATGCGCTGCATCAGGAAAGTGGCAATGGCATGAGTGAAAAATATATCCGTGTTTTAAGAGATGGATATGTGTCGATGGATATGGCACAGAATATTCTGGTCATCAAGACGGTGGCTGGAATGGCGATGGCTGTATGCCTGGCTATTGATGCTATGAACTGGAGCGAGGTCGTGGGAAGTATTGCCGGAGACGACACAATTATGTGTGCAATCCGCACGACAGAGGATACTCCGAAGGTGATGGATAAGATTCGTAAAATTGTTCGGCAGGAGGAATAGATGTTACAGAGTTTACACGTAAAGAATCTGGCATTGATTGATGAGATAGAAGTAGAATTTGCAGAAGGGTTAAATATTCTGACCGGTGAGACGGGAGCAGGAAAATCTATTATTTTGGGTTCTGTAAATCTGGCACTGGGTGGAAGATACACAAAAGATCTGATCCGTCAGGGGGAGAATTATGCACTGGTGGAGATGGTCTTTACTGTGACGGAAAAAAGCCGTCTGAAAGCTTTGGAGAAACTTTGTATTTATCCGGAGGATGGCCTTTTGATCTTGAGCCGGAAATTAATGGATGGCAGAAGTGTAAGCCGGATCAACGGTGAGACGGTAACAATTGCTGTTTTAAAGGAAGTAGCTGCTATTCTGATCGATATTCACGGGCAGCATGAACATCAGTCTCTGTTATATAAAAAGAACCATCTCGGGTTTGTCGATGCATTTGCGTGGGATTATCTTGCAGATATAAAAAAACAGGCAGCTTCGGCTTATCAGGAATATCGTACATGTAAAAAGACTCTGGATGAGGCTGATATGGACGAATCAAGCCGTGCAAAAGAATTGGATTTCTTAAAATTTGAAGTATCTGAGATTGAAGATGCCATGTTAAAAGAAGGAGAAGATGAAGAACTGGAGACAACCTTCAAACGCATGGAAAATGGACGAAAGATTGCTGAGAGTACTGCGGCTTCGTATGCTTATACGAGTGGGGAAGCCGGAAGCGCAAGCGAATGCTTGAGCCGCGCGATCCGGGAGCTGGCACCAGTCAGTAATCTTGATGAGAGAGCAGGAAGTCTGTACAGCCAGCTGATGGAGATAGACAGTCTGTTAAATGATTTTAATCATGATCTTTCCGATTATCAGGATAGTCTGGAGTTCTCAGAAGAAGATTATATGACAATTACTGAGCGTCTTAATGAAATCAACCGTTTGAAGACGAAATATGGCACGGATATTGCAGGGATTCTGGATTATGGAATAAAACAACAGAAAAAGATACAAAAACTGGAAGATTATGAGAATTATATTGCAGATTTAAAGCGAGATCTGGAACAAAAAGAGCAGAAGCTTGAGAAAGTGACAAAGAAGCTGACGAAGATCCGAAAAGAGCAGGCGCAGATTATGGAACAGGCGATTACAGAAGGTCTTGCAGATCTGAATTTTGAAGATGTGAAATTTTCTATTGCATTTGAAAAGTCTGGTTCTTATTCTGCAAATGGTTCTGATGACGTAGAGTTTATGATTTCTTTGAATCCCGGACAGCCGGTGCGTCCGCTTGTGGAAGTAGCCTCCGGTGGAGAACTGTCCAGAATTATGCTTGTGATCAAAAGTGTTATGGCTGACAGGGATGAGATTCCGACGCTGATTTTTGATGAGATCGATGTGGGGATAAGTGGAAGAACAGCACAGAAAGTGTCTGAGAAGATGGCGTTGATCGGCAGAAAGCATCAGGTCATCTGTATCACACATCTGGCACAGATTGCGGCTATGGCAGATCATCATTTTATGATCGAAAAAAATGTGTCAGATGGTCAGACAAAGACATCTATCAGGGAACTTAAGGCGGAAGAATCTACCGATGAACTGGCGAGAATTCTTGGCGGTGCTAAGATTACGGACACGGTCAGACAGAATGCAAAAGAAATGCAGGAACTGGCAGCGCAGATCAAAAAATAAAAGAATTGAAATTCAAATAATACACATACTAAGACAGGTGTTCTGATTGAGGAACACTTGTCTTTATTTATATAATAGGAAATTGCATTTCCTATTATATAAAAAAGCCTCCGGCAGGATGCGCACTGCGGCGTACAATGATGATGTTGCAAGCAACCACCGCAGGCGCTAGAATGTGCCAAGGCACATTCTTTGTTCTATCAGATGTGAGATGCTTTCCGCCGTTGTAGTGTAAAGCAAAAAAATCAGTATCAGTGGCAGAAAGTCCATACTCATCTGATATAGCCTCCGGCAGGATGCTGATTGAGATTTTTTTTGTAAAAAAACATGGGAGGATCAGAGTATATGAAAAAGTATTGGTATCGGCGGATTTTTAATTATGGCATTGGTGTTTTTTTGTATCGGTAGGTGGAAGCTATCTTTTGATCGAGCAGAAAAAAGATGCCATGAGGCGAGAGGTGAGCGCTCAGACCTCTGAAGAGGACCTGGTAATTCCAGGTGGCATGCCGGTAGGGATTTATATGAAAACAAAAGGTGTTATGGTATTGGATACACAGAAAATCAAAGGGGAAGACGGTGCAGAATATGAACCGGCGCTTCATATTGTAAAAGCCGGAGATTACATCACTGGATTTAACGGCAAAGATATCAATACTAAAAATGAACTGGTCGAAGCAGTAAGTTCCTTTTCGGACAAAAAGCAAATTAGATATTTGCAGGAAGGGGGAGACGATTCATGTAAAAATGGATATGATTCCGTGTGAAGATGGGACGAAAAAACTCGGAATCTGGGTGCGGGATAATGCACAAGGACTTGGGACCATTACTTATCTGGACTCGGACAGTCATTTTGGCGCGCTGGGACATGGAATCCATGATATCGATACAGGGGAGCTTCTTAATATTTCCGATGGAACACTATATCTGACAAGTGTTAAGGAAATCCCAAAAAGGTGTGAACGGGGCACCTGGTGGTATGGAAGGAATCATTGTTT
>ENA-OPZZ01001031-OPZZ01001031.1-human-gut-metagenome-genome-assembly--contig:-NODE-1031-length-19118-cov-6.147017_pt1 | contig 19118 bp, 18 predicted proteins | sample MGYA00242487_ERZ504511 | MGnify/ENA primary metagenome ERZ504511 (study PRJEB26092, sample SAMD00036241) | human gut metagenome | host: Homo sapiens | study: EMG produced TPA metagenomics assembly of... | reverse complement strand
CGGGTAGACCTGCTGCTGCTCAAGAGCCTGCGGGCCAAGGTGTGCGCCTCACCTGCTCAGTGAGGCCGAGGTGCATCACAGCCTCACCTTCACCGTCCCCTACTCCCGCATCCGGCTGGCCGACTACCTCAACTGCGACCGCAGCGCCCTCTCCCGGGAGCTGAGCCTGATGCAGCGGGACGGCCTGCTCGAGACCTATAAGAGCAGCTTCAAGCTGCTGGAACCGGACGCGCTGCGGCGCATGGTGCTGTAACAGCCTCTCCCGGAGGGAGAGCCTTATATAGAAGGAGAACTTCATCATGTCCAAACCGATTTTATGGATCGTCATTCCCTGCTACAACGAAGAACAGGTGCTGCCCATCACGGCCCCCATGTTCCTGAAAAAGATAAACGGCCTCGCCGCAGCGGGCCTTATCAGCGAGAAGAGCCGGGTGCTCTTCGTCAACGACGGCTCCCGCGACGCCACCTGGTCCCTCATCCAGAAGTTCGCCTCTGAGGATGAGCACTTCATCGGCATCTCCCAGAGCCGGAACCGCGGCCACCAGAACGCCGTGCTGGCGGGACTGATGGAGGCGCTGCACAGCGACAGCTGCGATATCACCATCTCCATCGACTGCGACGGTCAGGACGACATCACGCCATGGATGAGATGGTCAAAAAGTATCTGGACGGCGCCGAGGTAGTCTACGGCGTGCGCAGCCGCCGGGATACCGACACCTTCTTCAAGCGGTTCACCGCCGAGGGCTTCTACCATGTGATGAACGCGCTGGGCGCGGACATCGTCTTCAACCACGCCGACTACCGGCTCATCAGCACCCGGGTGCTGGAAAGCTTCGCCGACTACCGCGAGGTAAACATCTTCCTGCGGGGCATGGTTCCGCTGGTGGGCTACCCCAGCGACACCGTCTACTACGAGCGCCACGAGCGTCTGGCCGGCGAGAGCCACTATCCCCTCAGCAAGATGCTGGCCCTCGCCTTCGATGGCATCACCAGCCTGTCGAACAAGCCCATCCGCCTCATCACCGGCGCAGGCATCGTGGTCAGCCTCATCAGCTTCATCGGCGTCATCTGGGCCATCGTGCAGGCTATGCTGGGCAGCGCCGTGGCGGGCTGGGCCTCCACCATCTGCATCGTCTGCTTCATGGGCGGCGTCCAGCTGGTGTGTCTGGGCGTCATCGGCGAATACGTCGGCAAGATCTATATGGAGACCAAGGCCCGCCCCCGCTACATCATCAGCGAGCGCACATGGGCTCCCTACGAAAGGAAGTATCACGGATGAGCAAACAGAGCTGGAAAGGCAGCACCCTCCTGAACCCGGAGCCGCCGGTGCTGGTCTCCTGCGGCGGGCTGGATAAGCCCAACCTCATCACCATCGGCTGGACCGGCACCATCTGCACCCAGCCCAGCATGGTATCCATCAGCGTCCGCCCCGAGCGATACAGCCACCACCTCATCAGGGAAAGCGGCCAGTTTGCCATCAACCTGCCCACCGAGGCACTGGTGAAGTCGGTGGACTGGTGCGGCGTCAGAAGCGGCCGGGACTTCGATAAATTCGCGGCCTGCAAGCTCCATTCTGCCCCCGGCTCGGTGCTGACGGACTGCCCCATCCTCGAAGAAAGCCCCGTCAACCTCGAGTGCAGGGTCACGCAGGTCATCCCGCTGGGCAGCCACGACCTCTTCCTCGCCGAAGTGGTCGCCTGCGACGTGGACGAGAGCCTGCTGGACGAGAACGGTAAGCTCTGCCTCGACAAGGCCAGGCTCATCGTCTACAGCCACGGCGAATATCTGGCTCTGGGCAAAAAGCTGGGGACCTTCGGCTACAGCGTGCGGAAGAAAAAGCCGACGCGGAAGCCCCGCAGATAATACTATGAAAAATGGGAAGCGCAAAGCGCTTCCCATTTTTTATTTCTCGTCGAGCAGATCACTCAGACATCTGACCGTCCGGCCATGATAGCCCGTGACCGTCTCGGCATGGAGCAGACTGCTCAGCACACTTTCCTCCACGCACTCGGCCACCGCCCGGAACAGCGGATTGATGGCGTCGTCGTGGACCATCCCCATCGGCAGAATGGCCTTTTCGGAGTAGTGCGGCACCCGGTTGGCGGTGGTGAAGGCAATGACGATCTCGCCGGAGCCGTTGCCGCAGAAAGAGCCGGTGCGGGACAGGCCCACCAGCGCCCGGTGGCAGAGCCGCCGCAGCTGGCGCTCACTCAAGGGGATGTCCGTCGCCAGCACCGTGATGATGGAGCCCTTGTCCTCGTGGGGCGGGATGTGGGCGTCCAGCAGGCTCTGGATGGGGGTTCCTGCCACTACGAGGTCATCGAAGACGGCGTGGTTGGAGAGCACCAGCGCACCGATGGTGTACGGTTTCCCGTCCAGCTCCACCACACGGGAGGCCGAGCCGATGCCGCCCTTCAGGCCGTGGCAGCGCATTCCCCGGCCCGCGCCCACAGCGCCCTCGGCGAAATCGGCGCGGCAGTCGGCCAGCGCAGCCCGCACATTTTCTTCTGTGACGTGGAGGCCCCGGATGTCGTTGAGGCCGCTGTCGTTGCACTCGCAGACCACCGGGTTTACGCTGCCGGTGGTCTCGCAGATGTCGGGGTTCTTATCCAGCATATACTTCACCAGCGCTGTCTCCACAGTACCTACGCTGAGGGTATTGGTGAAGAGGATGGGCGTTTCCAGCGTCCCCAGCTCGTCGATCTGGACAAGGCCGGTGGTCTTGCCAAAGCCGTTGATGACATAGCTGGCCGCCAGCACTTTTTCGTGGAAAATATCCCCTTGGTGTGGCAACAGCGCCGTTACACCCGTCTGCACTACGCCGTCTGCCAAGGTGCAGTGCCCTACCGTCACCCCCGGCACATCGCTGATCTTATCCCGCGCACCTTTGGGCAGCGTGCCCACCTGAAAACCCCATTCGTTTCCTGCAATGCCCATCGTAGCTCCTCCTTGCTTTTTCTAAGGTGTATCATAGCATTTCTCCTGCCAAAAGTAAACCGCTGTAACAGACCGGGGCGCATATAGAAAAAGAGGCTGCCGCACAGCTATCTCCCTGTGCAGCAGCCCTTTGCTATTTTTTACGCCGCAGTGCGGTGTCCATCAGGAATGCTCCACCAGACGGAAAAGCCCCTTGAACTTTTCCCAGCAGGCCACCACCCGTTCGCGCTGCACAAAATCATTGAGGTGCCGCTGCATTTTCCGTCGGCCACGATCTTCTGAGCGCCGCATAGGAGACCAGAAAGTTTGCCAGCCACCCTGCCGGGACGGCAAGCCAGACAAAGGCAATACCAAAGCGCGGTGCACAGAGCAGAGCAACGGACAGGCGGATGGCAAGGTTTACCATGTTGGCAATGAGGAACGGGCGCATGATGCCAAGCCCGCGCAGGACGCCATCGGTCGCCATCTTGATGCCCATGAAGATGAAGAAGTAACCCAGCCACCGCATATAATCACCGGACACCTGATAGGCCAGCGCCGTTCCGTCCTTGCCCAGAAACAGCGAGGAGATCTGGGTGTGCAGGGTTTCAATGACCGCAAAGGCAATGACCGCAAAGCACAGGTCCAGCACCAGCGCAGCATGGTAGCCTTTTTTGAGGCGGTCGATCTTCTTTGCACCAAGATTCTGGGAGATATAGGGCGAGACCGCATTGCCGATGGAGACAAAGATCAGCGAGAAAACATTTTCTACCCGCATCGTTGCTGCATATCCGGCAAGCGCCTGTGTGCCAAAGGGGTTTACCACCGCCTGCACGATCATCATGCCGATGGACACGGTGGACTGCTGCAAGACCGATGGCACCGCAATGCGGAGCATGGAATACAGCTCCTGCCGATCGAACTTATTAAAGGGGCTTTTATATTGCCGCATCCGGTGCAGGAAGATCAAAAACGAAAACACCGCAGAAATGCCCTGTGCGATCAACGTGGCAAGTGCTGCGCCAAACACGCCCAAGCCAAGCCCCGCCACCATCCAGAGATCCATAAAAATATTCAGGATGGAGGAAAAGATCAGCAGACCCAGCGGGATCCTAGACTCCCCAATGGAGGTAAACATGGTGGAAAGAATGTTGTACATGAACAAAAACGGGAAGCCCACAAAATAGACCCGCAGATACAGCACCGCATCCTCCAGAATGTCGGCGGGGGTCTGTAAGCCGCTCATCATAGCACGGGAAAAGCTAAAGCCAAAAACGCCAAGGACAACGCTCAAAACCAGAAAGCTGAGCAGGGACGTTGACACGATGGTTTTCATTTTGCCATAGTTTTTAGCGCCAAAATAGCGGCTTACCAGCACACCGGCACCCACACCGGCACCCAGCGCCACGCAAATAAAAACATTGGTCAGCGCAGCACAGGCACCGACAGCCGCCAGTGCCGAGGAGCCGACAAACTGACCGACTATGATGGAATCTGCCATGTTATAGACCTGCTGAAAAAAGCTGCCAAGGATCATTGGCATTGCAAAAACCGTCAGCGCTTTCAGCGGCGCATCTGTAATCAGATATTCATCTTTCGACATGATCTATTTCCTTTCAAGCTGTGTTTCTCTCAATTTTTTTAAATTTGCTCTGGCCAAGTATACCACGCTTTTTCCCTACTGAAAAGCTCCCGCTTGCATTCTCGCAAACTGCTTTTATAACGTCCCGTTTCCCTTTCTCTCGTCTTGACAAGCCCTTTTCTTCCGATTACAATACCAAAAAGAGCCGGCGGGCGGTCTTTTTGCTGCCTGCTGCCACAATCTTCCGGGAAAGGAACTTTTTCATGGAACCAAAACAAAACAATCTCTGCTCGTTACCGTGGTAGGGGTAACGCTTTTTGTAGCGCTGCTGCGGCTTTCTGACGTTCTGGCCTTTGCCGCAAAGCTGATAGATCTGGTACTGCCCATTCTGGCGGGCGGCATTCTGGCGCTTTTTATCAACGTGCCCATGACCGGTCTGGAAAAGCGGCTGAACCGCCTGTTCGGCAAGGCCAAAAAGCAGCCCTCGGCGAAAGCCATCCACCTTCTCAGCTTTTTCATCACCCTGCTGGGCGTTGTGCTGGTGCTGGTATTGGCGCTGACCCTACTGATCCCGGAGCTGGTGCAGTCCTTCCACAGCCTGTATGTGCAGATCGAGGCCAATATTCCCCGCTGGACTGCCTATCTCAACGCACAGGATGCTGACATGGGCTGGCTGATGAACTGGCTGGAGGGCATCAACTGGGAGCAGCTGCTGCACAAGGTCACCGCAAGCATCGACACGGTGCTGGTCAATGCGGTAGGGGCTGTCTCTGCCACGGTGAATATCGCGATCACCGCCTCGTTTGCGCTGATCATCTCCGTCTATATGTCCCTTAGTACGGAGAGCCTCGGCCACCAAGCCCGCACGCTGGTGTGCGCCTACCTGAAGCCCGCCCACGCCGCCGGGGTGCTGAAGTTCTGCCGGCTGTTCCGGCAGTCCTTTGCAAACTTTTTAACGGGACAATGCAGCGAGGCAGTGATTCTTGGCGTTCTGATGGCTCTTGCATTTTCCGTTTTCAAGATCCCCTACGGCAGTCTGGTGGGCGTGCTCACCGCCATCTGCGCCATCATCCCCTATGTGGGTGCACTGATCTCCTGCGTGGTCAGTGTGTTCCTTGTGCTGTTGGTAGACCCTGTGCTGGCGGTGCGCTGCCTGATCGTGTACCTTGCCGTGCAGTTTGTTGAAAACCAGTTCATTTATCCCCGTGTGGTGGGAAAATCCGTGGGGCTTTCGCCGCTATACACCCTTATTGCCGCCATGATCGGCGGAAAGCTTTTTGGCATCATCGGCATTATCTTCTTTATCCCCCTGACAGCGGTGGTCATCGAGCTTGTAAAAGAGGACACCTTTCGGCGTCTGCGCGCAAAAGAGCCCCTGCAATAAAACAGCGTGCCCGGAATACCATACCCCCTGATACCCTTCCCCGGTGTCAGGGGTATTTTTATGCCGTGCAGCTGCAAAGCACGCGGTTGTTCGCCCTTTTCCACGCAAAATCCTTCAAAAAACAGCTTGAAACACTTTTGTTACAATGATACAATATGATTGTTATTTTATGGGAAAATCGGCGTATGCCCCGTGCGGACAGGCCGCGAGCGTAGGGGTTCCTGTGGGGTGTGTAAGAATCGCTAAGGTAGCACTGCGCTCCTGCACTTGCGCAGTACTGCCTTCCGAAAATGTGAGGAAAGTATATTTATATGATAAAAAAGATCTCCCGCCGCTCCTTTTTGCAGGCTTGCAGCGTTGCAGCTGCCACGGCAGCGCTGACCGCCTGCGGCGGCGGCAAGGCTGAAAGCAAAACAGCAGATGCGCACGAAGCCGTCACCTTTATGGCACCTTATAAGGAGATAGAAGCCTTTATTGAGCAGGTGCACAGCGTTTACCCGGAAGTGAACATCGAGGTCGTGCCATACAGCGGCGATAACACCACCACCTGTTTGCAGAATATGTTTGCGGCAGGCGACCTGCCGGACGTCTGCACCTTGACCTACTACGACCCCCAGATCGATCTGGTCTCCGACAAACTGCTGGACCTTTCCGGCTACGATTTTACGGATAACTATGTGGAGTCCCGTCTGCAGGACGTGTTCGACAACGGTGCCATCTATCTGCTGCCCTCGGTTTACAACTGCTACGGCATCACCTACAACAAGACCCTGCTGCGGGAACACGGCTGGGAGCTGCCCAATTCTTTCGCTGAGCTGGAAGTGCTGGCTGCAAAAGCCAAGGAAGCCGGGGTCGATCTCTGCCTGTCGCAGATCCAGTACCCGGGCTACGGTTTCCAGTATCTGTGCAACATTGCAGATGCCGATTTCCTTGGCACGCTGGACGGCAGACTGTGGCAGAAGGATTATCTTTCCGGCAAGGCAAACGTCAGCAACACCCCCGGCATGATGCAGGCAATGGCGTATGTCAAAAAGTGGAAGGACATCGGGATGCTGAACGACTCCGGCGATGCTCTTGACGACAATGTGACCCTGCAGAGGATGGCCGAGGGGAATACCCTGTTTTTGATTGGAAACACCAACGGCATTGTGGAGGCAGACGGCAACGCCGATAAATTCGGCCTGATGCCCTATCTTTCCGAGGACGGCACCCAGAACGTTTTTGTGCTGAATGTGAACCGCTTCTACGGTCTGAATAAAAAGCTGAAACAGAACCCCCAAAAGCTGGAAGATGCGCTCAAGGTGATGCGTGTGCTTTCCACCGTTGCAGGCACCAGCGCTCTGCAGCCCGCAACGGCGCTGAAAAGCAGCCTGTTGCCCTTCAAGGGTGCAAAGGCAGACGGCACCTACTATGCCGACATCGCCGATACCCTGAACGCAGGCAACACCGCGCCCTTTATCTATTCCGGCTGGGAAAACACCTTCGTGACCACCGGCCTTAAAATGCTGGACTTCATGAAGGGCAACGCCACCATGGAGGATGTCATCCGTCAGCTGGACGAGGATCAGGACAGTGTGGTGAACAACACCCCGGATGTCATCACTACCGTTACGGAGGAGCTTTCGCAGCAGGACTGCGCCATGCTGGTAGGCCGCTGCTTTGCACAGGCTACCGGCAGCGACCTTGCGCTGGTCTCGCTGAGCACATGGATCCCCGGCAACCCCACCGAGCAGAACCACCACGGCGTAGCCGCCAAGCTGTACGCCAAGGGCATTACGGATTACGACCTTTCGGTCATCCTGCCCACCGGCTGGAACCGCACCATCCAGACCGTCACCCTGACCGGGCAGCAGATCAGCGACCTGCTGGCTTCTGGCTACGATGCCTACGGCAACGGCAAGGGCTACCCCTATGTGCTGGTAAGCCCGGTGCAGCCGGAGGCGGGCAAGACCTATCAGGTTGCCATCTGCGGTGTGAGCGACCGGCTGGCTGCCGAAGCAACGGTGACAGACAGCGGCGTGGTGGGCATGGATGCCGCAAAAACCTTCTTTGGTGCTTACACCACCATCAGCCGGGCAGACACCGCATGGAGTTGAATAAAACGGACAGGAGATACTGGATGTGAACAACAAAATCTATAAAAAGCTGTTTGTGGGCTTCGGCTTTGTCAGCATCGTGTTGATCCTGACCCTTTTTGTCATGAGCCAGACCTACATCCAAAACCTTGTCTACCACGAGCGTCTGAGCCAGATGGAAGAGGTCACCCACCAGATGTTCCACAGTCTGGAGGATGTGATCGACAACCACTGGGACGAGGTGGATGTGCAGTGTAATTATTTATACTACACCCCGCTGGAGACCGATACCGATCTCTACCGCTATCTGAAAAAGCTGTCGGAGCTTTCCAATTACCATGAAAAACAGATCGACCTGATCGCCGTGGACTCTGCCGGACATTATTATACCACGCATGGCCGCACGGGTCTGCTGCGAGGAATAACCTATCTGGAAAGCGCACCGGAGCGGGTCAGCTATGTTTCCAATTCGTTGACCGTGGACGACTCCCGGATGGTGTTCCTGAAACAGCTCCCCACCCCCATCACACTGCAAAGCGGAGAGAAAGAGATCACCCTGCGCTACTTTGGCATCGCCCAGAGTATGACCCAGCTGAACGATAATTTCCGCTGCGACGCCTACGAAAATAACAACAGCGTCTATGTGCTGGACAACAACGGCTTCAAGCTGTTCAACGCCAATGACACTGAGCTGCTGAAGGGGCATAACGTATACACCGTGCTCTCCCAGATGTCCTATCTGCACGGTTCTTCCTTTGCAGCAGCAAAGGAGCGGCTTACCCGCACAGGCTCCTGTTATTCCAACGCCGTGCTGGACGGGACTGAGTATTACTACGCCCTGAAGCAGATGGAAAACGCCCAGTGGACGCTGGCGTTCCTTGTTCCGGCAGAATATGTGGCCGTGAATACGCAGAAGCTGGTCAATATCGTCATGGCCGTTATTGTAGGCTTTGCAACGGTGTTTTCGATCATGGCAGTCATTGCTGGCTGGTTCCTTTTGCGGGAAAAGCAGCAGCGGGAGCTGCAGGCTGAAAAAAAGACAAACCTCCGTCTGGAGCAGTATAACGTCCAGCTGACGCAGGCCAACGACGAGATGCGGCGGGCGCAGGATGCTGCCGCCGAGGCGTTACAGTCCGCCGAGCGTGCCAGCAAAGCCAAGACGGACTTCCTTTCCAACATGAGCCACGATATCCGCACCCCCATGAACGCCATCATCGGCATCACCGCCCTGATGAAAAACGAGCTGCACGAGCCGGAAAAGCTTGCCGAGCATCTGGGCAAGCTGGAAAGCTCCGGTCAGCTGCTGCTGGGCATCATCAACAATATTCTGGATATGAGCCGCATCGAGAGCGGCAAGACCACCCTGCATGTGGAAAAAATGAATCTGCCCCAGCAGATCAGTCAGCTGGACAGCATCATCCGGCAGCAGGCAGGTCAGCGCAGTCAGAGCTTTACGGTAAGCACCAATTTGCAGCACGAAAACGTGCTGGCAGACCCCAACCGTCTGAATCAGGTGCTGATGAACATCCTCTCCAACGCGGTCAAGTATACGCCCACCGGTGGGCACATCCGTTTGGAGGTGGAAGAGCTGCCCCGGAACGAGCACTACGCCCGGTACCGCTTTGTGGTGCAGGATGACGGCATCGGCATGAGCGCGGACTACCAAAAGACCCTTTTCGACCCCTTTACCCGGGAGGAGCGCTCCGGCACCAACAAGGTGCAGGGCACGGGTCTGGGTATGGCGATTACCAAAAGCGTCATAGACCTGATGGGCGGCTCCATCAGCGTAGAGAGTGCCACCGGTAAGGGCACCCGCTTTGAGGTGGTGCTGGAATTTCCCATTGACACCGAAGCGGACACGGTGCAAAAGGCGCAGGCGCTCCCGGAGGAAGAAGAGACCACTTCTCCCCTGTCCGGCATGAAGTTCCTTTGCGCCGAGGATAACGCCATCAACGCCGAGATTCTGCAAATGCTGCTGGAAACAAAAGGCGCAAGCTGCACCATCTGCCCCAACGGTCAGGAGATCGTGGATGCCTTTGCCAGCGTCAAGCCCGGCGATTACGACATGATTTTGATGGACGTGCAGATGCCGGTGATGGACGGCCTGGAAGCCACCCGCCGCATCCGCAGCGGCGAAAACCCGCTGGGACGCACCATCCCCATCCTTGCCATGACCGCCAACGCCTTCCTTGAGGATATGCAAAAGAGCAAGGAAGCCGGCATGGACGAACATCTGTCCAAGCCTGTAGACATCAGCGCACTAGAACAGGTGGTAAAGCGCTTCCGCGTTACCCCCCGAAAATAAATAGCGGTCTGCAGCGTTTTTGCCGCAAACCACCGCATAACCTTGCATAAAAAAACTGCTGCCCCTTTGCCCGGACGCTTTGGCATCCGGTACGGGGCAGCAGTTTTTTGCGTTATAGAGGGAATGTTACGCTCAGATGGGCATGGTCTGGTAGAACCAGTCCGAAATGGCCTTGCGGGTGTCGGCGAAGAACTTTTTCACCGGGCAGGCGGCATCCCGGGCTTCCTGTTCCAGATCCGTGCCTGCGGGGAAGTTGCGGATGACGGTATACGCCACCGACTGCGGCGGCAGCGACATCATCACAGCCGGGTCGTGCACCACGCAGATCTGCTCGCCTACCGCAAGGGTAGCGGGGTCGGAGGTGGTCTTTTCGTCATGGTCCTGCCAGACGGTGCTGTCGGTAACGATCATCTGATAGGTCTCCTGCTCTTCCGCAGTCACCAGAATAGACTCCACCTTGCCCTCCACGGTGCGGCTGACGCCCTCTACTACACCATAATAGTAGAGCTTCTTGGAAAACAGCGCCGAAGCAGAGGGCAGCACGCTGACGCTGAGCAGCAGCACCGCAAGCAGACAAAAGAGCGAGCGATAGGTCTTTTTCATAGAAACCTCCATTTTTGATGTTGCAGCGGAGCGCCCGGCGCTCCCGGATGCCTTATTTTACCATAACTACCGTCGGATTTCTATATCCGGGCTTAACCGGCCACGGAAAATCAACTTTTACACAAAAAGGACTGCCGTGCAAAACAGCGCACAGCAGTCCTTTTTATGCTTTTATCCGTTTACTTGCTGATGGAAAGGGTGCCGAAAGCAGTCTCTTCAAAGTGGCTGCTGTACAGCTCCTGCATCAGTTTGATGAGCGAGAGGGTATCCTCTGCGCCGGCGGTCTCGTAGCAGGAGTGCATCGCCAGCTGGGGCAGGCCGATGTCCACGCAGTTCATGGACACCTGTGCCATCGCCAGATTGCCCAGCGTGCTGCCGCCCACCTTATCGGAGCGGTTTGCAAAGTACTGCAGCGGCACACCGGCGCGGGCAGCCAGCTCCCGGGCAGCGGCAACGCTCATGCCGTCGCTGGTGTACTTCTGACCTGCGTGGGTCTTGATGACCACGCCCTTGTTCATGTAGGTGCAGTTGTTCACATCGGTGTGCTCCGGGTGGTTGGGGTGCACAGCGTGGGCGTTGTCGGCGCTGACCATAAAGCTGGAAGCCACCGCGCGGTGGAAGTCCTCGTCGTTGCCGCCAAGGCTCTGGGCAATGCGGTGCAGCACATCGTACAGGAAGGTGGAAGCTGCGCCCTGCTTGGTGCCGGAGCCGACTTCCTCGTTATCAAAGAAGGCCGCCACGCCGATGGAGCGGGCGTTCTTGGCGGTCAGCAGACCTTTCAGGATGCCGTAAACGCACTGCTGGTCGTCCAGACGGCCGCAGGAGATGAATTCCTCGTTGCAGCCCCAGACGGTGGCCTTTTCCCGCACATAGAGGAACAGGTCGCTGCCAAGGATCTGCTCCTCGGACACCTGCAGCTCCTCTGCGATCAGCTTTTTCAGCGCGCCCTCCTCGCAGGCACCGCCCAGCACAGGCAGCATATCCACCTGCTTGTTGAAAGAAGCCTTATCGTTGACCTCGCGGTTCATGTGGATGGCAACGCTGGGGATCATCAACAGGTCGCGGTCCAGTGCCACCAGACGGGATACGATAGCGCCGTTCTCCTGCACCAGCACACGGCCCGCCACAGACAGCGGACGATCCATCCATGTGGCGCAGATCATACCGCCGTAGCCCTCGGTGTTCAGCTTGGTGTAGTTCTGCCCCATGTGGATTTCGGCGTTCTCCTTGATGCGGAAACAGGGAGAATCCGTATGGGCGGCGGCAACGTTGAAGCTGTAATTTTCCAGCTGGTCGCCCATGCGGAAGGCGATGATGCTGGAACCGTTGCGGCAGACAAAGTAGTCCTTGCCGGGTTCCAGCGCCCACTTGCGGCTTTCCAGCAGCTCGGCAAAGCCTGCCTTCAACAGGATATCCCGCACAGCGGCGGTGGTGTGGTATGCGGTGGGGTTGCCGTCGATGAAGGACAGCATTTCACGGACTTCGGATGCGATCATAAAAATAAACCTCCTTGGGTGTATCTGAAAAGAGCCGGTCAGTGCTGACCGGCCCTTTTTAAGCATATTCAGGTTACTTTTTGGCAGCGGTCTGCTCGCGCTTTGCAAGGGCGGGCAGAATGAATCCCAGCACGGTCAGCACTACGGGGGTGATAACGTTCAGTGCAAAGGTAAAGGGGTCCTTATCATACATACCCAGCACGCAGCACACGGCGGTAACGGCAAAGCACCAGCCGCCGAAGAACTTGGCCACGGCCTGATTTTTGACAAAGCGATACTCGGCAGGGATGGTATCGTAGGCGTTGCGCAGGGCGATGTAGGCGGCAAACACCCACAGATAACGCATGGGCATACACACAGAATTCAGCTTGGTCAGCTGGCGCAGAACGGCAGCAGCACCGGGCACGAAGGACTGTGCCAGAATGATGGAGCCGGACAGCACAGCCACCATCTTGATGCCGTTGCTGTGCACACCGTGGGCGTTGACCTTGTGCAGAGCCTGCGGGATGAACTGCTTGGTGTGCTCGTTATCCAGCAGCATACGCAGCGGTGCGTCGATGCTCAAAATCAGCACGGCGAGCTGGCTGATGACGTTGCACAGGGCGTAGATGATCATGAACAGATCGCCCACATGGTAGTACTGACCCAGCTTCTGGAAAGCCCAGTAGGAACTGTTGGCGACATAGGCGTTGAAGCTCTCTGCGCTGGCGTTGATGACGGCGGGGTCGAACATACGGCTCATGGCCAGCGTGCCCAGAATGGCGCAGGTGACCACCATGACGGCCAGCGCGATCATGCCGCGGGGGAAGCCCTTGCTGGGGTTCTCGACCTTATTGACGTAGGGAGAGATCTTCTCGCAGCCACCCACAGCGAACACCAGAATGGACAGAGAAGTAAAGTAGGTGACGTTGAAGTTGGGGATGAGGCTGCTGAAGCTCAGGTTTGCGTGGACGTACTCTGCCGTGGGGTTGATGGCCGGGGCAGCGAACATCATCACGATGTACAGCAGGGACATGACGAAGGTGCAGGTGCCTGCGGCAGTCAGCAGCTTTTTCAGAGGGTTCAGACCCAAGCTTGCAATGTAGCAGCCCAGCAGCAGGATGCAGAAGGTAGCCAGCTGGATGTAGCGGGTGGGGAAGGAATCGTAGGTCTCCGCGTTGCGAAAAATTGCCCAGCTCAGCGCCTTCAAAAAGCCGCTGCCCTTGCTGGCGATGTAGGTGATGTGGCAGGCCCAGTAGGTCCAACCGGCGTAGTAGGCCAGCTTGGCGTTGGTGGTCTGGTGCAGCCAGGAGCTGACGCCGCCGCCCTCGTTTTTAAAGGCAGAGCCCAGCTCACCCACCATCAGCGCATAGGGGATGAAGTACAGGACAAACATAAAGATCCAGCTGAAGATGACCTGCGGACCGTTAAAGTACACAAAGCCGTTGGTAATGTTGCCGAAGCCCCAGACCGTAGAAAAGGCCATGAAGGCAAGGGTAAGCCACGAGATCTTTGTGGCTTTTTCTTTGTTAGACATGCGGACAATTCCTCTCTTTCTTTTCCACACAGGGCGGAAGTTCCTGTAAGAAGGCCGATGTTCCGCATACATTTCGCAATTTTTACCAAAAATACAGCAGTACTCGACCGATCACTTTGATAGTATAGCATAATTGCAGATTGTAGACAATCTGCAATTTCCATAAAATGATTGGTCAAAATTTAGACGGTCAGCCAAATTCCCCTTATTTTGCTGCTTCGTCCGCTGCCTGTGCGGCGCTGTTTGCGCTGCGCATCCGCTCCATGGGCTCCATGTAGTGGGCGTAGACGGCGCGGCAGGCAACCTCGGTGTCGCCGCTTGCCAGCGCCTCGTACAGCTTGGTGTGAATGCCGTTCTGCCGCTGCGCCAGCGTCTCGTGGTTGGAGCCGCTGTTCGCCCCAACAAGCAGGTTGCCGTAGTTCAAGTCGTCCCAGAATTTCAGCAGTCTGGGCAGCCCCGCCCGCTGCACGATGACCGCATGGAAGCGGTTGTCGTTCTCCACGATCTGCGAAAGATCCCCCGGCCGGACATTGCGCATCTCCTCTAAGATGCCGCGCAGGGTGCGCAGATCCTCCTCCGGGAATTTGCAATCAAAATAGCGCAGTGCCGTCATTTCCAGATTTGCCCGCAGCAGGTAGATCTCGTAGGCGTCCTCCGGCTTTACCCGGCGCACCGAGCAGCCCACATTGCGCGAATACTCGACCATGCCCTCCTGTTCCAGCTGCCGCAGCGCCTCCCGGATGGGTGCCCGGCTGGAGCCAAACTCCTCGGCCAGTTTCTGCTCGGCCAGCTTTACGCCCGGCTGCAGCTCCCCGGTAAGGATCTTGCTCCTGATGGCAGAGGTGATACTTTCCCGTAAAGTCTGAAAGGCAAATTCGCCCATGACTTTTATCCCCCTTTTTTCTTCTATACGTTCTTTTTTTGCCGCACGCAGTCCGCAGCCGCTGCCAGTGCAGCCGCAGGCCTGTATTGCGTGCGCCTTATAAGGATACCACGAAATGGTAGAAAAATAAAGTTTTCTGGCAAAAACAGGTACTTTCTCCCCTCTCCGTCGTCGAAAGCCTGAACACAAAAAATGCCCCCGGAGGGCTTATTGCAGCTCTCCGGGGGCATCCTATATACGTTATGCCTTGACGCACACGGTCAGCATTTACTCGATCTCGATCAAATTCGGGTTCTCAGGCAGAGCCTTTGTCTGCTGAGGAGCGGGCAGCTGGATGTGCAGGACACCATCCTCGAACTTTGCGTGGATGTCCTCCTTCTTCACCTCGCCCACATAGAAGCTGCGGGCGCAGCTGCCGGAGAAGGTCTCGCGCCGCACATAGCGGCCCTTGTTGTCCTTTTCGTCATTGCTGTGGCTGCGCACTGCCTGAATGGTCAGGTAGCCGTCGCTCAGATCCATCTGAACGTCTTCCTTCTTGCAGCCCGGCAAATCAACGTCTACTTCGTAGCCGTTGTCCGTCTGCTTGACATCGGTCTTCATCATGTTTGCGCCGCGCTTGCCAAAGGTGTCGCGGGCTTCGCGGTTCATCGCACGCTCCAGTGCACCCTCGTTCCAGAACGGATCAAAGAGATCATCGAACAGGTTCTCATGAAAAACAGTCGGCATAAACATAAAACATACCTCCAATCCCGGCGTTCGGGTCGGGTATAAAATTACATTTTGAAGCTCCCTGCAAAGGGCTTTCCGGGGAACCTTGCGGCTCTCCTTTTGCCCTTCCTCCTGAGCACGCCACTGTTATAGCATAATTATTTAGCACTGTCAAGCGTAGAGTGCTAAAATTCATAAAAGTATAATACTTTTGTCACAGCTTCTGCGATTTCTTCAAAAATGCTGCGCAGAAGCGTGTTTAATTCCGTTCAAACCCCAGATAACGCGTGCCCTGAAAGCTCAGCTTTCCGGTATCGCCCTCGACAAGCATTCCGTAATCCGAACCATCTACTTCCAGTTCCATGCGGTCACCGCTTTCTACCTGAAAGGTGGCATAATAGGTAGTGAACGTATGCGACATCGTATTGTCCGTATGATGGCGGGAAACGTTCGTCCGCTTGGCCACCACAGTAGCCGGGACGGTAAGGCGCGGGGACGCATTATTTTTGCCCCATGTGCGCAGGTTGCTCACCACGGTAAACAGGATCATGCCCAGCACCACCAGAAACACCAGCGGGAACAGGATGCTGAAAAATGCGTCAAACCCAGTATAAAACATATTACCCCTCCAAAATTTCTTCCAGCAGCTGCTTTACGTCCTTCAGAAAGGCATCTTCGCCGAGGGTGTTCATTTTAAAGAACACCGCCTGACTGCCGCCCGCCGCAATGGCCGACAGTCGGATAGGCTCGTCCCCGTTCTGGAACAGGGTCAGCGTCAGGCTAAGGCGGTTGCCGCCCACCATGCTGTACCGCTCAAACACCCGCACGCTGCACCGGGCGCTGCCCTCCTTGAAATCGCTGCCGGCTTCCAGCTCTGCCGACCAGCTGCTGTCCGGGATGGCGTGTTCCAGCTTGCGGAGCAGGGTATCGAAGTTCTGGTTGCGGATGGTCTTTTCAAAAATAGCCATAGCTTCCTCCTTTTGCAAAATGCAGTCCCTTTACTCTGAATACGAATGAGAGCGGGCAGCAATTGCAGCGCCCGCCCTTATTTTGCTGCAGTCAAGCTTTCTTTTTTTCGCAACTTGGGTGCGGTGGCGGTGTAGCTCATATCCAGCACCAGCCGGAGTTTATCCTCCGGGGCGCTGCCGTCCAGCGCGGCGGTGATCCAGTTTTCCTTGTTCATGTGATAGGCAGGGTAAAAGCCCGGTTCTGCCCGCAGAGAACCGATAAGGATGGGGTCACATTTCAGGTTTACGATATCCACCGGCTGCTGCCCGGGCAGGCCCAGCTTGCTTTTGGGCACAGTGGTGACCAGCGCAAACCATTTGCGGTTTGCCTCATGGCGGAACACCGCCGACTCCGGGGTGTCCATCCACGGATAATCCGGCTCTACGCTGTAAGTATCAAAAATGAGCTGTTCCAAGCCCTTGCGGTCCATGGGCTCGCCCCCTTTACGGCTGCTGTGCCAACAGCTGCGCCAGCACATCCTCCGGGCGGGGGGTGTGGTTTTGGTATTTTGCCCGCAGCGGGGCGGCGGCGTTGTCCATAATGTAGGGCACACCCACCACGTCCAGCATGGTCTCGTCGTTGTAGTTATCGCCAAAAGCCATGACCTGTGCGAGGTCGATGCCAAGGATGCGGCACACGCACTGCACCCCGATGCCCTTGTTGGCAAAGGTGGTATCGATCCAGAACGGCCCCGCCACGGCGCAGTTGGCCTGTTTCCAGCGGGGCACAAAGCGCTCCACATAGTTCTCCACACCCTCGTGCAGGTACACCGACACCTTGGTGATGTCCTCCGGCACCTCGGCGGGGCTGTGAATGATCTGGTAGTGGTTGCCCACGAACTGCACCCGCTGCAGCATGCCAAGACCGCGCTCCATCAGGTAGGCGGTGTTCTGGCCGGAGAGCATCACCTCGCCCTGCCCCTCGCTGCGGGTCCACATATCGTTGGCAATCTCCTCTGCCAGCGCCCGCGGCATGGGATTTTTGGCGATGCACTGTTCTTCCTGAAAGATGGTGCCGCCGTTTTCACAGATAAACACACAGCAGTCCGCCACCGGTGCAAAAAGCTTGCGCAGGCTGGTATACTGCCGCCCGGAGGCCGGGCAGAACCAGATGCCCCGCTGATGCAGCGCCCGGATCTGTTCGAATATTTCGCCCTCCAGTTCCTTTTTGCCGTATTGCAACAGCGTACCGTCAATATCGCTGCAAACCAGTCTGATGTCCATGGCTGTTATTCCCTTTCCGTTTTTTCTTATTTTACCACGGTTTTCCGCTGCGGAAAAGCCCCGGGCACAGCTTTTGTGTCCTTCCCCTGTACCGCGCTCAGCGCTTGGGCTGGTAGTGCATACTGGACACATTATAAATCGTAACAAAGGCCTTTGGGTCCTCGCGGTTGATAAAGTTCATCAACTTCTGATACTCGTTTTTGTCCACGATGGTAATGATCTCGTTGTGCTTTTCAAAGTTATATGCACCGATGGCCTCGTACATGGTGGCACCGCTGTGCAGGTCGTTGATGATGAACTGCCGCAGCGCCTCCTCCTTCTCGGTAATGATGCACACCCGGCGCTTGATGCTGTTATCGAAGATGAAATGATCCAGCACAATGCCGTTGAAGTAGGTGCCAAGAATGCTCAGAACAACGGTCTTTTTATCGTAGACAAGAGCGGCAGAGAGTGCCACACACATGCCCGAAAGGGACATGGCCTTGCCCAGCTCCATGTGCAGGTACTTGTTCATGATCTTTGCCACGATATCCAGCCCGCCGGAGGATGCGTTGCGGTTGAACAGGATGCTCAGACCCACGCTGACCACCAGAATATAGCACAGCACATCCAGTTCCTGACTATCGGTCATGGAGCCAAAATCCGGGAACAAACGCTCAAAAAGCCCCAGAAACACCGGCAGCATCACGCTGGTATACACGGTTTTTGCGCCAAACTCCCTGCCGCAGGTGAAAAACCCGATGATGAGCAGCACGATATTCAGCACCATAGTAATAGCCGAAAGCGGCAGCGGTACAAAATTAGAAAGCACGATGCCAAGGCCGGAAATACTGCTGACGGATGTATGGCTCGGCACCAGAAAAAAGAAAACGCTCGCCGCAATGATCGCCACCGCCCCGGTCAGGACTGCCGTCTCCCTCAGGACTGCGCCGGTCTTTCCTTTTACATCACTCATCTTTGTCCCCCTAAAATCAAATTTGTTTCACCGATCTCCTCATCTTTGTCGATGCGGACAAGGAGCTTACCGCCAAAGCGTTTGTATTCCATAGTGAAGTACCTCCATAAATTCTGAGTTGCTGTTCTCAGTATACCATGGTTTTCCCTTATGGAAAAGATAGCGAAACAAAAATGCCCCCGGAGGGCTTGTTGCGGCTCTCCGGGGGCATCTTATGTGCGTTGTGCTTTGGCGCACACGACCGGCGTTTTACTCGATCTCGATCAGGTTCGGGTTCTCAGGCAAAGCCTTCGTCTGCTGAGGAGCAGGCAGCTCGATGTGCAGGACACCATCCTCGAACTTTGCGTGGATGTCTTCCTTCTTCACATCGCCCACGTAGAAACTGCGCGCGCAGGTGCCGGAGAAGGATTCGCGCCGCAGATAGCGGCCCTTCTTATCCTTTTCGTCGTTGCTGTGGCTGCGCA
>ENA-OPZZ01001029-OPZZ01001029.1-human-gut-metagenome-genome-assembly--contig:-NODE-1029-length-19128-cov-7.448503_pt1 | contig 19128 bp, 17 predicted proteins | sample MGYA00242487_ERZ504511 | MGnify/ENA primary metagenome ERZ504511 (study PRJEB26092, sample SAMD00036241) | human gut metagenome | host: Homo sapiens | study: EMG produced TPA metagenomics assembly of... | reverse complement strand
ATTTCCATCAATAAAATGCATGTGGATAATATCATCTCCAAGTATATCAAACCCATTGATCAATTGTTTCACCAGCAACTCCCATTGCTGTGGTATCAATCATCGCTTTCAGATTTGGATGATTTACTTCATCCAGCATTTCTTTTTACATCATATACCGTAGTAGCAAGGTTGGATTCCTGCGGACGAAGAGATTCCATTGCCAGTCGGATATTTTTTGTTTTGGCATATTCTGCCAGAACAGACAGCATTTCCCCTTGAACGTTTCCAGGCTTCCTCCCTGTCTTCATTCCAATATCCCCATCCTGAATTGATTGCCATTGTTTCTACACCCAATTCTTCACCGGCATCCAGAGCTTTCTTAAAATATGCCATACTTTTTTCAAACTGCTCTTTTTCCTGTGCAGCGAACTGATATTGGTATGTACAATTTTCCGGTGTAATCACCTTCACAGTCAAATCTCTTTCATCAAGAAGTTTTCTGACATGTTTACAGTCAGAATATTCTATATAGCTTAAAAAGAAATGCGGTGTTCCAGGCCATAACTCAATTGTTTTAAATCCGGCTTCTTTTTGTGCATCAAGAAAATATTCCAATGAATAAAATAAATAATGAATATTCATACCTGCCAATTGTTCTCTGTTGATTAATTTCTCCATTTTATCCTCCATGCTTTCTTCTGTTACCTGTTCACAGCTCAATAATACCCATATAATTTCACTTTCCTATTTTTCCAGTTTACTACCCATATATCTATGAAAATCAGGATCTGACGGAATATTCAAATCTATCTTTCTTGCCCGTGATGTCATAACAAACAACATTTGTACAGGCAGAATATATTCCAGAATTGAAAACTCAGGATCGTCTGTAAATTTACAGTTCAGTATATATTTTATATTTTCATCTACCTGTTTGGAATTAATCCCAAATAAACAGTAACCCTGCTTTATATAATAATCGAACAATTTTTCCATTCGATTTCTTTCATAACCATTAGGTGGAAAAATATATAAAAAGTTAGTTTTTGAAGTGACAGCATTATACATACCATGCATAAATTCTTCTGCCTCATATCCCCTCACCGGAAATCTGCAGGTCTCAGAAAATTTTAATATTCCCTCCAGTAGCAAACTTCTCATTTTATTACCGGAAATAAGTATCATATCTTCATTATCCTTTAGTTTCTCTGATATTTCTGAACACCAGAGTTTGCTTATCTGCAGAACATTTTTCATATTCTTTATTACAGCATCTATTCGCTTTTTATAGTTTTCAGTTTCTTTTTCTGTAATCCTTCCAATGCTTTCGGCAGTATCAATAATCCATATCATCAAAGTCAATACTGTTGCCGTAAAACCTTTGGTTGTTGCACCAGCATCTTCATAACCACATTCAATATATATGTTAGCATCTGCATGTCTGGTAATTTCCGTATCATATTCACCGGTCATTGAAATTGTGGCAATGCCGCGCTCTCTAACATCATCCAGTGCCTTTATGACTGCTGCACTGGTTCCCTGTTGTGAAATTCCTGTTACCACTGCGCTTTTTGAAATAAATTCATAATCCTCTATAAGCATTACTGGGTATACAGGTGTAACCCGTATACCCAGTAATTTCTTTGCAAAATCGGCTACAGCTACTGCTGCATTATAAGAAGATCCTGAACCTGTCAGGTAAATTTCTGATATTTTCTTATCTTTCAGCACTCTACTGCTGTCCTCAAGAATTTCCTTCTTATGTTCCAATATGTATTGCAGGATATCAGGAGTCTCATATATGTAATCCATTGCATTTCCATGGTACAGCATATATTTTCTCCTCTTTATCTTTTGCTTTATATATTATATTTCTAGTCCTCGTATGGTTTTCCGTATCCAAAAGCACCATTGAGTGTACATACATGTGCTGCAAATTTAGAAGCTTCTTTTAAAGAAGTACGGATTGCTTCCTGTCTGTCAGTTCCTCTTTTCAACTGATCAATATAACAATCCATAAAAGAGGTCAGAAAAGAATCTCCGGCACCCATTGTATCTACCACATTGTCAATAAGTGTTGCCGGCTGTGTATAAAACTGTTCACCATCATACATAATGCAGCCTTTAGAACCTCTGGTAAGAGATACCAGCTCCGGTCCCAGTGAATGAATAAATTTCAGATGTTCTTTTGCTGCTTCATCATCTCCGTCAAAAGAACAAAATGCATATGTAATGTATGGTGCATATTTTTCATAATATTCTTTGGAAGAGTCATCAGAAAAATCGAAGGAAATTTTTATACCAGCCTCTTTCATAACTTTCAGCTGTGATTCTGTATAGCAATAATTTCCCGTATGCACAAAATCAAATTCTTTCATATATTCAAGGTCAAAACGGTCAAGAATATACGGAGTCTTTCCTCTTACTCCACCTTCATTGTAATCCCCAAATATACGGTCTCCATCACGAAGTGTACATTTAGACCATCCGTTTTCTCCTACCAACTGTTTGCACTTTACAGTTTCAATTCCAAGTTCATTTAATACTGAAATTACAAATTCTGCAATGTCATCACTTCCAAAATATCCCATATATGCAGCTCTCTCTACACCAAACATTTTGGAATATGCACACAGATTTACACAATTCCCGCCTGGATACATCATATGAGAATGTTCATACAGATCAACTACATTATCACCAAATCCCAATACTTTTGTATTATACTATAAATGAGCAAATTTGAAAAAATGCACAAAATTATCCTGCTAATTTCATAAATGCTTCAAAATCATCACTTGCTTTTGCACATAGGAATAGATACTGATACTTTTCCTGATGAACGGCACTACAGATTCGATGATATCCATCTTGAAAAGATCGATATTTGCCAGTTCCTGTGACACAAATACAATGTGCCAGTGACATCAGCAGCCAGTATCTCTGTATTTCCTTTGAGAAACGGATCTGGTATGTATCCAGTGCCAGACGGTTTTTACATTGCCTGAAAAATATCTCGATCGGCCATCGACACACATAACAGGAAAAGATCTCTTTCTTTTATGCAAAATCACGAACTTGCTCATTTATAGTGATATAAAACAACATCAATGCATGCTGAAATATGTAAAAAGGCAATCGTATAAAATTGCGATTGCCAGATTTTAATATTTACTGCTTTAAGGTTAGGATTGTATGGAAGGTACCGGAATCATTATCATAATACATTTGCAAATTTCCATGGTACTGTTTTACGACTTTTTTAATGCTTTTGATTCCGAATCCATGTCTGCCATTGTCTGATTTATGGGATATAGGAAGTCCCTCTGGATTATATACAGGGGTATTTTGGCAGGAGTTGATGAGTATGATAATAAGAAAGGGTGAATTTTCTTTCTTTTGTACGGTGAGCTCAATAAAAGAGTCTGGAATATTCTCTGCTGATTCCACTGCATTCTCCAATAAGTTACAGAATAAAGAAGTCAAATCGCGCGGATATATATGTTGTACCGTGCCGCTTCTGATGTCAGTGTGAAAAATAATGTGCTTATCATTGCAGTGGCGCTGATAGCGGCACAGAATGGAGTTTAGCATTTCATGATCACAGAGTTTTGTGGTTTCCTTTAAGTCGGAAGATTCCATGAGTTGTTGTATATAGTCATTTATTTTATCGGAATCATTTTTTTCGTTCAGTAATCTGATTGATTGAAGATGTTTCTTTATATCGTGGATCAAAATGCTCTGGTTCTCGTTTTGTGCAAGCATCATTTCATAGTATTCAACAGAATCGGATTCTTTCTGGAGCAGTAACTGCAAATCGGCATATTCCTGTGATCTTTTTGTGTTATATTGGTTGATTCCAAATACAAGTAGGTTGACCAGCAACAGAAAAACGGCACAGATTGTTACTAGAAAATCAACCGGTGGGGCATATGCGGTTGTTTCACCAATAGAAAGAAGAGTAAACATCATAAGAATAGAGGAAAGCGGGATGAACATCAAGAGAATTTCGGAGTGACCGTACGGTTCTTGAGCTGCTTTGTTCCCCTTGAAGAGCCAACTTAACAAGTAAACGACTGCAAAAAAGGTAATTTTGCTAAATACGGTATAAAAAACAAGTCCGACACTTGCTTCTAAGAGAAAATGGGGAAAGAATCTTGATATCATCCCCAAAACTGCAAGTTCAGATATTCCCATAATCGCTGTAAGTATAGCGGAATGGAAGAGTGCCAATAATAACTTGAGGTTAAACATTATATAGAGGAAAACAGTGTTTATCACAAAAAAACTGATAATATTCAGCCATGTTTGCCCAAGCAGGGAAAGAAAAAACAACAGTACATAAAGAACACTTAATAGAGTCAGTCTCTTTTTACCGCTATGAGAAGGGGAAAAAAGGCTGGCGGCGTACTGCCATAAGATAACCGCTTCTGTAAAAAAACTAAAAATAAGTAAAATAATATATTCCATTTATTTTCACCTCATGCTTTCCAGATATAGTAGATATGCATTTCTGAAGGAACTGTATTTCCTGCGTGTCAGGTAAGCGGTAATCTGAGGATTTGATAAATGTACGGTGGAGTGATCAAAGTCCACAATATGTTCGAAGTTAACAATAAAGCTCCGGTGTGTCTGAAAAAAACTGTTTTGGGGAAGCTTTTCCAACCAGTAATTCATATTATGAATAGAGTCAAAGTCCTGACGGGCAGTATGTACAATTACTTTTCGCCCCTGAGCTTCTATGGCAATAATCTGCGAAGCAGGAAACGAATATACCGCCTGTTTTGTTTCCACAGGAATTTTGAGTGTAATGGAATTGTAATAAGCTAAGGCATCCTTCAGATTTCGGAAAAAAACGCTGCTTATCTAGAGGTTTGGAAAGGTAACGGAATACATGAAAACGCATTGCTTCATCCAAATATTCAGAATAAGAGGTGACAACAAAAACGATCACATTTCTATTTGCTTTTTTTAATTCATTCCCAACATAGATTCCATTCATGCCAGGCATTTCGATATCCAGAAAAACAATATCCTTTTCACCTTTGTCAGTTAACAAAGCTTCACCACTGGTAAAAGAAACTAATTCAGGACATTTTAAATGGTTGGACTCAAAGTAGGATTCGATATACTTCTTCAATTGTTCAATGATCAGAGTGTCATCATCACAAATTAAAATACGCATTTTTTCACCTGACTTTCTAAATAGATGTATGTGTACATCTTATCACATAGAATTTCCAAATGCAAAAAATGCGTATGAAAAGACAATTTAATTACAATTTTGGTTCATTATGTGTTGCTTTGTTATTTCGTTTTACAAGCAGTTCGATAAAGTCTCCGGCAAGCTCTATGTCGGATTGATTACATAACCGTAGTTTATCAATAATATCCTGTGGAATATTATAAGCGTGCATACTGCCGAGCAGAAGGTAGTCAGGTGTAACATTGAGTAAATTACAAATCTGAATGAAAATATCCAGACTTGGTTTTTGCCTTCCGTTTTCGATTGATGACATATGGCTATTGGATATATTTAATCTTTCGGCAAGTTCTGCCTGTTTTATCCGTAATTCTTTTCTGCGTATTTTGATGCGGTTTCCCATACCTTCATATTGAAATTCTATTTATCCCACCTTCTTTCAGTAGAATTTTACCAATAGAACTAAATAAAAAGAAGAATGTAACAAAGAACTATTCTGCAATATATTAAACAAACTGATATTTATATATAAATAATTCTGTATCACATATTATTTTTCGTAGAAAAGAGGGAAATTATCCAATATTGTAAAGAATCATTCCGTTCATTCCAAAGGGGTCGTTTATTTGATTAAAGTGGTATATGATTGCTTATGTGAAAATCAATGACAAATTTTAGTGGAAAGGAGAGAGGTCATTATGAAGAAAGAGGTAACTAAATCGGTTGCAAAAGGAATGAAAGCAGCATTAGATGTTGTGTTACGGACAGAAGCTAACACAGCTTCTTGTCTTATCATGTATCAGCCTAAGGCACCGAAAGAATTAATGAACTACAGGAGAAACAAGTAATGGAAAAATGTACAGATACAGTAGTAAATTGGATGATCCGGTGTAATGCGATAAACGAGGCGGATAAGGAACTTTACAAGTATGCATTATATAGTTTTTTTCTATTGGTATCACCACTTATCCTTGCAGGAGTTATTGGCTTTGGCTTGGGAAGCGTAAAACACGGAGTTGCTCTTATTTTTCCGTTTGTGGTTCTGAGAAAATTTAGTGGTGGTTATCATGCAAAAAATTTGCACACTTGTATTCTTGGATCTGGTTTTCTATTGTTTCTGTGCATAATGTTATCAATGCATGTGCAATGTGATTTGAAGTTGGCAATAGCTACAGTTATTGCGTCTGTGAGCCTGATTACATTTAGTCCAATAGACAGTGAAAACAGAAGACTTGATACTAACGAGAAAAGGACATATAAAAAAAACAACAGTGTTCTTCGTGATACTGTTTGGGCTGTTAGATATAGCTTTATTTTTGCTGGGAAAGTACATCTATACAATCTGTTTTTCTGTTGGGATATTACTGACAGCAGGCTTACAAGTACCTTGTATCGTAAAGAAAATGTGTAAATCGACCAAAAACAGACTGTAAATGTCGTTTGGTGCAAAAGGGGTTGAAATCATGGCAAAAATAAAGATAATAAAGTTTGTCATTGATTTGATCAAAGTTCTTTATTTACAGTTAATTCAGTTTGTTCATTGAAAGGGAGTGGATTCCAATGGGACAATGATAGAATTCTATCACTTTAAATTGAGTAGTTCGGTTCGGAGTAGTTAAACGGGCATAATGGAGGTAAAAGATTAAAATGACACATAAGAAAGAAGTTGTTTTTAGCTTGTTGTTTGTAATAATGGTGTTATGTACAGGCTGCAGTGATAAAGATAATGGAGATACGTCTAAAAATAACAGGACTTCAGGAGAATCATTTGTTCAAGAAGAAACTATTGAGAGTACAGACAATACAGACAATGCAGACGGCAGCTCGGCACCAACGCCAGAACTGAAAACGCCCCGAACGAAAAAGGAATTGGAAGATGCGCTTGGTACAGTGAATGAGTCGGGAAAATGGACGCCACCAGCCGGTTCTCATATAGATCCCAAAACAGGTAATATACTGAATAAAGATGGGGTCGTGGTTGGAACTACGCAGGAACCTTATAGTAAAGCACGTCCAGGTTCTCAAGGATGATGATATGGTGTAAAAAAATTATGGGAGGAAAAGATTATGAAGTATATGAGAAAAAACTCATTTGTAGTGTGTTTGGTCATAAGTGCAATTCTTTTGACAAGTTCATTTGCAATGCCGGTGCTTGCTGCGGAAAATACAGGAATTGAAACAAGCTCTGTCACGAGAAGCGTACCGGGATATTACAAGTGCACAGGGTCGGATGTAAATATCAGATCAGGCCCTGGAACACAATATACAATAGTAGGCACATTGAATTATGGCACAAAAGTATATGTATATTCTATCAGTAATGGGTGGGCCAAAATTTCTCTTGGCGGCATTTACCGTTATGTTAGTGCCGATTACCTTCGGGAGCTTTAAGGAAAAACATTTAATATAAACGAGGCATAGGTAAATAGCTGTATGGGCTGCCGCACTGAAAAGTTTGGTGCGGCAGCACTTTTGTTTACTTTTTTAATTGAAACTACAAATGGACAAATTCTAAAAAACGTCCCAAAAACAGTATTCTGTGTTTGGGTTATAAAGACAAATTTAAAATATATAGATATTTCCGGTGGTTCGTGGTATGATAAAAATAGAAACAAAAGTGCTATTTCAAGAAAGGGTGATGGTTATGGCATTGGCACAGGCAACAAAATCCCATGAACCAACTTATACAATCAATGATGCAATGGATGTTCTTTTGTCAAGGCTGGATGAAGCCATTGATGATATGGAAAGTGACAGAGTGCAGATAGTGGAAGAAGCATGGGCAGAAATTGATGCAATATAAGGGGTACGGATGGAAAAAGGAAAATACAAAGTTGTAATTGCCCAGAGCGGCAAGCTGGATGTGAAGGAAAAAAGAAATATATCCTTCAGCAATTTAAATACCGGGAGTATGCAGAGGATTTTTCCCAAAAGATTAAAAAGCGGTTCTTGCACTTGACACACTTCCTACCAGATATAATACAATAGGCTTCCGATATCGTGGCTATGATATTTACATGAAATATACTGCCTGTTTTTTAACGCCATTGGAATTGTTAGAAAGAAAGATTAAAATAAGAGACACCAGCAATCAATACGCTGATGTCTCTTATTAATATTACCTGATTGTTGATAAATAATTTACTTTGTATCCTGCAGTGCGAGATAACCTTCTTCGCCTGTACGGATCTTAACGACATTTTCAATGTCATATACAAATACTTTACCATCACCAATCTGACCGGTATGGAGGACTGCCTTGGCAGTTTCGATAACTTTCTGTACAGGTACGAGACTTACAACAATCTCAATTTTGACCTTAGGAAGAAGATTCATTTCCATCTCAACACCACGATAGTAGGATGGAGCACCTTTCTGTACACCGCATCCGAGAACGTTCGTAATAGTGATACCTGTAACACCGATCTCATTCATTGCCTGCATAAATTCATCAAGCTTATTCTGACGGGTGATGATAACAACTTTTGTAAGCTTATGAACGCCTTCTTTCGGAAGTTCAGGAACTGATTCAGCAGGAGCAGAAGGTCTGGCTGTGACAACAGGAGCTTTTATGGAAGTTCCCATAGGAGTCGGAACACCAGCCATTGCGAAACCGTCATAAGCACTTGCAAGACCATGTTCTTTGGAGTCAAGACCTGCGATCTCTTCTTCAGCTGAAACACGAAGTCCGATTGTATGTTTGATTACCTGGAAGATAATTGTCATAGTAACAACAACCCATGCGATTGTGATGATCATACCTGTGAACTGAACACCAAATCCATGGAAGCCGCCGCCTGTAAGAAGTCCTTTCCAGTCTGTGCCTGATCCATCGGAGAAAAGACCAACTGCAAGAGTACCGAAAGCACCGTTTAAACCATGAACACCGACAGCACCAACAGGGTCATCGATTTTCAGGACTTTGTCAATAAATTCAATACCAAATACTACGATGAAACCGGAAGCAATACCGATGATCGCTGCGGATGTAGGAGAAACTGTGTCGCATCCTGCTGTAATTGCTACAAGTCCTGCAAGAGAACCGTTCAGAGACATGGAAACATCCGGTTTTTTGTAACGTACCCATGTGATGATCATAACAGTTACAGTTGCAACAGTTGCTGCAAGGTTAGTAGTAACAAAGATTTTACCTGCACTTACGATTGCATCGCCTTCCATACTTACTGTGGAAGCACCGTTAAATCCGAACCAGCAGAACCAGAGGATAAATACACCTAAAGCACCAACTGTAAGGTTGTGCCCAGGGATAGCTTTTGATTTGCCGTCCTTTGTATATTTACCGATACGAGGTCCAAGGATGATGGCACCGATCAGAGCTGCCACACCACCTACCATATGTACTGCACAGGAACCTGCGAAATCGTGGAATCCCATCTGGCTGATAAATCCACCGCCCCAGATCCAGTGTCCGGATACCGGATATACAACAAGACTGATCATAAGGCTGTAGATGCAATAGGAAAGGAACTTGGTACGTTCTGCCATTGCACCGGAAACAATTGTTGCGGATGTTGCACAGAATACTGTCTGGAAGATTAAGAATGCCCAGAAAGGAACTCCGTCAGGAAGCATTCCTGAACCATAGTGTGCTTCTGTTGCAATACCACCGATCTTTCCGATAAATCCATTACCTGCACCGAACATCAGACCGAAGCCGACCAGCCAGAAGACCGGGGTTCCGATACAGAAGTCCATCAGGTTTTTCATAATAATGTTACCTGCGTTTTTGGCTCGTGTGAAGCCTGTTTCTACCATTGCGAATCCGGCCTGCATAAAGAAGACCAGCGCGGCGCCGACCAGCACCCATATTGTGTTTACTGCGGAAAATTCCATAATAATATTCCTCCCTCATAAAAATTTCCTCATATTTTATAAAATGCAAAAAGCGCGATGCCTGGAAATGTAGCCAGTTCATCGCGCTTTTGCGAATATAAAATCCATATTTATAGTGTATTGCATAACTGATGTAATAGAAAAGACATTTCGTATGACTGTATGCAATGCAGTTTAAAATCAAAATTATATGTAAAACAGGAGAACATCAAAATATCGTGTGATTAATGGATGAGGAAATCGATAATGAATTATGAAGTAGAGTTCATAAAGATATTCCCCTGTTATTACCTGTTAATTAAACGGAAAACAGAAGCTTGTCATATGTAGGATATGGAAGCAGTGCATCCGGAATCAGAGTTTCTGCTGCATCTACAGACTTTCTGAGTTCATCCATATCAGAAAGAACAACTGTCTGGTATGCTTTTGCATTAGCCAGAGGATCTTCTGTAGCAAGCGCTTTGGCAGTGTCTGCTTTTAAGGTCTCAAGACCTGTGGAAATCTCATCAGCAAGCTGTGACAGCTCTTTGATCAGTTTTCCTTCAGAAGCTGTGCTGACATCTGAAACAACTGATTTTTTAGCAACAGCAGTAGCTGCAACTTTGTCGATATATGCGAATACAGATGGAAGGAAATCCTTCTGTACCATTTCAACCATAGTATTGGACTCAATGTTAAGAATCTTGGAATAGGATTCCAGCCAGATCTCATAACGGGATTCAATTTCTTCTTTTGTGAAGATATGATATTTGGTAAAGAGTTCAATATTCTTGTCTGCGATCCACTGAGGAAGAGCATCCGGTGTGGATTTCAGGTTAAAGAGACCACGTTTCGTAGCTTCTTCAATCCATTCGTCTGTATAACCGTTTCCGTTAAAGATAACACGTTTATGATCAATAATTGTCTTCTTGATCAGTTCGTGGATTGCATCCTCCATCTTGTCTTCCGGTACATCCTTTAACTGTTCTGCAAACTGGTGAACACACTCAGCAACAGCAGTGTTTAAGATAATGTTCGGGTTTGCAACAGAAGCTTCGGAACCAAGCATACGGAATTCGAATTTGTTACCTGTAAATGCGAATGGTGAAGTACGGTTTCTGTCTGTATTGTCTTTTACGAAATGTGGAAGTACTTTTGCACCGATATCCATCTGGACTGCGCGGCTTCCTGCAAAATATTCGTCATTTTCGATAGATTTTAATACTTCTGTCAGTTCATCACCGAGGAATACGGATACAACAGCAGGCGGAGCCTCGTTTGCACCAAGACGGTGATCATTTCCTGCACTTGCTACAGAAATACGAAGTACATCTGCGTATTCATCAACTGCTTTGATAACAGCTGTCAGGAAAATCAGGAACTGTGTATTTTCAGCAGGTGTTTTTCCCGGATCAAGGATATTTACACCGGTATCTGTAATCATAGACCAGTTGTTGTGTTTACCACTTCCGTTGATTCCCTCAAATGGTTTCTCGTGAAGAAGGCATACAAGTCCGTGCTTGTCGGCAACTTTCTTCATTACTTCCATTGTTAACTGGTTGTGGTCAACCGCAACGTTTGTTGTATCGAATACAGGAGCCAGCTCGTGCTGTGCAGGAGCAACTTCGTTATGTTTTGTTTTGGCAGGAATACCAAGTTTCCAGAGCTCTACATCCAGGTCATGCATATAAGCTGCGACACGAGGTTTCAGAGCACCGAAGTAATGATCTTCCATTTCCTGGCCCTTAGGAGCAGGAGCACCGATCAGTGTACGTCCGCAGAATACAAGGTCTTTTCTCTGTTTGTATAATTCCTTGTCTACCAGGAAGTATTCCTGTTCAGGACCTACAGTTGTATTTACGTGTTTGATATCTTTATTTCCTATTATATGGAGAAGGTTTGTAGCTTCTTTATCAAGTGTCTGCATGGAACGAAGGAGAGGAGTCTTTTTATCAAGAGCTTCTCCGCTGTAGGAGCAGAATGCTGTAGGAATGTAAAGGGTTCCGTCTTTGATGAATGCCGGTGATGTCGGATCCCATGCTGTATATCCTCTTGCCTCGAATGTGGCACGAAGACCGCCTGACGGGAAACTGGAAGCATCCGGCTCACCTTTTACAAGTTCTTTACCTGAGAAATCCATGATCACCTGACCATCTCCTGTAGGAGAAATGAAGCTGTCATGTTTCTCTGCAGTTACGTTTGTCATTGGCTGGAACCAGTGAGTATAATGAGTGGCGCCGTTCTCGGTAGCCCATTCTTTCATTGCAACAGCAACGGAGTTGGCAACATCAAGTTCAAGGTGTGTACCGCTCTCGATTGTTTTCTTTAATGCTTTGTACATGTCTTTTGGCAGTTTACTTCTCATTACTTTGTCGTTGAAGACCAGGCTGCCGTACAGTTCAGGGATATTCTGTGCCATATAGGTACTCTCCTTTCGGTTTGCAATATTTTCTGAATATGTGTAGTGCCGCTGCAGATCACCATTGTGACTGCCTGCGGTTTTCGTCTCATAGAAAATTCCTCATCGAACATTTTCTATGAAACGAAAGTTTTATAAAACGAAAAAAGCGCCCTGGATGAGATCTCTGTAGATCTTTCCAAAGCGCCTTTGCTTTATGTGCTGTACTATAAACGAAATGAAAACAGATGTCAAGCACTTTTTTTGAAAAAATTCAGAAAAAATTTTTGAGATATGGCAAAAAAAGGATAGGTTGACAAATTTGTTTCTATTATTATAATTTGATTTTGGAACCCGTCAAACATAAGAAAACAATGTCAGCGGGTTTTGAAAGTAAAGTTAAAGTCAGACAAGAGAATACGATCGGAGGAAATCAGATGGCTGGAATAAAAGAAGAGTGCGGCGTCTTTGGAATTTATGATCTGGATGGCGGCAATGTAGTTCCGTCCATATATTATGGACTGACTTCCCTGCAGCACAGAGGACAGGAATCCTGCGGACTTGCAGTTTCTGATACTAAGGGAGAGCGTGGAAATGTGAAGTTTCATAAGGATCTGGGACTTGTAAGTGAGGTTCTCAGACAGGATGTTGTCCGTAAATATGAGGGAGATATTGGTATTGGTCATGTAAGATATTCCACAACAGGAGCTTCTGTTGCAGAGAATGCACAGCCCCTTGTTTTGTCTTATGTAAAGGGAACTCTTGCACTTGCACATAACGGAAATCTGGTTAATACACCGGAACTGAAATGGGAACTGATCCAGAATGGAGCGATTTTCCATACAACTACAGATTCAGAGGTTATTGCGTTCCATATCGCAAGAGAACGTGTGCATTCTAAAACAGTAGAAGAGGCAGTGCTAAAGACTGCAAAGAAGATCAAAGGTGCATATGGTCTGGTAGTTATGAGCCCGAGAAAACTGATCGCAGTCCGCGATCCATATGGACTGAAACCATTGTGTCTCGGTAAAAGAGGAAATGCTTATGTTATTGCTTCTGAGAGCTGTGCTCTGACATCTGTAAGTGCGGAATTTATCCGTGACATTGAGCCGGGTGAGATTCTTACGATCACAAAAGACGGACTGAAGTCAAATAAAGAGCTTGCGTCTGCTGCTGCAAAACGCGCGCATTGTGTGTTTGAGTATATATATTTTGCAAGACTTGACAGTACCATTGATGGGGTGAAGGTCTATGATGCCAGAATCCGCGGCGGTAAATCTCTTGCCAAGTCTTATCCTGTAGAGGCAGATCTTGTAACAGGTGTACCGGAGTCCGGACTCCCTGCTGCAAAGGGATACTCCGAAGCATCAGGAATCCCGTTTGCATTTGCGTTCTATAAAAACAGCTATATTGGAAGAACATTTATCAAACCGACTCAGGAAGAACGTGAGTCCAGCGTTCATCTGAAACTGAGTGTGCTGGAATCTGTTGTAAAAGATAAGAGGATTGTTCTGGTGGATGATTCTATTGTTCGTGGAACAACCATTGCAAACCTGATCCACATGTTAAAAGAGGCGGGAGCAAAGGAAGTGCACGTACGTATCAGTTCACCGCCATTTTTACATCCATGTTATTTCGGAACGGATGTGCCGTCAAATGATCAGCTCATTGCAGCCAGCCACAGCACGGAGGAAATCTGTAAAATGATCGGAGCAGATTCTCTTGGCTACATGCAGACAGATTATCTGGAAGGAATGGCGGGCGGCCTGCCCTTATGTAAGGCATGCTTCGATGGAAATTATCCGATGGAGATTCCGGATTATACAAATGCGGAGTTTGCAGATATTGTGAAGTGTTAAGTCGCAAAAATTCATAAAAAATGCAGAAACCTGTCGATGATATATGGAATCAATCTCACATAATGGTAAAACCAATATAGGATGAAGTCATACATAATGTATAAAATAATGCTGTGAAAACATATATAAACGAACAAAATGCACAATAGAACCCCTGCGCTTTATGAAAATTGGATAAATTTAAAAACTTGACAAATTCTGAAATGTGGAACATAATATGGGCGTCTGATAGAAAAAAACAAAGAATGTTTTCAGAAAGGGTGATCACGATGTCACAGAGTAAAATCAAGTTAAATGCAACCGAAGAGGTGCAGGAATTTGTGAATGCTGCAAGCAGATGTGATTTTGATATTGATGTTTATTACAACAGATTTTTAATTGATGCCAAATCAATCCTTGGTGTACTTAGTCTGGATCTGACCAGAGAACTGACAGTAGACTGCCACGGGGAGAGCCGGGAATTTGATCGTACATTGAAGAAATTTGCAGTTGCATAAATTTTACATTTTTATAACCGAATAATTATCGCAGAGAAGACGGGTCTGGAAGATGAACTTCTACAGATTCGTTTTTTCTGTATTATGACTGTGTTCAGAGTAATTCCATAAAATATAACTGCTTCATAGTTTATCAGAAGGAACTTATTTGATTTGTTTTTGCTTAAAAACGGGAAATTCATTATTGACAAACGAAAAAAAATGTTTTATAGTATAGCATATTTTTAAAGAAAGCCAATTGAACATATTATTATAGAAGATATGATGATCTGACAAAGGCGTCAGATGCAGAATACCAGATGGGTCAAGTGCCCTCTGATAGCTGCATCTGACGCTTTTTTATTAACAAAGGATGATGGAGGAGGAAATCAAAATGGCAGTGAAATACGTATTTGTTACAGGAGGAGTTGTTTCCGGTCTTGGAAAGGGAATCACAGCTGCATCTCTGGGGCGTCTTCTGAAAGCGAGAGGATATCAGGTAACCATGCAGAAGTTTGATCCTTATATCAATATCGACCCCGGAACCATGAACCCGATTCAGCACGGAGAAGTTTTTGTAACAGACGATGGTACAGAGACAGACCTGGATCTGGGACATTATGAGAGATTCATTGATGAGAGTCTTGATAAAAATTCCAATGTGACAACCGGTAAGGTTTACTGGTCTGTTCTTCAGAAAGAACGTCACGGGGATTTCGGCGGGGGTACCGTACAGGTAATTCCTCATATTACAAATGAGATTAAGAGCCGTTTCTACCGCGCCAAATCACCGGAGGAAAACAAGATTGCCATTATCGAGGTGGGAGGAACAGTCGGTGATATTGAAAGCCAACCGTTCCTGGAAGCAATTCGTCAGTTCCAGCTCAATGTGGGACATGACAATGCAATCCTGATCCACGTAACATTAATTCCTTATTTAAAGGCATCTGAAGAACTGAAAACAAAACCTACACAGGCAAGCGTAAAGGAACTTCAGGGAATGGGAATCCAGCCGGATGTACTGGTGTGCAGAAGTGAACATGAGCTGACAGAGGACATTAAAGAAAAAATCGCTTTATTCTGCAACGTACCTGTATCACATGTACTTCAGAACCTGGATGTGGAATATTTATATGAAGCTCCTCTTGCAATGGAAAGAGAGAAGCTTGCAGATGTAGTTCTTTCAAGTCTCCGTCTGGAAAACAGAAAACCGGATTTAAGTGACTGGGAGGAAATGGTAGAAAGTCTGAGAAATCCGAATAAAACAGTAAAGATCGCAATTGTAGGAAAATATACACAGCTTCATGATGCATATCTCAGTGTAGTAGAGGCACTGAAACATGGCGGAATTTCCTGCAGAGCCAAGGTAGAGCTTGACTGGATCGATTCCGAAGAACTGACAGAGAAGAATCTGGATCAGCAGCTTCACAATGTAGATGGTATCCTGGTTCCGGGTGGTTTCGGGAACAGAGGTACAGAAGGAATGATCCTGGCAGCACAGTATGCAAGAGTACATAAGATTCCATATCTTGGAATCTGTCTGGGAATGCAGATGGCAATTGTAGAATTCGCCCGTCATGTACTTGGATACGAAGATGCAAACAGTATTGAACTGAATCCGGAGACAAAGCATCCGGTAATTGCATTAATGCCGGATCAGGAAGATATCGAAGATATCGGTGGAACCTTAAGACTTGGAAGTTATCCATGTATTCTTGCAGAAGGTTCCAGATCCTATGAACTCTTTGGCAAAAAAGAAATCCATGAGCGCCACAGACATCGTTATGAAGTAAACAATGCATTCCGTAAAGAACTTCAGGAGAAGGGAATGAATATCGTAGGAACTTCCCCTGATAACCATATTGTAGAAATGATCGAGATCGCAGGGCATCCGTTCTATGTAGGAACCCAGGCCCATCCGGAATTCAAATCCCGCCCGAATCATGCACATCCTTTATTCAGAGGATTTATTCAGGCGGCCGTAGATTTCAAAAGTAATTAATTACTTTGAAAGCCTCCGGCGGATTGCAGAACTGCGCAGAGGTAAATGTCATACAAAGCATGACGCGCAGCTCGCAGCAAGTACGCTGGAGCGTACTTGATACTAATAAGTGAAGAACAGCAGAAAAAATAGAAAGGATGAGGAGATTATGAAAGAAGTGAGAGAACAGCAGCAACAGCAAGGTCTGTACCGGTCTGAATTTGAGCATGACAACTGCGGTATCGGAGCAGTTGTCAATATCAAAGGCAAGAAAACCCACGATACTGTTGCAAATGCATTAAAGATCGTAGAACATCTGGAACACCGCGCAGGTAAGGATGCAGAAGGCAAAACCGGTGACGGTGTAGGTATTCTTCTCCAGATTTCCCATAAATTTTTCAAGAAAGCCTGTAAGAAAGAGGGATTTGAGATTGGCGATGAGAGAGAATATGGCATCGCACAGTTTTTCTTCCCGCAGCACGAGATCAAACGCGCACAGGCAAAGAAGATGTTTGAGATCATTCTTGAGAAAGAAGGCCTGGAACTTCTTGGATGGCGTCAGGTCCCGGTATTCCCGGAAGTGCTTGGACACAAGGCAAGAGAATGTATGCCATGTATTATGCAGGTATTTATCAAAAAGCCGGAAGATGTGGAAAAAGGTCTTCCATTTGACCGTATGCTCTACATTGCAAGACGTGAGTTTGAACAGAGTAATGATAATACTTATGTAGTTTCCATGAGCAGCCGTACCATCGTTTACAAAGGTATGTTCCTGGTTGGACAGCTTCGTACTTTCTTCGAAGATCTTCAGAACCCGGATTATGAATCTGCAATCGCCATGGTGCATTCCCGGTTCAGCACGAACACGAACCCAAGCTGGGAGAGAGCACATCCGAACCGCTTTATCGTACACAACGGTGAGATCAACACCATCCGCGGCAACGCAGATAAGATGCTTGCAAGAGAAGAAAATATGGAATCACCATATCTGGAGGGACAGCTTCATAAAGTGCTCCCTGTTGTAAATAGAAATGGTTCCGACTCTGCAATGCTTGACAATACACTGGAATTCCTGGTAATGAGTGGCATGGAGCTGCCTCTTGCAGTGATGATCACAATCCCTGAACCATGGGCAAACAATGATACTATTTCACAGGCAAAGCGTGATTTCTACCAGTACTATGCAACTATGATGGAGCCATGGGACGGACCTGCATCTATCCTCTTCTCAGACGGTGATGTGATGGGAGCTGTCCTGGACAGAAACGGTCTCCGTCCATCCAGATATTATATTACCTCCGATGGTTATATGATCCTTTCCTCAGAGGTGGGTGTTCTGCCAATCCCGGAAGAGAAAATCGTATTAAAAGAGCGTCTCCATCCTGGAAAAATGCTTCTTGTAGATACTGTAAAGGGAAAAGTAATTGATGACAATGAACTGAAAGAGGGCTATGCAAAAATGCAGCCATACGGTGAATGGCTGGATAGTCATCTGGTACAGTTAAAAGACATCAAGATTCCTAACGAAAGACCGGAAGAATATACACCTGAGCAGAGAGCACGTCTGCAGAAAGCATTCGGCTATACTTATGAGCAGTACCGTACTTCCATCAGAAACATGGCGTTAAACGGAGCAGAGAGCATCGGAGCTATGGGTGTGGATACCCCGCTTGCAGTATTTTCCAAACAGAACAGACCATTATTTGACTACTTTAAACAGCTCTTCGCACAGGTTACCAACCCTCCGATCGATGCGATCCGTGAGGAAATCGTTACCAGCACAAGTGTTTATGTAGGCAAAGACGGAAACCTGTTGGAGCAGAAACCGGAAAACTGTCAGGTATTAAAGATTAATAACCCGATCCTGACAAATACAGATATGATGAAGATCAAGAGCTTCAAACATGAGGGCTTCAAGACAGCAGTTGTTTCCACCTTATATTACAAGAGCACCAAGCTTGAGAGAGCTATTGACCGTCTTTTCGTAGAAGTAGATAAAGCATTCCGCGAGGGTGCAAACATCCTTGTTCTTTCAGACAGAGGAGTAGATGAAAACCATATGCCGATTCCGTCACTTCTGGCAGTATCCGCAGTTCATCAGCATCTGGTAAAGACGAAAAAGAGTACCTCCCTTGCAATTATTCTGGAATCCGGTGAGCCAAGAGAAGTACATCACTTTGCAACCTTACTTGGTTACGGTGCAAGTGCCATCAACCCGTACCTTGCCCTTGAGACCATTCATGAACTGATCGACAGCCATATGCTGGAGAAAGACTATTATGCAGCAGTAGATGACTACAATCATGCAGTCATCAGCGGTATTGTAAAGATTGCTTCCAAGATGGGTATTTCCACCATCCAGTCTTATCAGGGATCTCAGATCTTCGAGGCAATCG
>ENA-OPZZ01001025-OPZZ01001025.1-human-gut-metagenome-genome-assembly--contig:-NODE-1025-length-19173-cov-4.326893_pt1 | contig 19173 bp, 16 predicted proteins | sample MGYA00242487_ERZ504511 | MGnify/ENA primary metagenome ERZ504511 (study PRJEB26092, sample SAMD00036241) | human gut metagenome | host: Homo sapiens | study: EMG produced TPA metagenomics assembly of... | reverse complement strand
AAAAATGCTGGTTCAGATGAATCGAAGAAGTGTGAGGGAGAACTTTCTTCCACCTGAAGTCAATTATTATCAGGCTGCCAGCATTGAATTAGATATATACGGACTAGGCAGGACAATTCAGTACCTGTTGTCAGTAACAGATCCGATCCCGGAACTAACCAGACGGGAGACGGTAAAGTTTCAAAAATAATATCCAGATGCCTGGATGGGCATTCAAAACGGGCATTTAAGCAGATGTCCGAAATTCAAAAAGAAATTCCAAATGTAACAGAGAAGAAAAGTAAAGATAGACGAATATGGACGAAAAAAAGAACGGTTATGGCAATGATAAGTATTTGTGTATTCGTAGCCGCAGTAAGTGTCCGGGTTATTCAGAAAAAAGGAGATGAGAAGAACACAGAACTTAAGATGGAAAGTTCAGACGGTTTAAATATGTCAGAGGTTTCAGAGCGCGAAGCATTCGTAGAAGCGCAGAGATCCATGGGATTGTTGTATTTTCTGGAGTTGGAAGATTACGAAAAAAGTATTCAGGCATTTGAAGATGCCAGGGAAGATCAGATGTCGGAAAATCTGGCTGCATTAGTGCGGTATGTGGCTGGGATAGAAGATAAAGAGAGCAGCAATGAGAAAAAGGAATATGCAAATGAAAAGAAAATAGAGAACATATTCAGGAAAATCGAGGAGTGGATGCCGGACGATTCAAGGCTGGATTATGAGCGCTGTCTGATTCGGGGCTATGCAGTGGAGGAATCGGAAGAACATGCAAAAGCAATCTTAAGAATTGGTAAGAAAATTCTGGATGAGAAGCCAGAGGAGAGACTGGTAAAAGAATGTACTTCTTATATGGCTTCTGCGGCTGAAACGGCAAGGGACTGGGATATGGCTTTGGAAATGTATACAGATATGCTTGAGTGGGAAGAGGAGTCGAAGAAAGAAGATATTTATCAGAAGCTTGTGAAAATACAGGGAGAAAAAGGCTTAAAAGATCAGGCACTTGAAATATGCAGGAAAGGAGCGGAAGAATTAAAAGATTCAAAGCAGCTTAGAATTCTTTATATGCGTATGCAGTGTTCAGATTCAGATATTTCCAGAGAAATCTGTGCACAGACAGTAAAAGAGTATTTGAATCAAATCCCGGAAATTAAGGAAGAAACAGAATTTCAAAAATTGGCACAGGAATACGGAATAGTCATGGAAGGAGAAAATGTATGGGTAGGAAGATAAGAACCGGAGCGTTATTGATGTTAGTCCTGGCAATGATTTATACACAGCAGGCAGTTATTTATGCGCAGAATGAGGCAGAAAAAAACATGAAAAAGACAACAGAATCGGAAAATTCAGATGGAACTAATGGAGAAGACAAGGAACAAGAGAAGCCAGGAGGGGAAGAAGGGGATAAGGAACAAGAGAAGCCAGGAGGGGAAGAAGGGGATAAAGAACAAGAGAAGCCAGGAGGGGAAGATGAAGACAAAGACAAGGAACCGGAGCAGCCCGAGATTAAGAGATATGAGCTGGAAATCCCCAAGGCTGATGGAAAGAATGGATATTATCTATCAAAGCCGTCCGTTATGATCACACATAATGGCGCCTATGGAACAACTGTGTACGAATTAAAACATGGGGAAGATACTTTGTTACAGGGGAGAATAAAATACATAGTATCACAAGAAGCAGAAGAGCAGAAAACCAAGATTTCTCTTGAGGGTGAAGTATTTGAGGAAGGAAAAAATATTTTACATGTCTTTATGGAAGATGAAGAAGGCAATGTGATTCCGGAATATGATGAGACAATAGAAATACGGATAGATACACAAAGTCCGACAGTGACCTTGGAGGCGCCGGAAGGATTTTCTACCTGGTATCAGAAGGAAGCGTGGATTCGTGTGGTATCAGAAGATGGTGCATGGGGAAGCCAGGTTGATACGGTTACATGTTATGTTGGGAATAAAATTATTGGAAAATCAAAGGAGAATCAGTCAGAGTTTTTGATCACACAGACTTCAAAAAGTGGAGAAGGTGTGCCGGTAACAGTGACTGTCACAGATCAGGCAGGTAATAAAACGGAGAAAACGCAGAAGTTATTCATTGACAGTCTGGCACCGACAGTAAGCTTAACAGGGGCAGCCGATTATCTGATTACCAGTCAGCCCGTGACGATAGAATACCAGGCAACTGATGAAAATAAATTAGAAAGCTGTCGGGCAGTGATTGATTATGAAAAACCGGAAGGAGAGAAAAAAACGGAGGTCATAGATTCGGAAGAAAAGTGGAGTTTAAAGAACGGATCCGCAAGTCTTGTAAAGACATTTCAGGAAGATGGAATCTATAAAACCAGTGTACAGGCTGTGGATAAGGCAAAACAGAAGTCAGAACATTTCCTGCAATTTATGATTGATACTAAGAATCCAGTGATAAAGATGGTGGACGAACTGCAGGGGAAGTATCTAAAAAAGTTTTCATGGGATTATCCGGTGGATGTATTTATCAAGGACTTTACGACATTTGTCCATCAGATCCAGATGGACGGAAGGTTATATCCGATTGGGACAGAGATTGATACGGAGGGGCGTCATACACTACAGGTAAATGCCATAGATGCCGCAGGAAATGAAGCGGTGGCAAGAGCGGAATTCGTAATAGATCACACACCTCCGAAGATTCAGTTTTATCAGGTAGAGGAAGGGGTACAGTATGAAGGGGCTCCTGAACTTTCAAGTAGATCCCAGAAAAAAAAGAAGACTGGATAGAAGAAGTGTTGATTAATGGAAAAAGGCAGACATTAAAAAAAGAAGACGGGAAGTATACATTTCAAATTACAAATCCAGGCGAATATGAAGTAAGCGTGACAGCAGCGGATCTGGCAGGGAATGAAGCAGAAGAAAATATATCATTTGAAATCGTTCCAGAGAAGACGATATTGGAAAAGGCGGCAGCGCCAATTCAAAAAATATTATCTGGAAAGACAGAAAAGGAGCAGAAAAATCGGCAAGGAGAAAAAGAAAACCGTCATTTTGCCATGTTGAAATGGATTGTGATTGGAAGTATAATAACAATACTATTAATAATGACTGGTGTGGTATTGTGTAGACGCAAAAAAGACAGTGCGAAAGAGGAACAGGCAGACGAAGAATAATATATAAAGGTTCATAAAAGGGAGGATGCCGGGTAACCGCTAAGCGGCACCCGGCACGTATTATGAAAAAGTTTATTCAAAATGTATTACTGAACTTCTGTTGTTGATGATTTTATTATATGTAAGAGTTGTGGAGAAACAATGTTAAAGAGATGAAAGAATTTTAAAATAAACATGAACAAACTATGAACGTAAGGAAGTTTATTATTTCTTAATAAAATTCATAGAATTGTTAGCACTCGATGAAAAAGAGTGCTGATTTTCTATTGACTTTTAAAAAGCAAGGGATTATCATAGATTTAATCGGGGAGATTTCAAGATTTTGTATTTGCTTATTTATGAGTAAATTCATGTAGGTTTCGATTTTATCCCTGGCATCAAAAACACAAATGATTAAATCAGCTTAAAATATCAGAAACAGGAGTGATTAGAATGGAAGTAAAAAAAGGTAGTCTTTCAATCAGCAGTGAAAACATTTTCCCAATTATTAAAAAATGGGTATATTCTGACCATGACATTTTTGTCAGAGAGATGATTTCCAATGGCTGTGATGCCATTACAAAATTGAAAAAACTGGATGTAATGGGTGAATACCAGTTACCAGATGATTATAAGGCATCAATTCATGTAGAAGTGAATCCGGAAGAGAAGACTTTGAAGTTCATTGATAATGGTCTTGGTATGACAGCAGAGGAAGTTGAAGAATATATTACTCAGATTGCATTTTCAGGAGCTACAGAGTTCCTTGAAAAATATAAAGACAAGACAACAGAAGACGATATGATCGGTCATTTCGGACTGGGATTCTATTCTGCATTCATGGTTGCAGATGAAGTTCATATTGACACATTATCTTACAAAGACGGAGCAACACCGGTACGCTGGGTAAGTAATGGTGGAACGGAATACGAGATGACAGAAGGAGACAAGCAGACTGTAGGATCTGAGATTACATTGTATCTGAACGATGATTGTCTGGAGTTTGCGAACGAGTATCGTGTAAGAGAAGTTATCCAGAAGTATTGTTCCTTTATGCCGGTAGAGATTTTCTTATCAAAGGCAAATGCAGAGCCAGAGTATGAGACAATTGACGAGGCAGACCTGAAAGAGGACGATGAGGTTGTTGAGCACATTCATGAAGATGCCAAGACCGAAGAAAAAGAGAATGAAAATGGTGAAAAAGAAGTTGTAGAAGTATCACCTGCAAAAGATAAAGTAAAGATTAAAAAGCGTCCGGAATCCTTAAGTGATATTCATCCGCTCTGGACAAAACATCCGAATGAGTGCAGTGATGAGGACTACAAAGAGTTTTACCGCAAAGTATTTCTGGATTATAAAGAGCCGTTGTTCTGGATTCATCTGAACATGGATTATCCGTTCAACCTAAAAGGTATCCTGTACTTCCCGAGAATTAATACAGAATATGATTCTATTGAAGGAACGATCAAGCTGTATAATAACCAGGTATTTATTGCAGATAATATTAAGGAAGTCATTCCGGAATTCCTGATGGTATTAAAGGGAGTTATTGATTGCCCGGATCTTCCACTGAATGTATCACGTAGCGCTCTTCAGAATGATGGATTTGTAGGCAAGATTGCTGAGTACATTTCCAAGAAAGTTGCAGACAAGCTTGCAGGTATGTGCAAGACAAAACGTGAAGATTATGAGAAATACTGGGACAGCATCAGTCCATTTATAAAATTTGGCTGTCTGAAAGATGAGAAGTTCTGTGACAAGATGAAAGATGCAGTTCTCTTTAAGGATATCGACGGAAAATATCTGACACTGAAAGACTGCGTAGAAGCAAATGGTGGAGAGCTGAAAGAACTTGATAAAAATGCGGCACCAGACAATGCCGAGGAAAATGCAGAAGAGAAGAAGACAACTATCTATTATGTAACAGATGAGATTCAGCAGAGTCAGTATATCAATATGTTCCGTGCACAGGGACAGGATGCAGTTGTACTGAAACACAACATTGATTCTCCGTTCATTACACAGCTTGAGCAGCGCTATCAGAATGTTCAGTTCCAGAGAATTGATGCAGATGTTACAGATAATGCAAAAGAGGAAGTTGCTGAAGACGAAAAGGAAGCATTCAAGAAGACTGTAGATAGTCTGACTGCAACATTCCGCAAAGAGCTTGGTAATGACAAGCTGGATGTGAAAGTTGAGAAACTGAAAGACAGCAATGTAGCTTCTATTATGACATTATCAGAGCAGAGCCGCCGTATGCAGGAGATGATGAAGATGTATGGAATGGATTCCATGGGAATGGATATGGGTGGAGAGAATACCCTGATCCTGAACGCAAATCATCCACTGGTACAGTATGTACAGAAACATGAAGATGGAGAAAATACATCTCTGATCTGCAAGCAGTTGTATGATCTGGCAATGCTGGCACATAAGCCATTAAATCCAGAAGAGATGACAGCATTCGTTAAGAGAAGCAATGATATCATGATGCTTCTGACAAAATAGATTCAATATTGGATTCATAGTGATATAAGTATAAAAGAACCTGCCTCACAATTTTGGGGCAGGTTCTTTTATACAGTTTTATTCTGAATGCTCTATGCTACTGGAAGTATGGTATCAATTAATGAAGTGATCTCAGAATCTTCGGCACCGGCCGCTGACAGTGTTTTGAAGTTCAGAGAAACGGTAACCGTTGTCTGTGCACCATAAGTTGGTGCGGCAGCGTATTTTTCCATCAATTCTACAAGAGCACGATCTACTTCTTCCTCAGAATAGTAAGTTCCGGTTTCGAGTTCATTCATAGCACTTTGGAAGCTTGTATTCGGAGTTACGGTTACATCAATCATGTAATTGAATAATCCGTCCTGTTTCTTTGGTGTTCCAACAGAATACTGACAGTTATTACAGATTGCTTTCAGCGCGGCGCTGTAACGCTCTGTGTATGAGGCACTGAGCTCTTCCGGTGGTGCGTACATAGAACTTTCTAATTGAGACTGGACAGAAGACTCGTCTTCGCCAGTATGTTTTGCATATTCAGCCACATCATTTTTAAACAGTGCATTCAGACAGGATGTGAGGTAATCCTGAGCGTCCAGTATCTCGCATACACTATCATATGGTGCCATAATGTTATCCATAGTAGCAGAGAATAATTTCTGTAACTGCTCGTCGTCTAGGCTGTAACCGTCTTTTGACTTCTTAACCTCCAGTGTAAGCTGAGTGGAGTTCTCGTAAGAAGGAGAGCTTTTTACAGCTTCCGTTGCTTTTTCGAGAAGCTTCGTCATCTCGGCATTCAAATCTGTAGAAGAGATGGCCGGGCTATATTTTTCGCAAGTGTTTTTCGTCGTTGCTTCAATATCCAGTGGAGTAAAAGTAAGCTGCACGGAATAACGTTCATCGTCAATTTTTTTAGCACCATTTATCTCAAATTCTACGGCATTAAATGATGCCTGAAGGAACTTAAGATAAGAATCTTTTAGCTCGTCCGGAAACTGAAGTACATATGTTTCGTTCTCATCTGAAATTCCCTGTTCCAGAAAAGAAGATAGAGAAGACGGATCCTCTTTTTTTATAGAAGTGATCAAATCTCCTACATACTTGTCTGCGGTCTCACCGCTGGCACATCCGCCAAGTAATAACGCAAAGATAAGCGTTAACACAAGGCATAAATGCTTTTTTTTCATTGTTTCTTCCTCCGTATTCAGATAATTCAAGAATGCCTCGGCATTCTTGCTGCGAGGTGCGTGTCATGCAATTGCATGACACACTTCTACTGCGCACCTCTGCAATCCTGCCGGAGGCAATCCCCCAGCTGATATAAAACCATGTATGAAAATGGTTAAATAGTTATTTATAATATACCACAAATAAGACTGGAAAAACATCATTATTTTTTATATAATAGTTGTGAGAGCGCATAGCGCGTAGTAATCGGTAATCATATGAGGATATAATCAATTATGTGATTTGATCAGTTACTAGAATACTTGTGGAGGAGAATATTCATGGAAATGTTGAATCTTGAAAAAGAATTACAGAGTAATTCCTACCCGGGACGTGGAATTATTATTGGTAGAAGTGCGGACGGTACGAAGGCTGTGACCGCATATTTTATTATGGGAAGAAGTGAGAACAGCAGAAACCGCGTGTTCGTAGAAGACGGAGAAGGAATCCGTACACAGGCATTTGATCCGTCAAAGCTTACAGATCCAAGTCTGATTATTTATGCACCGGTGCGTGTGCTTGGTAATAAGACCATTGTGACGAATGGCGACCAGACAGACACGATTTATGAAGGCATGGACAAGCAGCTCACTTTTGAACAGTCACTGAGAAGTCGTATATTTGAGCCGGACGGACCGAATTATACTCCTCGTATTTCCGGAATCATGCATATTGAGAATGGAACATACAACTATGCAATGTCTATTTTAAAGAGCAACAATGGTAATCCGGAGAGTTCACACCGCTATACCTTTGCATATGAGAATCCAGCAGCAGGAGAGGGACATTTTATCCATACATACAAGTGTGATGGTAATCCACTTCCAAGTTTTGAAGGGGAGCCTAAGCTTGTCAGCATTCCGGATGATATGGAAGCATTTACAGATCTTGTATGGAACAGTCTGAATGCAGATAATAAAGTTTCACTTTTTGTGCGTTATATTGATATTGCAACCGGAACTTATGAGACAAAGATCATAAATAAGAATCAGTAGGAGGAATATCATGAAAGAACTGGAATTAAAGTATGGATGTAACCCGAATCAGAAACCATCCAAGATTTATATGAAGAATGGAAAGGATCTTCCGATTCAGGTATTGAACGGCAGACCGGGATATATCAATTTTCTGGATGCATTTAACGGATGGCAGTTAGTCAGTGAGCTTAAGAAAGCTACAGGACTTCCGGCTGCAACATCATTTAAGCATGTATCACCTGCAGGAGCTGCAGTGGGACTTCCGCTTGATGAGACATTGGCTAAGATTTACTGGGTAGATGATCTTGGTGAACTGTCACCGCTTGCAAGCGCTTACGCAAGAGCAAGAGGTGCAGACCGTATGTCATCTTTTGGTGATTTTATTTCACTTTCTGATGTCTGTGACGTCGATACAGCAAAACTTATCAAGAGAGAAGTATCTGACGGCGTGATCGCTCCTGGATATGAGCCGGAAGCGCTTGAGATTCTGAAGGAGAAGAAAAAAGGTAATTACAATGTTATTCAGATCGATCCGGATTATGTACCAGACCCGATTGAACATAAAGAAGTATTTGGAATTACATTTGAGCAGGGAAGAAATGAATTAAAGATCGACAATGATCTTTTTCTCCAACATTGTTACAGAGAATAAAGAACTGACAGATCAGGCTAAAATTGATCTTGCAATTTCCATGATCACTTTGAAATATACACAGTCCAATTCTGTATGCTTCGTAAAAGATGGACAGGCAATCGGAATTGGTGCCGGACAGCAGTCCAGGATTCATTGTACAAGACTTGCAGGACAGAAAGCAGATAACTGGTGGTTAAGACAATCTCCACAGGTTATGAATCTTCCATTTGTAGATTATATCCGTCGTGCTGACAGAGACAATGCAATTGATCTTTATATCGGGGAGGATTATATGGATGTGCTTTCAGATGACGCATGGCCAAATATTTTCAAAGAAAAGCCGGAAGTATTTACAAGAGAGGCCAAGAGAGAATGGCTGGACAAACTGACAGGTGTTGCTCTTGGATCTGACGCCTTCTTCCCATTTGGAGACAACATTGAAAGAGCACACAAGAGTGGTGTTACATATATTGCACAGCCTGGTGGTTCTGTAAGAGATGACCATGTTATCGATACATGTAACAAATATAACATGGTGATGTCATTCACAGGTATTCGTCTGTTCCATCACTAAGAAAAAAAGAATATAGAAGTATGTCATGCAATTGCATGACGCGCACCTCGCAGCAAGAATGCCGAGGCATTCTTGAATTAAGAAGAACACTTTCTGAAAAATGCAGATTTTTTGGAAGGTGTTCTTTTCTATATTGTGAATCCTATGGCAGATGAAGAACATTTTCTATCAGAGAGTGAGAATGTATATGACATATTTTTATAAATGTAGCATTTGGATAACGTTTCCCACCTTTTGTACATTCCTTTCTTTTTCATGTTTTAATACAATGATGTCAAGGGACGGAACAAAACTTTTTTACTTATTTGTGAGCAAATGCATGAGAAGTGAAAGGTTTTGTTCATCACAACATAATTAAGAGTACAAGGCAGGTGATGGTTATGTCTGTTCTTGAGATTGTAATAATCTCAGCAGGATTGTCTTTAGATGTATTTGTAGCGATGGCTTATATGGGGGCTGGATTTTCAAAGATCAATAAGAAAAATCTATTTGGTTTATGCCTGCTTTTCGGAGGTGTTCAATGGGGGTGTCTGATTGTAGGAAATCTGCTTACTCTGTTGCCGATATTCTGGGATTCTTCAAATTCAAGTTCACGAATTGCAGATCACTGGGAGGCAGTGACAGTTCTGATATTTATAGGATTAGGCATATATATGATCTGGAAGGGACTTAAGAAGCGAAACATTCTTGAACAGCGCAATGATGAAATTGACTGGAAGAAAACGACATTTCTGGCACTTATTACAAGTGTAGATGCATTTCTTGCGGGAATTGGAATGGGGTTTCTGGAAGCGCAAATGATACACCAGTCACTGACGATTTTCCCAATTACGGTACTGAGTGTAATTGGTGGTGTATATGTAGGATATAGGCTTGGTACAGTGCATAATAGTCAGGCATATCTTGCAGGTGGCGCATTGTTCCTGATTGCAGGAGTAGATGTAGTGATTCAATATTGCATGTATTGATGTGCAATGTTGATAATCAGCTCAAATATTGAAAAAATAAGATATACGAGGAGGAAATGTGATATGGGTACATTGACACATAAGGCTGCCAGAGCAGCGTATGGAACCGCGATTGATGCAGTGTTAAAACATGTGAAGAAAGATCGTGAAAAAGGTCTTTTGGAACTGGTAGATCTGACAGAAAAATATATGGGAGACAATTTCCAAAAAGAAAGTTATGAGGCTACACGTAAGATGATTCAAGATCCAGATAATAAATGGGTAAAATATGTCAACCACATGATTGATGAATTGGATCCATATGTCATTCGTCAGACTGCATTGAATCTGGGATATGAGGCAGCATTTTACGGAACAAAGACAATCCGTGAAATGCGTAAGAAATATGACTGTAATATCCCGTGGCTGATTCTTATGGATCCGACCAGTGCCTGTAATCTGCATTGTACCGGCTGCTGGGCGGCAGAATATGGAAATCGGCTGAATCTTACATACAATGACCTGGACAGTGTTATTACACAGGGAAAAGAGCTTGGAATTTACTTCTATATGTATACTGGCGGAGAACCGCTTGTCAGAAAAGATGACATTATAAAGTTGTGTAAGAAACATAATGATTGCGCATTCCATGCATTTACGAATGGAACACTGGTTGATGAAGCATTTTGCGAGCAGATGAAAGAAGTCGGCAATCTGTCTCTTTCTATCAGTCTGGAAGGATTTGAGAAAGTTAATGATCTCAGAAGAGGTGCAGGTGTGTATGAAAAAGTATTGCATGCTATGGATCTGCTGAAGGCTTCCGGTCAGATTTTTGGAACATCTATCTGTTATACAAGTAAGAACATTGAGACAGTTACGTCCGATGAGTTCCTGGATATGATCATTGAAAAAGGATGTAGATTTACATGGTATTTCCATTATATGCCGGTAGGAAATGATGCGGCAGTGGAACTTTTACCGACAAAAGAGCAGAGAGAATATATGTATCACAGAGTTCGTAAGATTCGTTCCACGAACGGTGGAAAACCTATTTTTGCTATGGACTTCCAGAATGATGGTGAATTTGTAGGCGGTTGTATTGCAGGGGGAAGAAATTATTGCCACATTAATCCGAACGGAGATGTGGAACCGTGTGTATTTATCCATTATTCTGGAGCCAATATAAAAGAAGTATCTTTATTAGATGCGCTCAGACAGCCGCTTTTTATGGCATATCGGGATCATCAGCCATTTAACTGTAATCATTTAAAACCATGTCCGATGCTGGAAAATCCGGAATTGCTGCAGCAGATGGTACATGAGACAGGTGCCAAATCCACAGATCTTCAGTCACCGGAAACAGTGGAGCATCTGTGTGGCAAATGTCATACTTACGCGAAGTGTTGGTCAGAGTGTGCGGATAAACTCTGGAGCGAGCATCCGCGTGAGGCGAAAGGCTATCAGAATTATAAACAGAAATAAACAGTGGACTTGGTATTTCATGGAGGGGTGAAATACTGAATCTGATATTTTAGGCACAGGTTCCGTCTTGTTTAGAACACGGAATCTGTGTTATAATAATTCACAGATTATGTTGTGAGGAAGAGATAATCATGGAACGCAAGGGCGAGATGACAAAAGCGCTTCTAGGGCAGAAATTCAAAGAACTGGTCGTGAAGAAATCTTTTGACAAGATTACGATTAAGATGATCACGGATGAAGCAGGGGGAATACGCCCGACATTCTACAATTACTTCCGGGATAAATATGAAGTAATGGAGTGGCTTTTGTGGGAAGATGTATTTAGCAGTGCGACGGAACTTGTGAAGATGAATATGGCAAGGTCTGCATTGGAGATGATATTTAAAAAGATTGCTGCGGATAAAGAATATTATGCACGGGTATTTGAAGTGAAGGGGCAGAATTCCTTTGAAGATATGCTATATCACAACATCTGTAATCTGGTGCGTGTAGTCGTGGAGCGTAATCCGATACATATTAAAGAAGGAGAAATTATAAGCAAAGAGACATTTTTGCAGTATGAGGCTATGACCCTGGTTAATGGGATCAAGTATTGGATCTCGAAGCACAGGAATGAGATATCGGCAGAAGAAGCGGTAAAGTTTTATGAATTTTTAGTCAGTCATTCACTGATCGATATTATTGGGCAGGACACTATGGACAAGGTAATTAATTAACGGAGAAAAATGAGCCGGAAGGCTTACATGGCTTCGGGACTTACCTTGTCTTTTTTATATGGAAATGTTATACTTTTTATTCACAGAAAGGTGGATCAGATATATGAATAAATATGACGTAATTATTATAGGTGCAGGGCCTTCCGGTATTTTCTGTGCTTATGAATTCATGAGACAGAAACCGGATATGAAAGTGTTAATGATTGAGAAGGGACGCTCTATCGAGAAGCGCCAGTGCCCGAAGCGTACGACGAAGGTCTGTGTGGGTTGTAAGCCATGCTCTATCACAACAGGATTTGCGGGAGCAGGCGCATTTTCCGATGGAAAACTATCTCTGTCACCAGATGTAGGGGGAACTTTGCCGGAGATCCTTGGCTATGAGAAGGCGGAAGAACTGATCAGAGAAGCAGACAATATATATCTGAAATTCGGGGCAGATGAGAAGGTCTATGGAATTGACGATTACGAAGCTATCGAGAGGATCCGGGCGAAAGCAATTCGTGCCAATCTCAAACTGATCGAATGTCCGATCCGCCATCTTGGAACTGAGGAAGGATATAAGATTTACACAAGACTGCAGGAACATTTGCTGGCTTCAGGTGTAGAGATCAAGTTCATGACTATGGTACAGGATATCATAATCGAGGATGGTGTGGCAAAGGGGGTCGTCACAGACAAAGAGGAAACTTACTATGCGGACGAAATCGTATCAGGTATCGGACGAGAAGGCTCAAGCTGGTTTGAAGGAATCTGTAAAAATCATGGTATTAAAACACAGAATGGTACTGTTGATGTAGGTGTCCGGGTAGAAGTCCGAGATGAGATCATGAAGGAACTCAATGAGAAGCTTTACGAGGCAAAACTTGTATACTATACACCAACATTTGACGATAAGGTACGCGTATTCTGCACGAACCCTTCCGGAGAAGTGGCAACAGAGTACTATGATAACGGACTTGCAGTTGTCAATGGTCATGCTTATAAGTCAAAAGACATGAAGACAAAGAATACGAATTTTGCACTCCTTGTATCTAAGAATTTTACGGAGCCTTTTAAGTCACCAATCGAATATGGCAAGCATATAGCCCAGCTTGGAAATATGTTAAGCGACGGCAAAATTTTGCTTCAGCGTTATGGCGATTTCAGAAGAGGACGAAGAACAACTGCAGAAAGATTACAGAGAAACAATATTACACCGACATTGAAAGATGCTGTGCCTGGAGATTTATCACTGGTATTCCCGCATCGTATCATGGTCGCGATAGATGAGATGATTAAGGCACTCGATAAAGTAACACCCGGAATTGCATCGGATGAGACTTTGCTTTACGGCGTGGAAGTAAAATTTTATTCGAATAAAGTCGTAGTGAACGATAAATTTGAGACAAATATCAAGAATCTGCGCGTCATGGGAGACGGAGCATCTATCACAAGAGGACTTCAGCAGGCATCTGCAAATGGTATCTGCGTGGCAAGGGAAATCTGCAAAAAGATGAACGTATAAGGTAAAGCAGGAAAATATACCAAAAGGTTGTCGAATAAAGAATAAAACAGTATAATAAGAAAAAGATACTGTATTTGTCTGAACCAAAGAAGTTCAAAAATCTGTTCATTTATGAGAAAATGTATACAGATTATGAATTTCCAATTTAGACAGATAAGATCAAAAAGTAATTGGGAGATAAGAAAAATGGGTAAATATTTTGGAACAGACGGTTTTCGTGGAGAGGCAAATGTAGTTTTAACAGTAGAGCACGCATTTAAAGTGGGACGTTTTCTTGGCTGGTATTACGGACAGGATCACAAAGCAAAGGTTGTGATCGGAAAAGATACAAGACGCAGCAGCTATATGTTTGAGTACGCGCTCGTTGCCGGACTGACTGCATCAGGAGCGAATGCATATCTTCTTCACGTAACCACAACACCGAGTGTTTCTTATGTGACAAGAACAGAAAACTTTGACTGTGGAATTATGATTTCTGCAAGCCATAATCCATTCTATGATAACGGAATTAAAGTGATTAATGGAAAAGGACACAAGCTGGAGGCAGAGGTAGAAGCAAAGATTGAAGCATATATCGATGGAGAGATTGACGAACTGCCGTTGGCAAAAAAAGAAGATATTGGTCGTACTGTTGATTACGCAGCAGGAAGAAACCGTTACATCGGATATCTGATTTCACTTGCAACAAGATCATTTGAGGATATGAAAATCGGACTTGACTGTTCTAACGGCAGCGCGTTTATGATTGCCAAGAGTGTCTATGATGCACTTGGAGCAAAGACTTATGTAATTAACTGTGAGCCGGACGGAACGAACATTAATACCAATTGTGGATCTACTCACATTGAAGTCCTGCAGCAGTATGTAAAAGAAAATCATCTGGATGTAGGATTCGCTTATGACGGAGATGCTGACAGATGCATTGCTGTCGATGAGAAAGGAAATGTGATCGACGGAGATCTGATCCTTTATGTTTGCGGAAAATATCTCATGGAGAATGGACGCCTGAATGGTGACACCATCGTTACAACTGTAATGTCAAACCTGGGACTTTATAAAGCATGTGACAAGATTGGCATGAAGTATGAAAAGACAGCAGTCGGAGATAAATATGTCTATGAAAATATGTGCAAGAATAACTTTTCTCTTGGAGGAGAGCAGTCCGGACATATTATTTTCAGCAAACATGCAACAACAGGTGATGGAATCCTGACTTCACTTATGATCATGGAAGTAATTCTGGAGAAGAAAATGAGCCTTTCCAGATTGGCAGAGCCTGTAAAGATCTATCCACAGCTTCTTCAGAATGTCCGTGTGGCAGATAAGAAGACAGCACGCGAGAATCCGGAGGTTATAAAGGCAGTTGACAATGTAGCAGCAGAACTTGGCAATGAGGGACGTATCCTTGTCCGCGAGAGTGGAACAGAACCTGTAATCCGTGTCATGGTAGAAGCTGCGACAGATGAACTGTGTGCAAAATATGTGGCACAGGTAGTCGATGTTATGAAAGCAGAAGGATTGGCAGTAGAGTAAAACATATTTTTCGGCAGGGCATACATGATTTGCAGGACAATGGATTTATGCCAACAAATGAAGTGTGGGCGATTTAAAGAAATCAATTTGCAGTAAGACTCAGGAGGAAAAAATAAATCAGGTCATAAAGAGAGGGGGAGCGGTATGAAAAAAATAGATTTCCCGGTCGGAATATCAGATTTTTCGAAGATACGAGAAAATGAATACTATTATATCGATAAAACGGGACTGATCTGTGAAGTATTGAAGAACCCTGGAACAGAAGTGACACTGATTACACGTCCGAGACGTTTTGGAAAGACCCTTGGAATGAGTATGCTGGCTGAATTTTTCGATATAGAAAAAGACAGCAGAAAAATATTTCAAGGGTTGGAAATTTCCAATCATGAGAAATTGTGTCATGCATGGCAGAACCAGCGGCCGACTGTATTTCTCACATTTAAAAATGTAGATGGTTTAAGTTTTGATAGTGCTTATGGACAATTGAAATATGAAATTGGACGATTATATGAAGAATATGCATATCTTTTAGATGGCGAACATATAAGCGACAATGAGCGGCAGATATATGAGAGAATAAGAAAACAGGCAGCAGGAGAAGTGGAAGTGACAAGGTCCTTACAGCTGCTTCTTCAGCTCATGAACAAATATTATGGGAAACAGGCAATTCTTTTATTAGATGAGTATGATGTTCCTTTGGCAAAAGCAAGCAGTCATGGGTATTATGAACAGATGCTGGAAGTTATCAAAGCGATGATGACGACCGCACTAAAAGATAATTCAGCACTTTGTTTTTCAATTGTGACTGGCTGCCTTCGAATCTCCAAAGAAAGCATTTTTACAGGAACAAACAACTTTATTTCAGATACGATCACAGCTTCCCGGTTAAATGAATACTTTGGCTTTGTACAGAGCGACATTGATCATCTGTTACAAGATGCAGATGCAATGGAATATGCGTCAAATATCAAAAAATACGTGGATTCCAGAAAAAAATAAATTTTAGATGGAACGGATCGGTTAAATGGGAACCGGGAAACGGCCAGGTCACAGGCTGTCTCCCGGTTTCTGCTTTATAAGGGAAAAATCTTACGATTTGAGGAAAAATTCTATAATAATTCGGATAATATCTTGTTGATTCCAGGAAAATATGGTAAATTAAGAGTGAAAGTTGGAAATCAACGGAAGTTTTTGTAACTGGCAGATCATGGTTTCGTGTTTCGGCACAGATAGGAGTTGGGGGATGAAGAGAAATAAATTGTATTATATTTTGTTCGTGCTGTATATTCTGGCTACGGCGTTTGTTCTTTATGTCAATGGGATCTTTACGGGAAACGTGGCATCGTTTCTGAACCTGGCCATCAACGGCGTATTCCTTCTGGTGATAGGGATCCTGTTCGTGATCTGCGGTTTCAGCTTTGCCAGGCTTAACCGGTGCACCGACGAGCTGGTCCGGGTCACAGAGGAGATCCAGAAAGAATACAAAGAGGCAGGGGAAAAGAACCTGTGGGCCAGCTACTGTGAACGCAAGGAGCTGTTCCAGGATGTGGCTTTAAAGGATGCCTTTGAAAAGTACCTGATGCGGATGAAGACATTAAAGACCCGGTACGGGTATACCTCTGTCTGCGATGTGGAGGAGTACATAAACGAGGATCTGCTGGACCAGGCGGGCATGACCCACTTTAATTCGGCCATGGGCGGGACTCTCACCGGCCTTGGCATCCTGGGAACCTTCCTGGGGCTTTCCATGGGACTGGGATCCTTCAACGGAAACGATATCTACACCATTTCCGACAATGTGGGCCCGCTGCTTCGGGCATGAAGGTGGCCTTCCACACATCGGTATACGGTATTTTCTTCTCTCTGGTATTTAATTTTGTATACCGGAGCCTGATGGCAGACGCTTATGGAAAGCTGGACGGCTTTCTGGCAGCCTTCCGTCAGTGCGTTCTTCCCCAGCCGGTGTCAGAGCGGGAAAATTCCGCTTCCATGCTGGTGTACCAGGCGGGAATGGCCGATTCCATGAAAAAGATCATGGAGCTTTTAAAGGGAAATGCCGAGGAGCAGACCCGTGGCGTGGAGCGGATCGTGGCCCAGGTGATGGAAACACTGGAATACTCCATGGGAGCCAGCTTTGCCAGTCTGGGGGATACCATGAGATCTGCCGGCGAGGCCCAGATGGCCTATGCAGAATCCGGCAGACAGCTGACGGAGGCAGCAGAGAAGCTTCTGGATTCCAGCCGTGCCCTCCAGGCCTCGGTGGCTCAGGAGATGGAGCGCCAGGAGGCCTTTGCCAGAGAACTGCGGGAGCAGAAGGAGGACCTGGCAGCAGCCTGCCGGGAGATGACTGAAGACGTGGGAAACCAGATCCACACCTTTCATCAAATGAGTATGCATCCTTTAAAATATCATACATAATACCTCGGTCTTTGGGGAACACAGCTACTGGCAGTCCTATTCGGATATGATGGCAGCGCTGCTTCTGGTATTTGTGCTGATCATTGCCATTACCCTTGCCATCTACCGCCAGAAGACCGTGGACCTGGACCAGGCCAGGCTGGACCTCAATGCAGCCCAGACCAAGCTGGACCAGGCGGCTCTGGAGCTGGAGGATTTCCGGGCAAAGATCGAGCTGTCCAACGAGGAACTGAATAAGTCCTGGCAGAGCTCCAGGAGGCCTACGCCCAGGCAGCTCTGACAGAAGAGGAGTTAAATAAGGCGTATCTGGAGATCGAGGATGCCCAGAATGAGCTGGAGGTAACGAAGAATGAGCTCCAGGATATTGTGGGGATCCGCACAGATATCATCGGAGCCCTTCAGTCGGCCTTCAATAACTCTGCCATGTCCGTGGATGCCCAGACCGGCTCCATTACCTTCTCCTCGGATGTGCTTTTTAACTATAACAGCGCCGTTCTGACGGATGCCAGCAAACAGACCCTCAGGGAAACGATCCCCATGTACCTGGGCGTTCTTTTAAGGGACGAATACCAGGATTACATTGCGGAGATCATCATCGAGGGCCATACGGATACGGTGGGAAGCTATCTGAGCAACCAGCAGCTTTCCTATAACCGGGCCAATTCTGTGGCCAGGTTCTGTCTGGATTCCGGCAACGGCTTAAACGAGACGGAGATCGCCAGGCTCCAGCAGGTGCTGACGGTCAACGGCCGTTCCTTCAGCAACCCGGTGTATACCGCAGAGGCTCCGGGAGCGGAGCTTCAGGTGGACATGGACGCTTCCAGGCGGGTGGAGATCAAGTTCCGGCTGAAGGAGGACGAGATGATCGAAAAGATCTCGGAGATTCTGAGGGACTAGAGGAAAAGCAGAGAAAAATAGGAATAGAAGCGGAACGAGGGGACGGGAACTGTCCCCTCGTTGACGTGTGTCCGGCATTTTGCTATACTGAAAGAGAGTGTTTTCACTATTATCTGGAAAGGAATGAAAGGGGTATGACAAAAATAAGAGGAAAAGTGAAGGAACTATGGCTGGATTTTCTGTATGATATTGCCGGTGGATTTTTACAGGCGGTGGCTCTCCACTGTTTCATCGACAGCATCGACATCGCTCCCGGAGGGGCTACCGGCCTGGCCATCCTTCTGAACCGGTTCACCTCCCTGCCCATCGGTATCCTGACGTTTGCAGTGAATGTCCCGCTTCTGATCGCTGCATGGATCTATCTGGGGAAGGGGCGGACCATAAAGACCCTGAAGACAGTGGCTGTGCTGACGGTGATCCTGACCGCTTTTATCGCGGCGGCCCTGGCCTTTTGCATCGCCCGTTTCCGGTTCCCGGGACGGAATATCCTGTTCGGGCTGGTGATCGGTACCATGATTATCCCCGGCACGACCCTGATCATTACTCAGTATCAGCTGGCCACTTTTTTTCATCTGACCAATAAACTGCTGGGTCTGATTCCGTTTTATGTGGCATGGGAACTGCCTTTTTCCACATTCATGATCAAGAGC
>ENA-OPZZ01001023-OPZZ01001023.1-human-gut-metagenome-genome-assembly--contig:-NODE-1023-length-19179-cov-8.894447_pt1 | contig 19179 bp, 14 predicted proteins | sample MGYA00242487_ERZ504511 | MGnify/ENA primary metagenome ERZ504511 (study PRJEB26092, sample SAMD00036241) | human gut metagenome | host: Homo sapiens | study: EMG produced TPA metagenomics assembly of... | reverse complement strand
GTCTTTTCCAAACGCATGGTTAATTATACATAACACATTTTACATTGTCAACACTTTTTTTGCATTTATTTTAATATTTTTTTCACTGTCTTTATCCTCCTGCAGGAAGCAGTATTTTCAGCTCAAACCAGTTATTTTCCTGCGCAGCAACGACTGATCCGTGGTACTTCTCAACCGTACTTTTTATACTCTTCATTCCATATCCATGGAGGCGTCTGTCTTTCTTGGTCGTTACAGGCATTCCGTTTTTGAACTGTATCTTTTCATCGCAGTAGTTTTCTGTACGGATGCGCACAAACTGTTTCTCTTTTGTCACATAAAGCCAGATCAGACGTTTTTGTTTCTCCCGCTGCTTTTCTGCACTTTCAATCGCATTATCCAGCATATTTCCAAACAATGCACTCACATCCATATCTTCCATAAAAGACAGAGCTCCCCCGTCTACGATAAACTTCAGTTCTATTTCTTTGTTCTGGCATATCATTGCCTTATTTGTCAGCACTGCATCCAGTATCTGGTTTCCGGTCTTGTTCTGAGTTTCGTATACCCTTATCTCGCGTTCCATTTTTTCCAGATAACTTGTAGACTTTCCGACATAAGCCTGAGTCTTGAGAAGATTGATCTGATGCTTCAGATCATGATATTTTTGATTCACCATATCAATATTTTCTTTTGACAGCTGGTAGTTCTTGTACTGCATCTCCATAATATTATGAAGTGTCTCTTTCTCAAAGCGGATCTGAATTTCTTTGACCTGAACATGATATGCATACAGTACGGCAATCCCGCTTAAATCCACGAGTGTACGGATAATAAAAATATCCATAACAAAGGTTCCGCTGAACAGTCCATTCTGATCCAGATAACTCAGATTACTCATGGCAAATACCGAGGCAGCAATGATAATGACCACCAGTAATTCTCTTCTTGTAATATGAAGCTCTTCAAGATCTTTTTTGAGATTCAACTCCATCAATGCCAGCATGGTAAAGATCACGGCATAAACAAGAATCAGTTCCACCCATTTTAAAAGCTCTCCCTGCATTCCTCTTACATATCTCAGATAATAATATATCTGCCAGCACAGAGAAGCCGCAAACTCTCCGTTGATAAACGCCTTTACGAAGTAAAATCCCGCCTCTCTGAGCGAAAAATCATTACAGATATAAATATATCCCAGAAGAAGCAACACTATCAGCAACATCGACGGAACAAACAATTCCTGTCTTACTCCATCTGTCACAGTCATAAAAAATAAAAGGAGGGCAAACTGAACACAGCTTACTGCTGCCAGCTTCCATCTCCCGATTTTTCTTTCATTCGTACATGTGATCACAAATACGGATAAAGCATAAGCTATGGCATAGTAATACCCTGGTGTATTTAGCACCTCTGCTGTGTTCATTTGCCCACCTCATTCAAATATTCATTTAATGCGTCCAGGAATGGTTTTCGTCTGCTCCTGCTTACCTGAATCGTATCTCCATTGACGCTGACGTCACTTCCCATATAATTATCCACATACTCCAGATTTACCAGATAGCATCTGTTACATCTGAAAAAGCTTTTTGCATCCAGCTGACTTTCCGCATCCCGGATCGTTCCTTTGGTCGCAAAGCTCCCTTCTGTTGTATGATAAAGCAGAAGGTGGTCCTGCACCTCCACATAACAGATCTGTGTAATATCCAGTTTCTTTTTGCCGCCTTTCAGTGCAATGGTGATAAATTCTTTTTCCTGTACGTTTACTCTGTGAAGCGCTCTTCCCATACTCTCCGAAAAAGAGAAATACGAAATAGGCTTCAGCATGTAATCCAGAGCATTTACTTTATAGCCCTGAATTGCATACTGAGGCATATTAGTTATAAATATGATAATAACATCCTTATCCAGTTCGCGGATTTTTTCTGCTGCTTTCATTCCATTCAGGAACGCCATCTCAATATCCATGAGGATCAGGTCATAATCCGCAGAATAATCTGTCACTATATCTTCTCCGTCCCGAAATTCTGTAACCTGAAATTTCAGTCCGTTTTCTTTTTCGTATCGACTCAGGTGAGTTCGTAACGCTTCCAGGTCATTCGCATCATCTTCCACTGTTGCAATACGAAGCATGTTCATCCCCCGTGCCTTTTCTACATAATAATACTTGTAGTATAACAAGAAAAAGCACAGGAAACAATGTATTTTTTATTTCAGAGTAAATGAAATAAAATCAAAGCTTCCCTTTCCTTCGAAGACGAAGAACAAAGCTTCTTTATTTCCCGAAACATGAATATCAGAGGAAAATTCCCTGAGTTCTTTACTCGGGCTGATGGAAATCTCAGCTATAGCTTCTCCGTTTTCACTGGTACGGACATACAGTGTACCTTCCGCATGTCCCTTTACAGTCACACTGATCTCTTTTGTTTCACTGAGATCAAAATATTTAAATCCGGCAAGCGCACCATCACACATATTTGCAATGTACTGATCCGGTCCGGATTCTCTGTCTTTTCCATCCTGGGTCAGGTAAGGACATCCTTTTTTGGGATGCTTGATCATACTCAGGAAACGAGTACCTTTTTTTCCATAAAGATTGCAGGCAATGTATGACGGATAGCTTCCTTTTCCTTCCAACGGACCTCCATTTAATCCACAGGAGGTCATTTCTGCCTGATAAAATTTGCCATCTTCAAAGCGGATTTCTTCTGCCATAGCCTGACGTGAAGACTGTTTACGGTTGCTGTGTCTGTGATAGAAAACAAAATATTTTCCATTTAATTCAATGATACTGCCATGTGTATTTCCGGTATTGCATCTCGCATGCTTCACATCCGGTACACCTTCAAGACCTACATCACCGTTACTTACCAGAATACCGCCATACTGAAATCCTTTAACCGGGCTGTCACTTGTCGCATAGCAGAGTTCATGGCTGTTCATTGTGCTGTAAATGAAATAGTATGTACCATTAAATTTACGCATGGAGCTTGCTTCAAGGAAAGAATGTCCCTCATAAGGAGTACCGATGGATTCCTTTTCGCCAGCAACTCCAATATAGGACGGTCCATTCAGTACCGTCAGCATATCAGAAGGATCAAGTTCAAAACACATCGGGCCATGTTCTGTCGGTTTCGATCCATCCAGAAGGATCGGGTTTCCTGCCAGTGCAAAACCTGTATACAGATACAGTTTTCCATCATCATCCATAAAGATACCCGGATCAAACTGGAACGGCTCATTTTTTTTGCCAATTGCAATACCGTCACTGTATTTTACATACCCGTAAAATTCATATTTTCCTGCCGGTTCATCACATACAGCTACGGAGATCATCTTTGTACCACCCATGAAATAGTACAAATAAAATCTTCCATCCGGTCCCTGCACCATATCCGGTGCTGCAAGGCCATTTGTCAGACGGATTCTCGGTGCTGCCGGATCCTGTTCTCTCTTATAAATGCAGCCCTCATAACGCCAGTTACCAAGATCATTCACCGGTGCCGACCAGCAGACATAATCGCCCAGACAGAAATTCAGTCCGTTGAATATATCATGAGAACCGTAAACATACACACGGTTTCCTACAACATGTGGTTCTGCATCCGGAACATATTCCCAGCTTGGCATGTATGGATTCACAGCCTGTTTTGTTTTCATGTTTTCCCTCCAGATTTCATATTATCAATTTCACAATCCTGATTTTACAGTTCAAAATTTATAGTCTCACTTTTATCGTATCTGCATTGTATCATGATTTTCCGTATCAGATTTCTTTTGAACGTGGTTGGTTTATTTTTCTGCGTGAGCAGTAACTTCCCCGATCCTGCCGGCATACACTGACCAGAAATAATTTCGCTTATAACTGTCTACAGACATCCGCGGAACAAGGATTTCTGCACCTGTACCATCCAGAAGATGCTGACCCACAATACATTTCGAAGGATCTTTCTGTTCAAGCACAATTTGCTTAAGACCTGCACAATTCGAAAAAGCATAGTCTTCAATCTGTGTCACATTCTCCGGGATCACGATCGTTTCTTCACCCTGATATGTCTCACTGTCCTTTGCAGTCCATATTCTGGTTTCTGCAGGTACCTCTCCCCACGTTCTGTGAGGTTTCTCCGGGAGTTCCACAGTTACAGCTCTGTCATCCCCCAGCATCGCTTTCATATCGCGGATCAGCTGCACGGTATTTACCTCTTTTCCTGGCTGATTCAGATGAAAATTGGTGTCAAAAAACCACTCCGCTTCCATCAGACTGTTTTCCGGATTTCCTATAACAGGAAAATCCAGTTTCTGACGCAAAAATACATCATATGCTGCCAGGTCATCCATATCTTCCACAGACAGTTTATTTACCGGACAGTACCGATACCAGACCACAGCCCCTTTTTTTTCAAGTCTTTTGGCCCAGTCATTCATATAGTCCATAAATTCCGGCTGAACTACATCTTCTGTAAATCTTACTTTCTGGTTCACATCATAACCATTCGGAAGGATGTTTTCCCGACATGTATCCAGTTCGATATCTCCGTATGTATTAAAGGATTTCTTCTGATAAATGCTGTCCGTCTGAGGCTTCTGCCCTTTCATTACATAATTCAGCTTTTCCAGTGCAAACCGTGGAAAATTTCCCAGCATTGCCTCAAAGTTTTCACTTTTCAGATCACGAAGCATTCCAAAGGCTCCATCAGCAGCCTGCCACATGTATTCTCCGTTAAAATAATCGGAAAATGTCTGCTCACTCTGCTCCGGGGAAAGGATTACGATATCTCCTTCATGAATATAATTTTCGGAAAGATCCATAACTGCCTTGGTTCCAAGACCTGCATACATACCGAAATTAACTATTTCATATGAAGGAAAAAAATCATCCATCAGAGCACTGTCACAGTCAAAAGCCACTCCGCTTCCTCCGACAAGCACAATTCGCTTTCCCGAAGTTTCCTTCAGCCTCTCATATTTACTTTTCAGTTCTCCCATAAATGTATCCCCGAACTGTACAGGCAGTCCAAAACCGCAGATCAGAAAAAATACCTGTTCAGCCAGAATCACTGCCAGTGCAGTTGCAACAATACGTCTTACTGTTCTTTTATCCATATTTAAAACCTGAAATAAATAAATGCATTTTCACCGCCTGATGCCATCCTGCCAAGCCATGAAAATTCAATCACAGTCACCATAACAACAAAAATCACTGCTGCCATACAAAAGCCTTTCTGAGTCTGGCAGTTCTTATCGATCTCCTCAGGAAGTCGTTCCAGAATCAGCCAGCTAATTCCTGTCGTAAGAAGTCGCAGAATCGCAAATCCCCGAATTCCCAGGAAACTCATAGTCTCAGCTATTCCACTGCCCAGAGGATTCACAAACGGCTGTTGCAGAATCCGCCATGCGCCGATAAGTGAAGGAGCACGAAAGAACACCCACGCAATATTCACAAGAAGCAGCGTAAGGATCCAGCCAGCCACCGGATGAAGGATTCTCTTTTTATCTTTCCTAATCTGTGAAAGGCATATAGCACCAACCATATAGATCCCATGGATCAGTCCCCATACAACAAAATTCCATGACGCTCCATGCCAGAATCCACTCAGCAGAAAAACGATCAGTACATTCCTGCATCGCTTTGCAAACCCTCTGCGGTTTCCTCCAAGTGGAATATATACATAATCTGTAAACCAGCATGTCAGGCTGATATGCCATCTTTTCCAGAAATCCTGTATGCTTACCGCGCGATAAGGATGCCTGAAATTTTCCATAAGCCGTATTCCCATCATACGTGCCGCACCTCTTGCAATATCTGTATATCCCGAAAAATCACAATAAATCTGAACCGCAAAAAACGCCGTTCCCAGAACCGCTCCAATCCCTCCGGCATCCTGCGGCGCAGCATATACTTTATCAACATATACCGCCAGATAATCTGCCACGACAACTTTTTTGTAAAATCCCCGGAGCATCAGCCAGAAACCATTCAGCAGATTTTCCCCTCTCATTGTATGCTTTTCCTTCAGCTGTCCAAGAAGATTACCTGCTCTCTCGATCGGACCTGCAACCAGCTGTGGAAAGAACGATACAAACAGAGCATAGCTTAAAGGACTTTTTTCCGCTGAAAATTTCGCCACGATACACATCGATCACATATGCCATTGTCTGGAAGGTATAAAAATGAGATTCCCACTGGCGGGACGAATATTTCAGCGATCAGAAATCCCAGACATACAGTCAACTCCAAAATCAGCCAGGCTCTTCTGTGTCTGCCCTTCTCAACAGCAATTCCCGCCAGATACGTGATTGCCGTTGTAAGCAGAAGCAGTCTCCCTGCCCAGAAACTTTCTTTTATGTAAAAGAAATAGCTCACAGCCAGTAGAAAGAGTTCTCTGTATTTCCATGGAATCTTCCAGTACAAAAGCACTATCACCGGAAAGGAGAAAACAAATGTCAGTGATATAAAATTCATTTCTTTTCCTCCTTCGCAAACTGTTCTTTCAGATCCCTTATCACTTTTTCAGTCCGGATCTGTGCCCCTTCCGTAGACAAATGATTATCCGTTCCATACAGATAAATTCCTGTATACAAAGAATCCTCAAGTTCCGAAATGACAGGAACATTCAGCTGACTCTTAAAATATTCATGCAGCCGGATTCTTTCCTCCTGTGTGCTGTCTTCAGAAAGCGCATATTTATTCCTGGGTGAGTAAGTAAAATAAACTTTTATTCCCTGATCCAGAAATCTTTGAAATTCTGTATTTATGGAATCGATATAAGTATCCTTCGGATATGCATTTACTGTATAATTTACCGGAAGTCCGTAAATCGGTTTTTCACTTGTGGAATTCGGACGGTACACTACATAATCCCCGTATTCATTGTAGCTTGGCTCCTCCACTTCATTTCCATCCTCGTCATACTCTGATGCGCAGACATCATAATTTTTTCTTTCCATATCTACTCTTGCATCCTGATATGCAGTAAAAGCAGTGAAAATCTGTTTATACTCTCTGAGGTCCAGCTGCGCAAACACATCATAATCAGACTCCATCATGGCAAAAGTTGCATAATCCAGTTCCTTCTGATAACAGAACTGCCGGTTTGCCGCATCAAATTCCGGAGAATCCAGAAGAACATCTCCTTCCTTCATACAGGAACGAATCAGTTCAAGCTGCGGAAGTGCCGGTGAATAGGCAAAAACTCCCATATTGACTACTTCATAATCAGGAAAAGCCTGGTCTATCATCTCACTGTCGTAACCAAATCTTGTCGAAGAGCCGGAAAACAGGACAATCTTCTTTTTATCCTTCATGCTCAGCAGACGATCATATTTATCCTGGAATGTATCGAAATAATTTCCACTGTAGGCCGGAGCCTCGATTGCGTTGATATGCAGAGTATGCAGCATATCACAGTCCTGAAATGCATAGTCACTGATTTTTTCCAGATCATCATAAAGATACAACTGTTCCAGATGACTGTTTCTGAATGCCCACTTTTCAATTTCATAGATTCCCGGCGAAAGAATCACGGTTTTACAGTCTGTATCTGCAAAAGCATTCTCCCGGATTGTACGTACCGGCAATCCTCCAAGACTGGGTGGAATACAGATCTGCTGTGCCTTGCCGCTATATCCGGTTATGACTGCAAAGCCTGATACTTTTTTGTATATAAAATCTGCCTCGTCTGTCCACGGCGTCCACTGTGCATACAGCACAAGCCCTGCTTTCCACGCGATCCGGCTTCCAAGTCCCACAGCCTGGCCGCTTCCATCAGCCCTGGTATTCCATCCAAGCAGTGTGTAACCCTTTCTGAAAAAGAGATCCGTTCCTATTGAAGTATTGATTCTCTGGTGAGTACCTCGATAACAGATGCTCACTCTGTCTGAATCCCCTGAAGTGTTTTGTCCGCCATTGGCATCATACAAAATCTCATATTTTCCTTTTTCAGCCTGAATGCAAATACTCTCCGAATATTTTACTTCATGCAGAACAATCTCCACGGTTTTTCCATCATCATCTTTTATTATTTCTGTCTCGCCATGATAATCTGTGCCCAGAAGCTGCCAGTTATTATCCAGCGTGACTGTAAAGCTCACATTGCTTCCGGATTTTATTGTTCTGACAGGATCCGTTACCTGATACCCATCCCCCTTTTCCATAACAATATGACAAAGCTGTTCTTTTTCGGGCTCTTTCTGCTTACATCCTATCAGACCTGTCACTATCAGAAGAAGGAATACCCAGAATACAGTTTTTAATTTTCTTTTACCCATAGTTCAGTCTCCTCCTTCCGTTTTATCTTATAAATACACAGCGGCCTTCCGGTAGACTTAAGGCACAGCTTTAATTGCTTGCTAACCTTAGTTATACCAGAAGACCGCCTGATTGTACCAGTCTTTTAAGACTCTTTATTTATTGTTTTTTCTTGCTGCAATTGCCTTCTGCTCTTCCGGCAGATCCTTCTCTATCGTAAAGAAGAAAATCAGAATTGCACAGATCACATAAGCAATTGTCTCTACCCAGATATATCCGACAGAGATCGCTGTCTGTGCCGCAGCTGTCTGTGCTGCAGTACCCAGTGCAATGTCTGCTGCCTGGTCATATCCACTGGCATTTAAGATTGCACTGAAAATAGAATTACATACCGGAGTCGCAGCAACCATGATGGAACTGTAAATAGACATTGTCAATCCATCTGTACGGATCCCGGATTTGTACTCAATATGATCAATAACATCCGCAAGCATGGCAAGGATCATGTAGCATGCCGGAGCAGATCCGAGACATTTCAGTGCCACACCGATTGCTACAGGAACAATCTGTCCGTTACCCATAATCGCGATCACACCACCGACAGCTCCCAGCAGCATACCAACCATACATACAATACGTTTTCCAAATTTATTACAGAGAGGTACGATTGCCACTGCTGCCACAGCCATCGGAACTGCACCCATGATACTTAAAAGTGACTGTGAAGCACCCCAGGCATCTGCTGTTCCAAAGAAAGTGTTGTCCATTACCCATTTACAGAAATACGTCATGGAACCATTCTTCATAGCGCCGCTCCACTGGAAGCCCATGTAGAACAGCATAACGATCCACCACATTTTTTCACTGGTAACTGCGGAAAGCTGTTCTTTCAGAGAAGCAGTTTTGACTGTTTTCTCCTCTTCAGCTCCCTGTGACATCTGCTCTTCTGTTACACGCTCACGTGTAAATTTAAACTGTAAGAAAATGGTAAGTGCAGAAAAAATAGCAATGGCAGTCATCGCTACCAGCCACAGATACTGATTTTCTTTCAGTGCGAAAGAAACCAGGATCGGGAATACCATGGAACCGGCACCCATAACAGCAAGTCCTGCCACATTTGTGAAGGAAGCCAGTGCACCTCTCTGTTTACTGTTTCTTGTAGATACAGGAATCAGTGTGGAGTTAGCTGTATTGTAGATCGGATAAGCCACAGCATAAAACAGGTTGTAGGCAATCGCGATCCACACCATTTTGGCAGTTCCCTCAAAAGGAACTACAAACATCAGTACAGAGGCAATGGACAGAGTCAGAGCAGACAGCAGAATCCACGGTCTTGCCTTTCCAGCCATTGTTCTCGTACGCTCAATAAGCTGACCTACGATCAGGTTTGCTGCTACGATCAGAATGGTCGAGAACAGCTGTAAGGTTGTCAGAAATGTCAGGTTCAGTTTCAGGACATCTGTAAAATAATTCTGAAGGATACTGGTAAAAATACCGGAAGCCAGAAGTGCTCCGAACGGTCCGATAAAATATCCTATCAACATCTCCGGAAGTTTTACATCCTCTGATTTGATTCTGGAACCGGTCAGTGGACCGTTCCAGAAATCTTTATTTGTCTTGCTCATAAAATCAATCCTTTACTACTTTGAAGAAGGAGGAAATAATCGTGAAGATCAGAGCGACCGCACATACGATCATTCCAATGATCGCACCTTTTAAATCCGCCATATTCTGAGCGTTGTTCTCAAAAGTCATGATGGACCCGATTGCAGCGATTCTGCTTCCCACAAAAGCGATCAGCGCATATGCTGTCAGCACACCGCATGCTACCGGAATAATATCCAGAACCGGCTTTGCTCCCATTTTCACAGAAACTATGATCATAACGATTTCAAGAATCGCAGCAACAGCCAGGCAGGCAACGATTGTATTATCAGTACCAGTAGTTTTTACAAAATAGTTTGTTTTGCAGTTCATCATGTACAGAACCAGTCCTGCAACAGTTACTAGAACTGTGATTACACTTAAGACCAATCCTGCGCCCATTTTTTTCTTTTCAGTCATAGTTATTCCTCCTTACTGCTCTTTCTTTTTCAGTCCAAGCAGGTACATTGCTGCACAGAGTACAGTCAGTACACCAAATCCAATACGAAGACCTGTGATCAGGTTATCATACCATGTATTCAGTTTCTCGATATGTGTAGAGGTTGACATACCATCCATTGCATTTGAGTTTGCAAGTGCATAATTCTGATAGAGCATTGCCTGTTTCAGATCTGTCAGAAGTTCTTCACTCTGGCTTGCATTTTCTACACTCCAGTATGGCCATACTGCTTCTACTGCTGCCATGGTGTTGTCACCGGTGTTACATGTCATGGTTACACCATTATGTACTGCCATGCGGATCTTCGTATAAGCCGGATCCTGAATGAAGTCCTCAGACATCAGGCCCTTGAATCCCCATTCTTTATGAAGGATATTCAGAAGCAGTCCGGTATGTGCATTACTTGTCACACAGCCGACACGGTTGTATGTAGTCATTACAGCAAGCGCATTTGCATCTTCGATACAGGACTGTGTACCACGAAGCTCATTTTCACGTGCAGCCTGTTCTGTCATAAACTCGGCAATACCTGTACGGTTGATCTCTGTGTCATTAAATGCCAGATGTTTCGGTGCGATCAGTACACCATACTCATGTCCGGCTTTGATGATTGCTGCACCCTGACCTGCTGTCAGAACTGCATCTTCTGAGAAGTATTCATGGTTACGTGCATTGTATGGTGTACGATGAAGGTTTGTTCCAACGCCCCACCAGATTGCTGTATTTGCCCACAGAGAATAGTTACCTACTGCTTTTCCCCATTCTGCAGCCAGCTGTTTGCTGAATGTCTGGCCAATAACAGTTTCGTTTGCCATAACACCCATCTTGTAGTCACGGTTCGGATCATCTTCTGCGATCACACAAGGATCTCCTGTAGAAGCATCGGAGTTTGCATACTGTCCCAGCGGATAAGAGTTGAATCCGTTCGGTCCATCGTTCTGGATTGCTTCCGGAGAAGTGATAGATTCGATAACCTTTGTGCTGGTTCCACCAAGTCCAGTACGAATCAGGCATTCTTCCAGAGTAAGCTGATCCATCAGTGTACTCCATCTTTCATCTGTGATATCTTCTACACCCTTCATATTTGCCAAGGTCATTCCATTATCTGCCCCGAAGGTTACAGAAGACGGATCTCCGTTTGCTTCGATATCACTGTAGTCATCAGCCATAGTGCTGATCATCTCATCTGTAGCTGTCAGGTCTTTGTATGTTTCCGGCCAAGTTCCTTCCCAGTCATTTCTGCTTAAGTAAGTAACGGTGTCTTCCATCCAGTTATTCAGATCTGCATCCTGGAGCTGATTTTCTACCGGTGTACCATTTAAAGTTACTGCAAAGGAAGAGGAATCGAAATCACCAAGTTCCCATGTCTGTACATTATCTTTATTTCCTTCAACATCCTGATCCTGTGCAGCAAGCACGTTATTTACTGCCTCATGTGCACCATTTCCAACAGTGAAGTAATAAGTTCCATTGTCCAGTATCCAGTTACCTGTTGTTCCTGCTTCATTCTCGCAGGAGCTGTCCCAGCTTGCCATATCCTGTGCATCTGCTGTAATTGTAACAGTCTGGCTTTCGCCTGGCTCGATCATATCTGTTTTTTCATAGTCGAGAAGCTGTACTGCTGATTTTTCTACTTTATTTTCTACATCATAGTCTGTATAAGGAACAGAAGTATACAGCTGCACAACATCTTTACCAGCAACATCTCCTGTATTCTTAACATCTACTTCTGCTGTTACAGTTCTGTTAGCAAGGTCTACATCCACACTCTTGAGAGTCTGCTCGAAAGTTGTATAAGAAAGACCATATCCAAACGGATAAGATACTTCATCATCATAGTTCCATGCTTTGCCTGTAGAACTTCCTACAGTTGCGTCCGCATTTCCCTGTCCAAGTACCGTATCTGCATATCTTGTCTCGTAATATTTATATCCAGTATAAATATCCTCTGCTTCCACTTCTTCTGCATTGATATTTACAGACGGATCTGCATTTGTCCACTCATAGTTTCCAAAATTCTGTGCTGCCGGTGAGTTGGCATTTGTCACAGCATAAGTATCTGTCAGATGACCGGACGGATTTGCTTCTCCGGAAAGGATATCTGCCACACCATAGAAACCATAACCTCCTGGGAAACCAATTTCCATGATTGCATCTACACCATCGTTATTTTTGATCTCATCAATTTCCATTGCATTTGCATTATTCAGCATAACAATGACTTTACCGCCGTTGTTCTCTTTTGCTTCAACAGCAGCGTTGATCAGGTCACGCTCATCATCACTTAAGCCAAGCGGGTCAGTCTGATTCAGATTCTGAGATGCATCTACGCCATCCACACCAGGAAGGTAAGTTCCGTTTTCTGTAGAAGAACGTCCGATTGTTACAAGCATAACATTGTAGTTATCCATGGAATCCTTCCACTTGTCATCTACACTGTCCATTTTTTCCTGAGAAGGCTCTTTGCTTGCAAATACACCATCTGTTGCCGGAGCTGTGATGTGGTAATATTCCATAATATTTCCCCACATGTTAACCTCTGTCTTAAACTCTGATTCCAGACTCTTGTACAGATCATGAAGGTCTTCATTGATCTTGAATCCCTTTGCATCCAACGCTTCAACAAAATCTACAGTATCTGCATCTGTTCCTTTATTCTCATTCAGGGAGCTTCCCATGTCTCCACCCTGTACCGGATAGTAGCTGGAAAATCCAAGAAGGGACAGTTTCTGTGTCTCATCTTTTGACAGCGGAAGTGCATTATTCTCGTTCTTTAACAGAACCGTTCCTTCCTCACTCATACGTTCTCCCAGATCCTCGATGGAATCCAGAAGTTCTGTCGTGCTGGAATAATCAGATTTATGTGTGTACAGGTCCTCATCTGTACTGTCTGTTACCATCGCACTGCTCTTTGTGCCAAGAAATTTGTCGATATCTGTACGATAGCTGTCTACTACAGGTCCTGCCGCAACAGAAACGGTCAGAAGAGACGCTGTAAGAGTAGTCAGACCACGCCAGAGATTTCTTTTTCTGCTCATGATTATAGCTCCTTTCTTTCCCTAAATATGGTCAAGCCTCATCGCTCAAGTGCTTCCATACTTTCTATGAACATAAATTTAACATATTTTTAAAAACGCTCCCATTTTTTTCGCAGACTGCACTTTTTCAGCCGTAAATGGAAGCGTTTTTTTATTAAATTTTCACAAACAAAATTTTTTAAGAAATCTTGCACAAATTGCGAAGTTTGTTTTTGTCTATATTGCCCATATGTTTTATTTTGCTACAATTACCGGAATCTCACAGGTATATATTCTTTCTTCATCAGAAACAGTAATCTTTACAGATCCGGCTTCTCCGGCACGGACTACAGCCATCGCTTCACCGTAATAAGTATCGACCGTATCCTGCGCATAATTTCCTTCTACATAGGAGCAGGCACTTCCCAGCCCTTCGAGCGTAGCATTCTCTACTGTAACTTTCAGATGATGCTTCTCCATCGGTTTCCAGTTTCCGGCAGAATCTCCATACTGTAATGGAATAAACAGCAATCTGCCAGCCTTCACAGTTTTCTGCTCCGGTCTGATATGAAGTACTGTTTCTTCATTTGCTGTCATCAGAGTCTGACGACTGATCTCCTGTCCGTTTTTATCATAAGAAACTGCTGTGATCTCACCGTCTTCATATGGAATGTGGAATTTTGAACGGCATTTCTTTACTTTGCCACGGGCAGCTTTTTTACCATTGACCAGAAGTTCCACCTCTGCTGCTCTTGCAAAAACTTCAACCTCTGCTTTTTCTCCGGCACATCCCCGCCATGACCAGCTTTCCAGTGCTTTGGACAGCGCCCATCCGGTCAATTGCAGATTCTCCTTCTGATAAACAGGTTTCACAGCAATAAACGGACCCGTTTCCCTCTCAAAAGCAACTCTTGTATAAGCAGCCTCTGCACGAGGTTTTCCGAGAAGGTCGATTCTTCCGTTGTTTCCAGTCATTCTGGTATGTGGCATCCTGCCTCTGTAATCTTCATACTCAGCAGCACCATCTCCGGTCTCTCCGATATATTCCCATCCGGACCAGACAAAATCGCCCAGGATTCGTTTATTCTTCTTTGCAATCTCCCAGAAGCTATATGCATCCTTGCAGAAAGTCTCTGTACCGAGGATCAGACGTTTCGGATATTTTTTCAGGTCATGTTTGTATCGGAAAAGTCCGTAGTTGTAACCAGCGATATCCATATTTGCAAAAGCATCTTTTGTTTTCCAGTCACATGGCGGAAGTGTCGCACCAATTTTCATAAAATAGTCGCCAACCAGACAGGCAAGTGTATTATAGAATTCACTTCCTACCGGTTTTTTACTTTTCTTTTTTCCCTGTTTTTTTTCGCCTCCTGCTCTGCAATCTCCGCACTTTTTTCTGCTTTATCATCGCTGTAGACACCCATTCCCATGGAGCTTAAGAAGTTAAAGAAAATGTTGATTCCGCAGGTTACCGGTCTGTATGGATCCAGCTTATGAAGATAAGAAGTCATTCTGCCGGTCAGTTCGATTCCTTTTTTGCTGTGCAGTTTCTGCAACTTCATTTCCGGTGGAATACATGATCACACATGGATGATTGTAATCTTTCTCCACCATATCTTTAAGGTCCTGCTGCCACCATTCATTCAGATATCCTGCATAGTCATATTTTGTCTTATGAATATACCAGACATCTACATATTCGTCCATCATCAGCATTCCCTGACGGTCGCAGGCATCCAGCATGTCTTTGGAACACGGATAATGAGAAGAACGAATCGCATTATAACCATTCTCTTTGAGGATACGGACTCTTCGTTCTTCCGCTTCCGGATAAGTGCAGGCTCCCAGTACACCATTATCATGATGTACGCAGGCTCCTCTGAGGATTTCCCTCTTACCGTTGATCGTAAGACCTTTTTCCGGATTCCATTCAAGAAGTCGGATTCCAAATGTTTCCTCTACGACATCCTCTCCAAAGGTTGCACGCAGAGTATAAAGATTCGGATGATCACAGTCCCAGAGCTTTGCGTTCGGAATTTCCATACGGAAAACCGACGGGTGTCCGGTATTTTCAACCTCTTGTGTAAGAATACAATTCTCTTTATCCAAGACCTCTGCTTTCACCCTGCCCAGGCAGGAAGTTTTTATTTCTACCTCGATCACTGCCGGTGCATAGCTGACCGTATGGATCTTGATTCCATTTACCGGAATGTACTTCTGATCACCTGTCCAGAGGTACACCGGACGGTAGATTCCTGTTCCGGAATACCAGCGGCTGTTTGGCTGGTCAGAATTCCGTGCGATCACGCGGATTTCATTCTGTGCTTCGTATTTCAGAAATCCTTCCGTATCTACATAGAAATTTGTATAACCATATGGTCTGTATGCGGCTTTCTTTCCATTAATATAGACTTCTGCATTATGATAAACACTTTCAAACTCAATGAGAACTTTTTTGCCGCTGTACTCTGACGGCACAAAAACATGTTTCGTATATTCATAATCGCCACCCAGATACCATCCGGAATTTCCCTCGCTGACACTTTCTTTGGTACGCGGTTCACTCCGCATGGCATCATGTGGAAGTGTTACGGAATATGGTTCTTCATCTCTGGTCAGGCATCTACAAGTCCAGTTTCTGTTAAAATCTATCTTCTTCATTTCAAATCTTCACCCTTCTTGTTTCTCCTCTGACCAGAGAAATTTTTTCTTCACCGAGTTCCAGAACTCCACCTTCTGCATCTGCAATCACTTCCAGACATTCTCCATCCCAGGCCAGCCGGACCGTCCCGTCACTTCCCACAGGAAGTATACAGTCCAGGTCTGTAAAATACTGCATCTGCGGCTTTAATACATAAGTAACCCCATCCTTGTTTACAAGATCCAGTCCGGCAAAGTATTTTGCCAGAAAATAGATAGGACTTGCCGCCCATGCATGGCAGAGACTCTTGCCAAAATGATCCCCGTACATATCATACTGTTCTTCCTTCGGCACGGACGGATCATATTCTTCCCAGAAAGTAACAGCTCCAAGATCCAGCATACCACCCCAGTAAGAACGTATCTTATCCAGAACTTCCTGCAGTTTTCCCATCTGGCACAGAACATCCAGCTCAAAGAAATTGAAATATGGTGTTGTGATAGCCGGAATCTTCTCATTTTCCAGTACATTTGTAAGGATTTTTTCCTGTTTTTCCTTATCTGCGATGGAGAATAATACGGCAAAAATATTCGCATGTCTTGTCACATTGCGTTTTCCGGAAGTAAAGGAATCAATATAGGCGCCTTTTTCCTCATCCCAGTAAAATTTTTCAATGGCAGCAGTCAGTTTCTCATATTCCTGGCTGTACATACTTCCATCTTTTCCAAGCTGCTCACTGATTTCTGCCATAGCACGGAAACAGGCTGCATACAGCATCTGTTCCGCACAGAGCGGTCCGTCTTTGTCCATATCCGCCCAGTCAATATATATCCAGTCTTTTTCTTTTCCGATCAAGAAACCATGCTCATCCCGGCGTCCGTTACAGAATTCCATAAGAGAGCACATTTTCGGATAAACTAGCTCCAGAAATTCTCTGTCTCCATATCCTTCATTGTGATAGTCCACGCCCAGAAGCCACAACAGAGAGTAATCTACAATTGTATTGATGTGCTTTGTCATCGGGTCATTGCCGCGAAGTGCCAGAATCGTTCTCTGATCAATATCTGCATCTGCCATCAGATAACGGTTTACAAAAAAGCTCTGGTATGCATCTCCTGACCAGATCCATTTATCACGTTTCACTCCATCGATAAAAAAGATTCCACTGCAAAGACGGAATGTATGCTCTGCCACCGACCAGATCTGATTCAGACGTTCTTCTCCACAATGAAAAGCTGCTTTTACCGGGATATCCACATACTGATGATTTGCTCTGAGGATAACTTCTCCCGGCTTACAATCCGGAATATACGCAAAACGTACTGCACAGCATGGACACTTTCCAGTTTCTTTGTCCGGCTGCCAGCTGTAATAGCAATTTACCGGATCAATTGCCTCTTCCCTGGATTCGCCACAGCAGATCCATACCGGCTGATATCCATTTTTAAATTTTGCCTCCAGAACCGCATTCAGCTCTGTTTCAAATTCATAGAGAGTTCCTCCGTTATACTCCGTTACACTGACTGGTTCATAAACCTTTTCACTGTATTCCCAGACTGTCGGATTCTGTTCCGGTCTGGTGAAATATTTGCTCTTGCCTGCCGGCTGTGGGTCCTTTTCATAATCCTCTGCCATCCATCCTGTATCAGAGCAGATCACATCGCCTTCTATATAAATACACGGAAATGCTTCCACACATCCTGCATGGACAGCAACCGTAACTTCTCCCGGACCGCAGGTGATCTTTTTTCCAAATGGATATTTCTTTTCTCCTGCCAGCACATGTCCGATCGCATTGGAATATACAGTGAAAGATGTTTCTTCCTCCAGATGATAAGTGCGGCGAAAAGCAACACGGTTGCGGAAACCTTCACTCTTCCAGAAAGCCGGCCATCCAAAGCCTCTCTCCACACGGCTGAAATTCTGTTTCATTCCATGGTATAACTCAAAATCTCCCGGATACCAGATCCAATAACTTTTGCTCATTCCCGATTCCTCCAGTTTTTTCTATTTTATTCAATTCCATTTGCACTGAGCAGCTGGTTTTGGCATATAATTTCTACCTTAAACTATACGTGTTACTTCTATATAAAGTCAAACACAGTTGACGTACAAAAAGTACCCGTTCACGATATGACCTGCAAAAGTATTTTTTTCGAAATTTATTCCAGCAAAAAACAGCCAGGATTTTACTCCCGGCTGTTCTTATTCATATTTCAAATGTCTTTCAGGCATTCCAGATATTCAGTTAATCCCATCCACCATATTCTTTGATGGTCTCTTCCACTCGTCGTTTCACTTCTGCAGCAATCTCCGTAGTCTTCATGTCCTTATACTCGTCATAATACATTGGCTTCAGGAAATGTACCTGCACCGTCAGTGGCTCTATGGAACCAGTGTCAAAAGCCTTATACGTATCAATCAATGCAACCGGCACGATCGGGCATCTGGCTTTTGTTGCAGCTTTGAAACTGCCGCCTTTAAATTCCAGTGGATGATTTCCATTCTTGCTTCGGGTTCCCTCTGCAAAAATCAGATAGTTTCGTCCAGCCTTAACTTCTTTCGTAACATCAAGGATAACCTGCATAGACTGGCGAATATCCTCTCTGTCCATGATGTATGCCTTCATACAGGTAAAAACCTGCTTCAGAAACGGAACATTCCCCACTTCCTTCTTTGCCACTACAGAAAAAGGTGTCGGGCAGACATCCACAATTGCAAGGACATCATACAGTCCCTGATGATTCGGATAAAACATAAATCCATTTTCGTTCGGTATATTTTCTACACCATATGACTGAACAGTAATATTACCGCCTTTATTCGCACGCCGAACTATTTTTTTCAGAAGTGCATAACGCTCTCCCTCTGTATAATTATCAACGTTTTTGGCATACCGATTCAGCATAAACCATCCCCATGGTACAAACAAGAGATTCCTCAGCACCATCATAATGATTCTTTTCATTCCGCTGCCACCATCCCTTCAAGGATTCTATATTGCTGTTCGCTTAGCTATTTTAATTTTGCAGCTATTTTTTCCCTCATATCCAGGATTCTTCTTGATAAACTTGTCATAAGCAGTCGTATAATCCTTATATGCCTGTGTATTCATAAAATCAGCATACTTCGTCGCCGCCTGCTTGCTCAGATCATCCGTAATCTCTGACGGTGTCATTACATAATACTT
>ENA-OPZZ01001022-OPZZ01001022.1-human-gut-metagenome-genome-assembly--contig:-NODE-1022-length-19182-cov-3.735502_pt1 | contig 19182 bp, 16 predicted proteins | sample MGYA00242487_ERZ504511 | MGnify/ENA primary metagenome ERZ504511 (study PRJEB26092, sample SAMD00036241) | human gut metagenome | host: Homo sapiens | study: EMG produced TPA metagenomics assembly of... | reverse complement strand
TTCAATTCTCTCACCAGACTCTGCACGGAATCAATTTCCCATCAATTCATATTATTAAGCATGTAACATAGTCTCCTCCTACATGAAATATATTTATTTAGTTTCCCCAAATATGCTCTTGACTCTCTTTTATAGTATCTGTTGTTACAATACCTCCCCTCTATGATTATGTTTTTTTCAACATTCTCATTCTTAATTAACTTGTCCGCAACTGTAACCGCAGCTTTACCTATCTCATCAAGATCCATTACCATTACTCCATCAGCGGTACCTGACAGTACAGCATTATAACCTTCCTTCGAGCCATTCACACCAGTCACATATATACGTTCTCTCCATCTGCCGGATGAATCAATGTTATCAAGTACACTCTCCACATTAGGAAAGAATGAATCTGTTCCACAGAATACAGCCTTGATGTCAGGATAACTCCGAAAAATTCTTTCCATGTCCACAAATGCAGTATCTAAATTCCAGTCAGTCGGAACTTGAATCACCTGTATCTTTTCATCTTGCATCATCGCCTGATGAAATCCTTTACTCCTGTCAATACCATTCTGGTCATTTAATGCACCCACTAACTCAAGAACTTGAATCGGCTCTTTAGATTCACGAACCTGCCTGATGATAGCCTCTCCACATGCCATTCCATCTGCTACTGAATCTGGTCCTACATATGCATCTACCGATTTGCTATTTGGAATTAATCTGTCAAAAGTAATAACAGGAACTCCTTTTGCTTTTGCCTGCAGCAATGCCGACTCAATTTTATTCCGGTCAACAGCACATACCAGCAGTGCCGAAATATTTTTCTCGAGCAAACGTTCTATCTGAGAATTTTGTGCCTCGGCATTTCCTCCGGCAATCAGCTCGTAAACCTCATATCCTAATTTCTCAGCTTCTTCTTTTATTATGTCTGTTTCATAATTACGGCTTGCAAATCCCTGGTCAACAGAGAGCCCAATTGCTTTTTCTTTTTTTTCGGTATCTCTTTTTCTTCTTTTGTATGATTTTTTTGACAACCAGAACTGAAAAGTATTACTAATACAATCAACAAACCACTGTAAAATCTTTTTCGTTTTTTCATCAACAGCACATCCTGATATATAAATTAATTTACTTTATATAGATTTAACTTTTCCAGATCAAAAACCACACCTGTTCCGGGTGCTTTACAAGTCTCGAGGTATCCGTCTTTCACGACAAGCGGATCTACTGTATATTTATATATCGGGAAACTATGAAACTCTACCATTCCTCTGTTTTCTACTGCCCCGAGCACATTTGCGTGAAGTTCCTGCATTCCATGAGAGTGAACTTCCACAGAATATTTTTCTGCAAGGTCCGCCACTTTTAAAAATCCTGTAATACCGCACACATTAGAGCAATCTCCTATCGGGCGCTTAATCCGTGCAAGTTTCATTGCCAGCTCATGTTCATAGATAGTATGCAGATTTTCCCCCATTGCTATCGGAATTGATGTTGCCTGTCCGATTCTGGCATATCCTTCGTAATCATCCGGATTCGTAGGCTCCTCAAGCCAGCCGATATTATATTCTTCCATTCTCTTTGCCATTCGAATAGCCTGCTCTTCTGTCCAGACCATATTGGCATCAACCATAAAAAGAGCCTCGTCACCGATCAATTTTCTGACAGCCTTAATTCTTTGGATATCTTCATCCTCATTTTCTCTGCCAAGTTTGATTTTCACGGCTGTATGACCGGAAGCCAACTGTTTTTCTATATTCTCTAACAGCTCTTTCTCACTGTACATGAGATCAATGCCACCATAATAAGTCCTAACCTTATCCGCACCTTTTCCACGCAGGTCTTTCAGTGCAATACCATGTGACTTCAGTTCTATATCCCAAAAGGCGATATCTAAAGCAGAAATTGCAAATGAAGCGATTCCGCCCCGTGCCACATAATGTATATGCTGATTCATATAATCATTCATTTTTTCCGGAGAATTCATCGGTACCCCAATCAGCTGCGGGGTGAGATCCTGCTCCAGCATCTTAGCGATTGCTGCTCCGCCAAATCCTCCTGTATATGTATAACCACACCCGATTCTCCCGTTTTCCAGAGTTACTGTAGCTGTGATTAATTCAAAATTATCATGTTTTCCGTGAAGAGCATCTACCAAATTTCCCTCCAGCGGTACTTTATAATAGTCAATAGCAATTGTTTTAATTTTATTATCCATTGCAGTAATAGCTCCTTTTTTACACTATTGCAGCTCACACAATGCCGATTATTCAAAAACAATAAGTGTTTTTACAACATCCTGTCCATTTGCGATTGTCTCCTCGAAAGCCTGCTGAATATCATCGATAGAATATTTTCTAGAAATCATTTTTTCAGCATCTATTTTTCCTTCTTCCAGCCACTTCATTACCTTCGGGAATTGATAACAGTTCATCCTTGATCCGACAATACTCAACTCCTTCTTCGTAATGAGCACCGGAGGGATTTCTGCCGGTTTCGCATCAAATCCTATGCAGGCAATTCTTCCGCGCGGTGCTGCATATTCAATCGACTGCTGAAAAAGAGACGTAATACCTACCGCATCTATCACCACATCCAATCCGCCTGGTGCAAACTCTTCAATCATGTCTTTGATTGACTCTTTCTTGCTGTTGACAACTTTATCAGCTCCCAATGCCCGTGCCTTTTCAAGTTTTGAATCAACAACATCTGCTACCATGATACGACATCCTATCCCTTTTGCGACTTGAACAATCGATAAACCTATTGTTCCTGCTCCAATGATTATAACATTATCTTCCTTAGCTGCTGAAGTTCTCTCTAGAATATTTGCAGCAATTGAAAATGGCTCTGCAAGTGCAGCCTGTTCAAAACTGATAGAATGATCAAAAGGATACAGATGTTTTTCATGTACAACTATATAATCCTGATACCCTCCATCCATTTGAACTCCATAGCATTTTACATTTTCGCACACATTCGGATATCCTTTCCTACAGGTTGGACATTCTCCACATGCAAATACCGGGTCTAATGCAACTCTATCTCCAACTTTTACTCTCTCCACTTTCTCTCCAACAGCCGTCACTTCTCCTGACAATTCATGGCCCATTACTCTCGGAAGTATAACATCGGCACGTCCTTCGTTAAAAATATGGAGATCTGTTCCACAAATACCAACCGCCTTTACTTTCACCTGTACATCATATTCACTTGAAATTTCCGGTTTTTCTCCCTCAACAACTTCTATTTTTCTTACTTCTGTTAATTTAGCTACTCGCACTTTAATTCTCCTTTCTATGCTATTAGCAAAACTACATCACTGCATTCTTTATCTCACCATTTCGCAATCATTTCCTTTTAACCGATGAGATTGTATAACAGCTTCTACCTCACCGCGCAAAGATGCCTGCATATCTCCCGGTATGGTATTCTTTATCGCTCCCGCTGCATTGCCAAAACTTAATGCTTTCGCGCAACTTCCATTCTCGCTTAAAATTCCATACAGTACTCCTGAAATGTACGCATCCCCGCTTCCAATTCTATCTACCACCTCAATTTTTGAATATGGCGGTTCCTCATAAAATGTATCACTGCATTTTTCATATATTACAGAACCAAATGTATGGATTTTAGGTGAGTGAACAATCCGCTGTGTTGATGCAATCACTCCAATATTATACTCATCAGCAAACTCTTTCATCATATCCTTCAGATTGCCGCTTTTTTTAAAGGTAAGCCTTGCAGTCTCCTCCGAGCAGAAGAAAATATCAACCAAAGGCAGTATTTCTTCAATGGTCCTCCTCGCCTCTTCCCCGCTCCACAAATTACTGCGAAAATTTACATCAAACGATATTAGAGCACCATTCTTCTTGAACTTCTTTATCATTTCATATGCCGTAGTTCTAACCTGCTCTCCCAGAGCCAGGGTAATCCCGGTCGTATGAAAACATCTTGTCAGCGAATACATTGTGTCCGGGAAATCTTCTATAGAGATCTTGGACATTGAAGTATGCGACCGGTCATATACAATTCTTGGTTTTCTTGGATATGCCCCATTTTCATAATAATAGATTCCTAATCTTGCATCCTTTTCAATATCATTCATGAGGTAATCATCACTTACACCTACAAATCGAACTCTATTTCTCGCAAATTCACCAATATCATTCTCAGCGATTTTTGATATAATTCCGGCTCTAAGCCCCAGTAAGGACGCTCCGCTCAGAACATTAAGTTCCGCTCCCCCGACTTGCTTTTCAAATGTTTCTCCTCTTACAAGTTTCTCATTCATTGGCGGAGACAATCTTAGCAATATCTCCCCAAGTGCTAAAATATCAAACATCTTTTCCTCCCGTTTGATTGCATCCTTGTATATATGTTTGGGGAATGTACTTACATTCCCCAACAATCATGGCAACAATATAGGTTATAGATTAATACGTCATATTCGTTTAAAACCTTTCTTACGGCTGTTTACCAATATACGCTAAAATACCTCCGTCAACATACAGTACATGTCCGTTTACAAAGTTAGATGCATCTGAAGCAAGGAATACTGCTGGTCCGGCAAGATCCTCCGGGTCTCCCCAACGTGCTGCTGGTGTCTTTGCAATAATAAATTGATCAAAAGGATGTCTGCTTCCATCGGGCTGTTTTTCTCTGAGCGGAGCAGTCTGAGGCGTTGCGATATATCCAGGTCCAATACCATTGCACTGAATGTTATACTCGCCATACTCTGAACAGATATTTCTTGTCAGCATTTTCAGACCGCCTTTCGCTGCAGCGTATGCTGACACTGTTTCTCGCCCAAGTTCGCTCATCATAGAACAGATATTAATGATCTTTCCGTGTCCTTTTTTGATCATTGAAGGAATCACAGCCTTAGATACAATAAATGGAGCATTCAGATCCACATCTATGACCTGTCTGAACTCATCTGCCGTCATGTCACACATCGGAATTCTCTTAATTATTCCAGCATTATTTACAAGAATATCAATAATTCCAACTTCTTTTTCTACTTTTGCAACAAAATCGTTTACCTGATCTTCTTTTGTCACATCACACACATAACCATGAGCTTCAATGCCACATTCTTTATATGAAGCTAATCCCTTTTCAACCAGTTCCTCCTTGATGTCATTGAAGACAATCGTGGCACCTGCAGCGGCAAATCCCTTTGCAATTGCAAATCCGATTCCGTAAGATGCTCCTGTTACCAATGCAATTTTTCCTTTTAATGAAAACTATTTTTGTCCATCGTTCTTCCCTCCATGTTTGTAATTTTAATTAAATTATACTTTTATAAAGATATTTTTATATAAAATATTTTTTAGCAACTGTTTAATAATTTCTATATTCTTCCTATAAACCCATCCGGTTTATTCATACATCTCTCTGTTCGTATAAACCTTTTTCTGCCACTCATCAATGTCAAACCTTTTAATAAATCCATAATCCTGACTCACATCGTGACATAATCCCCACTCCATTCCTTTCAAAGGATTAGAATCACTTTCCAAATGTCTATACGGACCACATGCTTCCGGAACCCTGTTTAATAACTGACTTAATTTCAAAATTAATTCCATCCTCAGCAAACTGAATCGTGTTCTTTTCAACTCCGTCTGTCCTTAGAAAAGCCGCAATTCCTCCGTTATACTGCCAAAGACATGTTTCATGACCGCTGTTTGTTACCGGATTATATTCGCTTCGATGATACGGGCCGAGGATATTATCAGCAATCGCGACCCCCCATTTTGTCTCACGTCCACCCATATAAAGTTCTTCCCCCATTGGTTCACCTTTATAATAGAGATAAAATTTTCCTCTAAAAGCAAACAGAATCGGATCATGCACCTTATGACTGTCAAAACTTCCTTTTTCTTTACAGCAAATCTGTTATCTTCCTCGCCTTCCCAAATACCGTCTTTTGTCGGAGTAAGAATCGGTTCCTTCGATTTCGTAAAAGGTCCATGCGGTGAATCTGCTACTGCTATTGCAATACTTTCAAAGCTTCTATTCACATAAGGATGCTGTACAACCTGGTAAACAAGATAATATTTTCCTTCATATTCCAGTATTTCCGGTGTGAAAACACTTCGGTCATCATATGCACCTCTTTCGCCCCGCACAACAGCAGGCCCTTTTTCTTCCCATCGATAACCATCCTTTGATACAGCATACCAAATATCGCAATAATCCCAGGGAAATACTTTCGCCTCTTCATCACCTGTATGAAATCCTTTATGAGGGCCTACAGATCTTGAATACCAGACGAAATAATCGTCTCCTACTTTAATCACACTGCTTGGATCTCTCCTGTGAATTCCCTTTTCATACCCTATCCCTTCGATTCCACTTTCCTTAAAATCACAAAACCACTCACAACTTTGATAGTAGTTTCTCTCGATAGCTCGTTTACTTGCACTGCTTAGTTTCACTTATTTCCTCCTCTGTGTCAGTCAATTCAGGTCTCATAAAACAACATTCAAAACAAAATTTTCTTTCATCAAATCGATGTTCTTCTGAAAGTTGGGGACCACAACTGCCCGACCCTACACCACTCTGTTTATAATCGAGACACAATACTGTATTTCCACTCTCCTTCAGTTCAAAATTATGTCTTTTTGCACACAACTCTTCTTGTGTATATTTTGAGACACTGATAGAAAAATCTTTTTTAGAGATGATACTCCAGTGTACACCGGATCCAAATAACCTTACATAACGGCACCCACATCTGCTGCCATTCTCCTGCGGTCTTATGTAATTTTCATGCATAGTTTCCGCGTCTGTTCGGAACAGACCGAGATAACTGCTCTGATGTTTGTCTGAGTAATTTTCATACGGTCCATAGCCAAAATACTCTACCTGATCCATCCTCTCATCCAAAAATAACCGCAGGCCAAATCTTGGAAGGTAGGGCATTTCCATATTACGCGTTGCCTCAAGTTTCATATTTATCTTCCCGGAAAGTGAAACCTTCCATGACACTTGGAACTCTATGATTTTCTGTACATGCGGAGCCGAGATGACTGCAGATGATCTGATACTTATTCCTTCATCTTCTTTTTTAACAAATGTGTCATATACACGGATAACAGACTTATCGTATCCCGCCGCATACCACTGCTCTTTGATAATACGATCATTGTCAATCGGAGCGCGGAATATATTGTATTCCATTGTCTTTTTTAATATTTCTGTTCCCTCAACACAAATACTCTCAAAACAACCTTTTCGTTTATCATAAGCATAAACAAAATTTTCACCGGCCAACACAACCCTGCGAGAATTTTCTTCTATCTCAATGGCAGTACCTGCATTATACTTTTCCTCAGGCTCCCTAATAAAAATATTTTCATCGATAGCTGCATCATTAAGTGATATTTGATCGAATCCGAAACTATGACCCTCATCTGTCGTCAGATTCTTTACCCGCTGTACATAATCAAACTTGATATAACATTTCGATTTATCGGAAATGTGGACCATAATCGGAATTGATCTTTTCTCATGAGGGTGAATATCGAGCAACTCCCGGTCAATAATCGCTCCCCTTTCAATTACCTCTTTCCCACATGTAACCTCATACTTTATGTCAAGCACATCTTTTATGTTTGTAAAATCTAGAATGTTCTCAAATTCAACAGTACCTGTTTTCCTGTCATATCCGAGGACTCTCACTGGTCTGTTTACATTTTTAAATTCTTTTAGACCGACATGGGGCGTCCGGTCCGGATATACAAGACCGTCCACACAAAAATTTCCGTCATGGAGTTCTTCGCCCGAATCTCCGCCATATCCATATTGCACTTTACCATCTGCAGTTTTTCCTAATTCAACTGCATGATCACACCATTCCCATACAAATCCGCCACAATGTCCTTCATACTTCTGTATAACCTTATAATACGCCTCCAAATCTCCCGGACCATTTCCCATAGCATGTGAGTATTCACACATAATAAATGGTTTATCAAAATCTTTCCTGAAGTATTCATTTATTTCATCTATCGATGGATACATTCTGCTGTATAAATCAATATTGCTATAATCATTCTTACGGTCATGCGGAGCATGAAGTGCTCCTTCATAATGTGTAAGTCTGGAACTGTCAAACTTTTTTGTCCATTCCAATGCCGACTCGAACACACATCCGTAACCTGATTCGTTTCCCATTGACCAAATTACAACACTGCATCTGTTCTTATCCCTTATTACACATCGTTTCACGCGGTCTGTGACACTTGCAGAATACAATTCATTGTCACTGATTTCAGCCGAAAATGCATGTTTATTATAGTCCTCTTCCCATACTGGCGAATACAGTCCGTCTACCCCATGTATTTCCACATCTGCCTCATCCATGATATAAAATCCGTACTTATCGCAAAGATAGTATAACTCCGGCCTTCCTGGATAATGGCTGGTTCTTATTGCGTTCACGTTATGAGCTTTCATCAGTGTCAAATCCTGTTTCATCTGATCGATGGTCACAGCACATCCTGTTGAAGGATTGCTGTCGTGTCTGTTAACGCCCCGAAGCTTAACATCCACACCATTGATAAGCAATACTTTATTCTCTATTCTGATATCCCGAACACCGACTGTTTCAATAAATGTTTCTCCGTTATACTTCATCACTAACGTATATAAATACGGATTTTCTGCATTCCACAATACAGGCTCTAGAATCATAAATGAAATTTTACCGTCTTGCGCCTCCCCTTCCAGGATCTTCTTTCCGGACTGTTCCTGCAGACTGTACTGCACATCCAGCCTGCCGCCGCCTTCCAGATCAACTGTCACAAAAGCCTTATCATACCGATCCACTAATACCGTATGAATAAAATAGTCCCTCAAATGATTGACAGGTCTTTTTAATATGTAAACATCCCTGAAAATCCCAGACATTCTAAATTTATCCTGATCTTCGAAATAAGTTCCATCACACCATTTTAAAACAAACACGGTGATATGATTTATTCCATCAGATAAGTAATCTGTAATATCAAACTCACTGGTAGAATGACTAACTTGACTGTAGCCCGCAAATTTTCCATTTATATATAAATAGAAACAGGAGTCAACACCTTCAAAATTCAGATAACTTTTCGGGTAATCGGAGTCACTTCTATATTCAAATGTCCTGTGATATACACCACACGGGTTTTCTGAAGGCACAAATGGTGGATCAAAGGGAATAGGATAATTAACATTTATGTACTGTCGCTTGTCATATCCATAATTCTGCCAGACAGACGGAACCGGAATCCGTTCCCATTCATGTACAGTTTCGTGAATACTTTCGGGCTTATGGTCTATATCATAAATACTGGAAAAATATAGGAAATCCCACTCGCCGTTTAATTGAAAACATTGAGCTGAGCTTTCTTTTTGTTTCTCAACATCAAGTTCAACCTCCTGCAATGGAATGTAATAGCATCTTGGTTCCATTGTATTCACATGATTAAGTTGAGGGTTTTCGAAATATCTATCCTTAAACACCATACTTTTTCTAACCTTTCACCGCACCTGCCGTCATACCATTTATGATTTGTTTACTGAAAATACAGTAAATGAGAATAATCGGTAACGAAACCATCAGTAAAGCTGCCAGAAACAATGTGTACTCCATTTCTCTACCGGATGAATAACTTTGCACTGCTACAGACAAGGTTCTGTATTGACTGCCGGAACTTAAAACAGTTGCAAAAGCGAACTCATTCCAGCTGGCAAGAAGGGTCAGTATACCCACGGTTGAAATCATCGGTTTGCAAAGCGGAAATATCATGTTCTTTAATAGTTGCCTCATTCCACATCCGTCGATTACAGCTGCTTCCTCTATTTCTTTTGGTATACCATGAACAAAACTCTTGCACAATAAGATTCCCAATGAGATCTGCATCGCAAAATAGGGAAGAATCAGCACAAACCTTGTATTAAGCATACCCAGTACCTTGTATTGCAAAAACATTGGTACAAGAAGGGAATAGAGAGGGATTACCATACCCACAAGAAATATCGCTGAAATAATCTTTTTTCCCCTAAACTCATATCTCTCAAGAAAATAGCCCACAATAATCGACCCTAAACACACAAGAATTACATTTATGACCGAATTAAACACCGTATTAAATGTCGCCGGTATAAGATTTCCCAGTTGAATCGCTTCCCAGAAGTTTCCCCATTGAGGATCAGCAGGAAGTGAGATGGTGTCTTTCATAAACTCAAATTTATCTTTTACCGAGTTATATGCCAGCCAGATCAGCGGAAAAATGCAGGTTATTGAAATTAGCATCGTTGCAATATTTAAGAGAACAGATATTGACTTATTCTTAAGCTGCTTCATCACTGTTCCTCCTTTTCCCGAAATATTCTACTCACGCCGCCGATTAAGATCACACTTAGAATGATCATTCCTATGGATACAGCAGATGCATATGACAATTGTTTTGTCTTGAACGCAACATCATAAGCATATAATGCAGTAACCGTGGAACTCCTTCCGGGTCCGCCTCCCGTCATTGCATAAATTGTATCAAAAAGTTTCATACATCCCGATACGCACAATGTTACGCAAACCGATAGCGTGGGTTTCATCAGCGGAAGGGTTACATATCTTACTGTCTGGCTGTAAGACGCCCCATCAATTTTAGCGGCTTCCATTAGACTGGTATCCACATTTTGAAATCCCGCCATCATTATAATCACATACTGACCAACAAACTGCCAGATCAGCACAATTGCAAGTGAATAAATTACGATTTTGGGATCATCCAGCCAAAGCGGTACAATGTCTTCCATCCCAATCTTTTCCATTATAGCCGATATAAGTCCAATGTCTTTGTTGTACACAATCTGCCAAATCATAGCAACAACAACCGATGACAAAACCGAAGGCAGGAAAATAACCCTTCTGTGGAACCCCTGGAATTTTACTCTTTTGTTCTGCACAACAATCGCAAATACAAAAGCCAACCCAATCTGAAACACGAGCATAAGAGCCATAAATTTCAGGTTGTTTAAAATGACATCCAAAATGTTTCATCTTTTACAAGCTTGATATAGTTATCAAGTGCAATAAAATCTATTTTGTTTCCTCCCCGCCGCCAGTTTGTAAAACTGATTCCAAATGCCATCAAAAGCGGTATTACAAACGCAATAATAAACAGAAGGAAAAACGGAAGCACATATAAGTATATTGTTTTCGTTTTTACTTTTAATCCAGCATTGTTCACACCATGTTCCTCCTATAAATTCTCCGCCTGTCATGACTGTACCATGGCAGGCGGTTTTCTTACTACTATTTCATATCTATGTATTCTTCATATGCTGTCTGCATTTCATCTGCAAGATCTGCCGGTTCTTTGATCTGCATTAAAACTTCCTGAAGACCTCTCTGATATACATCTTTAACAGAAGCCGGCAGAGAACTGTCCCAGTTCAGGCATCTTGTCACGCCATCCGCATTGGAGACTTCCTGCTCTCTCTGCGTAATAATGTTAAGTTTGCTTGTATCATACTCTACTTTCCACGGTGTGAACATTCCCTGTTCTTCCGCTAATACTTTGCCGAAATCCTCACTGCAAATATAGTTTGCAATAAAATCCATTGCGTAAGGGATTTTCTCCTCATCAATATTGCTTCCCAGTGCAAGTCCCCATGCCGAACTGGATACGACAGAATCATGAGCCTTTGCATTTTCTGCAGGTACCGGCCACAGTGCCACTTGTGTCTCTTCCGCTACCTCCGGAGCGATCTCCACACAGCTGTTGCACTCCCAGTTTCCGGCCGAAATCATAGCAGCTTCCCTGTTCTGATACAGGGCACCTCTCTGGTCATTATCAATGCTTGACAGATTATCATTAAATACCCCTTCTTTGGCAAGTCTCTGGTACTGGTCAAGGGCATCTACAAATTCTTTGTCCGTAAATGCCGCTTTACCATCGCAGGCAAGAATAGAATCGAACCAGTCATTCCCCACAAAGTTATTTACAAATGCACTAAACGCCAGTGAATCTGCCGGCCAAAGTGCCTTATCACCCATTGCCATCGGAATATAGCCCGCATCTGCAATCTTTTTAGAAACATCGATCAACTCATCCAGAGTTTTAGGGAATTCTGTAACTCCAACCTCCTTAAAAATTCCTTCATTATAGAGAATAAACGCATAATGTGCATCTTCCCATGGGATACCGTAAATAGCTCCGTCAGCTGACATCTCTTTGAAGTAACTTTCATCTATTTTATCTGTAATTCCATATTCTTCCGCGTAACTTGTCAGATCAAGAATTGTTCCGATGTCAGCATAATCCGATGCCATTGAGCCATTCACCATGCAAATGTCCGGCAGTTCCCCTGCCGCACTCCAAGTTTCTGCCTGCAGCAGATATGCATCCGAAGGATAATACTCCTCTTTAATGGTAATCCCAGGGTTGTCTTTTTCGAATGCTGTAATCGCGTTCTGTATGGATTTGTACTGAGCATCTCCTTCGCCCTGGAAGTGTGCATAAACTATCTCCATCTCTTCATTTCCATCTGCTGAGGATCCTTTCTGATCCGCTCCACATCCGGCCAGACCCGCTACCATAAGTCCTGCAAGAACCAAACACATTTTTCGTTTCATCTTTTTTCCTCCATTCTTTTTGATATATTATTTATAACAGTTTTCGCTTTCCATTTATATGGAAAAAAGAACAAAAAAAATGGAAAATGAAAACCTTAACAGGCTCTCATTTTCCAATTTTTCTTCTATATCTATTTCAATTTTTTCTAATAACTCATCTGCTGTCCAATGATTCTTCGGAGCCTCCCTATAATATAACCATAACTTATCTTGATTCAGACTGTATATAGGATCCATATATAGCATAAATTCTCCGACCGTCTTTCCTGTTTCAACATAACTTTTATATAGATATTCTATATCCTTATTTACATTGTCAGGAACATCTTCAAACGCAGGATCACCTCCATTTTCAAAAATCCACATGGATAAATACTCTTTCTGAGACCATTTATCTAGAACTTCTTTGACCACATCAAGATTTTCACTTTCCCTAAATGAAACAAAACCAACTGAGAAATCCAGATAAACTATATTTTTAGACTGATTGTACGCAAAAGGCGGAACAAACATTCCCATATTCAGATTACTATGATGTTGATTCATAACAGGAATCATCGTAGAATATCCAAACACCATTGCCCCTTCCTGATTATTTAGTTTATCTATCATGTCATTGTAATCGATATACATATAATCATTGTTTACATACCCCTTTTCAAACAAGCCTAAATACGTGTCAATCACCTTATAACTCTCTTCGTAATCACCCAATTTTTTCTTTCCAGATAATATTTCTTCAGTTATTTTTTTGCAATTTTTGTCACTGCCAAATGAGAGTGGAAATCCATAGTTCATCCATATCTGTGGAATCCAGTTATCAGCACACAATAAAACTGGAGAAATTCCAAGACTTTTTAGTCTTTCACACACATTATAAAAATCTTCTTCACTCTCCGGAATAGCAATCCCATATTTTTCAAAAATATCTTTATTATATATAATTCCTCCTACACCCGAATTTTTAAGAAATGGAAATCCATATATCCTTCCGTCTGAATATGTTACCTGTTGCGGATTCGTCAATTTTGACACCCATGATTCTTCTGTAAAATCGGCCAAATAGCGGCAGGGATTAATCAGATTGTATATATGTGGAATATTAGCATCTAACATATCCGGATAATCTCCACTGTTTATCATCATCTGAATGACAGATTCCGCCTGATTATCGGGTAAAACACGAACTTTAATTCGAATCCCCTCTTCAACATATAACTTTTTTATCATGTTCTTCAATCCTGTATAATATCTGGATTCCTGAACAATCATAGTAATCTCTTTTTCTTCTCTCTTCTCCTGTATTCCCACGTGCGCCTGAAGCAAATTCCATAAGGAATAACTAATCAAACCTATTCCCAGCAAGAACAGCAGAACTGGCAAAATAATTGCTTTACGTTTCATTGTTTTTCACCTGATTTCTATATTCTGAAGGAGTGATACCAAATTTTCTACGGAACACTTTAGATAAATACAGAGCATCATTAAATCCTACCGCCCTGGCAATTTCCTTCACCGGTAATTTTAGTTCCTGTGCCAACATTTTCCTTGCACATTCTAACCTTAATTCCTGTAGATACTCCATCGGCGACTTTTCATATTTACTGCGAAACACGTCCCTTAAATATGCGGGCACATATCCAAATATATCCGCCAACTCTTTATTTCCCGTCACACTCTTATAATTATGATCCAAATACTCTTTTATATCCAATGCTAGCTTTTGTTTGTTTCCACTATAATCTTCAACACAAAACATCCTGATAATCATTTTTTCCAGTTTGTCATACAATTCTTCTCTATTATACGAACTTTGTATGATATCGGCAATCTCATCCTCCATTTGATTATACGTATAATTGCTGTTGATTTCCTCTGAGAACCGAAAAAATGCAAGTTTCAGTATTTCAAAAATAACTTTTCGTTCTGCCACGGGATTTAAGATTTTCATTATCAATTCCATCACATGTTCACTTACACGGACTTTTAACACTTCTTTTCGTACCGTCTTCAAATAATGTACGCCATTCTCCATCACGCTCTTTGCTTCTTCTTCATCCATAAGACGGCTTTCTTCGACTCCCATAGCCCCTATCATATATTGATGCAGACGCTTATTGGTTTCAAAAATCGTCTTGTGTGTTTGTTCCTGACCAGCCATGATGATCGTAACCAGATCGCATTGAGACTGATAATCACGGAACAACTTTTCAACTATATTCTTTGTTCTTCCTCCCAGCTTCCGGAATACAATGATCCTTTCATTTTCATATTTGGTTGGAATTATCCATCGTAACTCATCAGATATATACTTATCTAGAAAGGAATTCAGTTGTTCATCTATCCTATTCTGCCCCTCTGTAAACGCGTAATCCTCCCGAAGCATTATGTATGGTCCTACCGTCAGCAAAGCTGCTTCAAATTCTCTATCATCAGAATTATTTATATATGCAGTCTCTTCTTTACTCCGATCAATCCATATCATCCGCTCTACCTTTTGTAGCACCCTCGTCAATTCATTCTTTTTCAGTGGTTTTAACAGGTAATCCAGCACACCACATTGCAGTGCCTCCCTGGCGTATTGAAATTCCTGATATCCGCTCAGAACAATTGTATAAACTGATAATTGCTTTTCCTTCACGAATTTAAGCACTGCCATCCCATCCAATACCGGCATTTGCATGTCAACAAACATCAAATCAAACTTTTCCTCCTGCAAAGCCTCTATTGCTTCTTTTCCATTGACAGCTGTTCTCGTAACATGAAAAGAAGAGTTAGCAGACTCTACCTGCCTGCATATGCTACGAAGAATAGGAATTTCATCCTCAACAACCAAAACACTAATCATCGCATCTGCCCCCCACCGTTATTACTGCTCCATGCCCCAGTTGGCGTTCGATATCAAATATCATGTCACACCCATATGACAAATATAACCTCGTAATAATATTTTTCATTCCCATGCCACCTATTTTTGATTCCTCTCTCCAAGCATCGTTCTTTATACCTTCACCCATCAGTTTCTGCTTGTATTGCATCAGTTCCATTCTCATTTCATCTGAAAATCCCACTCCGTTATCCCTGATTTCAATTTGCCATGTTTTATGATCTGTGTTGCAGATTATCTGCAACTTCCAGGGGAACTCCGTTGCCTTTAATCCGTGTTTAATACTGTTTTCCACAAGTGGCTGTATTACAAAATGTGGAATATGGATATTCTCAACAGCATTTCTTTTCTCAACCGTAAAGATCAGATTATCTCCGTATTTCAGATGAAAAATCCACAAATATTTTACGGCACATTCCAACTCATCTCTTACAAGCGATTTATCCTCGGTGACCTCTACCCCATAGCGAATCAGATCTGAAAAGTTCTCACAAATTTCAACAATAGTATTGTAATCTTCCTCTAGTGCGTACGCCTGAATAATAGCTATTGTATTATGGATAAAATGCGGATGAATTTGCGCCTGCAGTGCGTAAAGCTGAACTTTAAGTCTCTCTGTTTTAGCCGCAATCTCCCTTTTCATGCTGTCGTCCAATTTTAGAAACATCTGGTTGAATGTTTCCTGTAATTCTTCAATCTCATTAAATTCCCTGTTATCTATGATTTCACAATTGTTCTTATATTTCATCCGCCTGGTTATGGATTCACATAATTGGACCAAAGGTTCTGCCAGAAATAAACTCAATTTTCTCTGAATGAGAAAATATATCGAGAGAATAGTGATATAAATGCCTAACGTAAAAATCACCGTAAAAAATACAAACCGATTCAACTCATCCCTGCTGTGAAGAACAATGATCCCCACTTGATTATGAAAAGTACTTCCCTGAACCCAAAAATAATTATCCAGATTTTGATCCTTTAAGAAATCTTCGTAGTTCGTATTTGTATTTTCAATTAACTGAGGAATTGTTGAGCCCATAACACGGCCTGTTTCCGCATCATATAAAACAAGCACGCTGCCCGAAAAATCCTGCTGAAGTTTATTCTCTAACTGCTGAACATCAATCCCCACTTCCACGTACCCGATACAATACGGTGTAATATCATCGCTTTTTATCTGTCTTATAATCGTTACTGCTTTATATCCTGTCACTACACTTCGGTTGGTTTCATTCTCGAACATATTGTATACTCGCGGTTTATCAAATTCATTTTCCAGAGACTCAAAAAAATCCTCGTCCCGGGAATAACGAAACTGTTCTGTGTCTGTTTCCTGACCGGCATAAACAAACGAACCCTTTTTATCAAAAATACTTATTCCCGAAATATTTTCCTGATCCAGAATAAAAGACCACAATATCTCGTTTACCCTTTCAGCTTCAATTATATTATTTTCGAAAAATTTATCATAGGAGTCATTTTCTGCCTGCTTCATGATATCTATAACATCCGGATTCAGGCTCACCTGCAAAGCTATTGTATCAAGTGAATTAATAGATGCCTCTATCGTTGTCTCACTTTGTTCAAGTATGTTTTTCATACTATTCATCTGATCATTCTTCTGAGCAGTAATATAATAAAGCAAGAATATTCCAAACACCACAAATAATATTACTGAAATAATAAGAATATTATACGTAGCCAATCGCTCGCTGAAATTTTTTCTTTTCACTTACACTCACCAATAAATCTCTTTCTTTTTCTCAATACTCAATTTCTACTTATAATTTATATGATTTCGGTGTATATCCCATTTTCTCTTTGAAAATTCTGCTGAACTGCGAGGAAGAGGAAAAGCCACACAACTGAGCGATTTCTGTACAAGAATAATTTTCCTGTTCCAAAGTTTACACGCGTTCTGAATCCTTTGCTGCATAATATATGCTTTCAATGACACACCGGCTATTTTTTTAAATTTTTGTCTCAAATAATCAGGATATAGTTCAGTTCTTCGGCAATATCCGCAATACGTTTCTGAAACAGCATTGTAGAATCGATTTCCTTATTAATTTATAAATGTCGCTGTCTTTTTCGCACTGTAAACTGTTCCTCAATAACTCCACAAGTATTTCTGCCGTCTTCATATTACATAATTCGTGATAACTTATCTTTTTCTCAGCATATTCCCTTTTTATCGATTTAAACAACTGGTATACACTCTGGTCTTTTAGTACATACAACCCAGAACGGAATTTTTGTATATATTTCAAACTTTTAAACCGTATACATGTATATTCGCTATAGCAGTCTGCATCATAGTCTTTTACATCCTTACTTTGTGTTAATAGCACGCTGTTAGGTTGATAATGATACGGTATATCATTTATATATATTTTCCCCCGACCACTGTAAAAGTAAATCAATTCATGGCTTACATACGAAAAACCCCGGACGCTTTCCCCTTTCTTATATGAAAGAGTGAAAACCGATTCCAATTGAATATCCACAGTATAACCTCCGATTTATACAAAAAAAAGCAAAATTTCTACGGAACATTATATCATATACACTATGTTAATGCTAGATTTAAAGAAACAGATATAGAAAGGATGTAAGAAAACATGGAAAAAAACAAAGATTTTTTTTGCTCTTGAAGCTGGAAGCGGACTCTTTGAAGCTTCTGATTCTTCTATCGGTCGTATCACCCAGGATTTAAGTGGTAAGACCTGGAAAATGGAAAAAATGAGAGTCGGACAGGGCGTTTCCGAGGGCATTCATCTGTTAAAAAGTGAGCTTTCCGGTAATTAAACTTCAGCTGGAATGCCGCACAAGTCCCTGGCGATGTTTATACAGACCTGTTTCTTGCCGGGGAAACTGGATGATCCTTTTTTGGGGAAGAAATATGGGAAAGGCAAAATGGGTACAGGAATATGAATGGTGGTATAATCGCGCATTCAATGTAGACAAAAACCTGATCGGAAAAGATATTGAACTAATATTTGAAGGGGTTGATTTTTCTTGCGAGGTCTGGCTCAATCAAAAATATCTCGGAAGGCATGAGGGAATGTATTCCTCTTTCTCCTTTCAGGTTAACTGATCTTCTGGATTATTCACAACCACACGTTCCAGTAAACCTTCTTACTGTAAAACTGGATCCGCCTCCAAAAAACCAGCAGAACTTTGCCGGCATGAAACATAATTTTTCCGGAGATTATCTGACCGGACTGATTCCCTTTGGCATCTGGCAGCCTGTTAAACTCGTTGCCACAAATCGGCTCAGGCTTGAGAATTACAGAGTTGAATATGATCTGCACAAAAACGCAGCCACCGCTGTATTTTATATTGAACTTTCTAATTTATCTGATTCTGTATTGGAAGCTGAACTTAATGTTTCTATGACAGGACGGGATCAACAGATCACCCACAGTGAACCTCTATCAGTTTCCCCTGGTACCTCTGTATGCACATTTTCGTTTGAGATAGAAGATCCGCAGCTCTGGTGGCCGTATGAATTGGGAGAACCTTTCCTTTATGATCTTAATATCCTGATTGCAGATGGGAAAAGCATTTTGGACTCTCTTTCTGATAAAACCGGAATTCGTACAATCACCATGCAAATGAATCCTGGTTTTACAGAAGAAGAATCCCGAATTCCCTGGACATTTGT